>JACCDV010046922.1_pt1 | contig 12572 bp, 10 predicted proteins | sample 7446131 | NCBI WGS metagenome assembly JACCDV01 (sample SAMN15323448, study PRJNA562643) | freshwater metagenome | isolation source: river surface water | place: USA:Blue River Watershed | collected 2017-08-17 | reverse complement strand
CCGTTTGGTCGTACACCAGCGGGCCGTGTTTGATAGACGACGAGGTGCCGCCCATGCCGCGGCGTGTGAGGGCGCGCACGCGGGCTTCGAGTTCTTGCAAGCTGAAGGGCTTGGCCATGTAGTCGTCAGCGCCGTAGTCCAAACCTTTGACGCGCTCTTCCACGCTGTCTGCGGCCGTGAGGATGAGCACAGGGATAGACGAACCACGCGAGCGCAAACGCTTGAGCACTTCGAGGCCATGCATCTTGGGAAGGCCCAAGTCCAAGATGAGCAAGTCAAACTCATCGGTGGTCATCAAGGCCGCATCGGCTTCGGTACCGCTGGTCACATGATCGGCCGCAGCGCCAGAGGCGCGCAGTGTGCGCAACAGGCCATCGGCCAAGACCAAGTCGTCTTCTGCAATCAAGATGCGCATGGGGTGTCTCCAGCTTCTTTGCGTTGTGAGGTTCAGAGGCCTGATTTTAGGCTGGAGTAGACGCTGTCATAAGCCTACGACCCCTAAGTGATGACTTTGGCCCTGACTTCTTGTTTAAATTCAACTTTGGTTCGCGCTAACCGGTCGGTTGCTTCATTGGTTGATTTAAGTCTCCACAAGGCGAATTGGCCACCTGCCAACTCCGCGCTGTAATGCAGTCACCTCAATTGCATTACACATGTGGCTGTACAACTGATTCTGCCAATTGCTCCCCTGCAAGTGGATAAGAGTCTCCGCCTCCTTGTCAAAGCGAACAGGACTTAAGTTCCTGAAGATTTCCCAATATCCAATGACAGTATCTTTACGGGTTTTCAGAATTTCAGTTGATGGCAACTTGTTGCTTTTACTTCCGTTTGCTTTTCTTGATGCAGGAAGCAAGTTCCATGAATCGTTGTTATGCCAAAGATCAAAAGGAATAACGTGATCAATGTCGAACTCGGACTTCAGTCTTACGCCAGTCCAAACACACTCCAAACTAGGAAGTCCAGAGAAGACCTTTCTTGCTTCGGTGGTGATTCGTTCATCCTCTTTATCGAGAAGCAGATTAATGACGGTCGCTACATCGATTGAATCGCCCAGCTTAGATGTTTTCTCAGCCCATTGCATGATGACAGCTTGACTTACCCAATACCCAAGATGACTCAGTTCTATCCACAAGTCTTTTGGAATGGTGATCTGTTTTGTCTCGGTATCGTAGTCAAACACTCGACCGGTGATTAGCGCCCCACCAGAGTGAACAACTGGACCCTTGACAATTGCATGTTCAATTTCGGCAATGACGGATTTCAACAATTTCAGATTGGTAGACGACAAAGTTCCTTTGTTGCGATCTATGCGAAAAGCGCTGTAGCCACCAAGTGTTTTGTACTGATCAATTAATAAATTTAGAGCAGTTCGGAATTTGATCGATTTCCCGCTATCGCGCTGTTCACCGTTAAGTTGAGGGATAAATTTTTCGGACTCAAGAAGTGGCCAGTAATACTGCAGCCACTTTTCACTAACAAGTCTGACTGGAAGGCCGACTTTGCTGTCAGTCAACCAAGTAACGCTATTTGGACTTTGCGTTGCCAGCTCAGAAAGTGCTCTGAATAACGCGAACTTGTATGTGGCACTTTTCTTGTCGTGATTGAGGATGCCCTCAATCTGATCTATGGGTCTGGTGTTTGCCGCAGACTTAAGCTGGAACAGCAGAGATGCCCACTCAATCCCTTGTCGATTCATAGCATCTGAGTTGCTCCACTGATTGATTAGTGAAAAGCCAAGCCGCTCAAAAATTAACTGCAGGAATCCAGGGGCGTAAGTTTTGAACAATCGGCCATTGGCGTCACGTTCAGTCTCGTCCGTATCCGAACGCTGACTTGGAACGGAAATTAGTAGTCGACCATTAACCTTTAGACACCGCTTTATAGCCAGCGCGGCGTTGAAAATTTCCGTGGAATCAATGTGCATCAGGACAGCACAACAAACCACGCCGTCAAACTCTCCACCAAACGGGACATCGAATTCAGGAAGTAGTCCATGAACCACCCTACCCTTCAATTCGGGATGAAGAGTCTGTGCTAAAGCTACAAGTTCATTCGTTCCATCCAAACCATAAGGCTGAAATCCGCGTTTATGCAATTCAGCCAGGTCTCGGCCAGATCCGCATCCGATGTCCAGTACCCTCCCACCAGGAACAAAGGCGGATGAAAAATGAGGGGCCAAAGAACTAGCCGCCGACTCATATCTTTGAGCTAGATCCTGAGCGTTCGCTGTGTAGTAAGAGAGTGTTCGTTGATCCATTTGCAGGCATTATCAATCTCAACGTCAACCTAGCTCCAGCAGTTATCTCTACGACTCATGCTCGAACTCAGTCGGTTATCTTTGACGATCAATTGGTTATAGCTCTTGTGTCGTGTAAGCCCCTGCATAAGCTTCGAGACCCAGAGAAATCACGGTTGCTACGTCATCTCCCACCTCTTGTCTAAATTCCATCTCGGTTTGCGCCACGGCCTGCTCAAAAGCGCGTAGCCAGGCAAGGCCAGTATTGGTGAACACAATGCGTCTTGCTCGGGCATCGCTTGGATCGGGCTTGCGCTCCACTAAACCCCATGCTTCACACTGGGTTACTAAATCGCCCATAGCTTGTTTAGTCATGCCCGCACTTTGCGCAAGATCGCTCAAACGTGAGCCGCCTAGACTTAGATGGCGTGTGATGTGAATGTGCGCTGCACTCACTTGCGCGCGGGCGGCGAGGTTGGAGAGCGCCAAAGGGACATCTACGTTATGCGCCATGAGGTGCAACACGCGCTCGTCGAAGCGACGCATTGCGTGTCCCAGTAAGCGTCCCAAATGAGCTTGTCGCCAGTCTTGGTGAGAGATCGAATTCAAAGTAATTCCTTGTTAAACCCGCATTGTTATTGGGTTGCAGGCCGGTAAGGGGTGTCTAAAAAATACAAACTTGAGTGAAACAAAATACAAACTTGAATGACTTTCCGCAACTTTCCGCACAAGCGGCCGAGGTGATGCAGAATCGCACCCATGTTTGTATATTAAAATTGCTAAGTACTTGATTTTAAATGAATTTTTGTTGTTTAAGCCATGTGACTTTGTATCGGTAATTCATTTAAGTTTGTATTTTCAGGTTTTTGAGTCACTCAAACTTGTAGTTTTAGAGGCTTGACTGATAGTCTGGAGTTGATGGATTTAGGACGGTTGTTCTTGGTGTTAAGTTTTATAAACTAACCTCAAAAAATTCACGGCAAAAGCTTCAATGGCCGGGAAAAAGATCCCCAACCCACGACTTTGTTCAACCAACAGTTAAACTAATGTCCTACCCATCTTGGGCGTTCGATGGCCTGCCTAGGTTGGGTAAGAGGCTGGCGGAAAGGAAGAATGTCAGTAGCTAGTGAAATGGATTTAAGACGGCCGAGCACGAATGCTGACGTTTGGGGTCGTTATTACACACCTCCTAAGGTTAGCAAGACACTCGTCGATGCCATGGCTGGCGTTCGTCCCAAGCTTGTTCTTGAGTTGGGTGCAGGACAAGGCTCGCTAGCAAACGCAGCTTATCAAAAGTGGAAAAGCGCAAATTTCGTGACCGTCGATACGGATTTGGCTGCAATAGCTGCTTTGGGTGGAATGACATCAAGGGCATCGCATATTCACCATGCCCATGATGCACTTGATGATGATTTAGCCGACAGGATAGGCGTTCCCCTTGGTAGTGTTGACGTTGCCCTTTGTAATCCCCCGTATGTACGCCCTCGTTGGAGGAAAAGTTTTGGTCGCATCTTGGAAGATGCGGGCTTATCTGGTGCTCTCCAATCAATCCACGATGCCGGCGCAGATCTATTGTTTATTGCCCAAAATCTGCGCCTTCTTCGACAAAGAGGCAAGCTTGGACTAATACTCCCCGACGGGCTAATTACAGGTCAGAAGTACAGGGGCGTAAGAGAGACACTCTTGCGCGAGCATCGTGTTGAATGTGTGGTCCAACTTCCTCGGCGCGTTTTTGCTAAAACTGAAGCGCAAACCTACTTAGTTGTTTTGTCAAAGTGCGGCGGGGAAACTCAACAGGTTCAACTCTGCCAGATGAGTGATTTAGGTGAAATTTGCACACCGATCTCCATTCCGGCTGATGCTGCAGCCCTCAGACTTGATTATGCATTTCATGCCTTAAGCGCAAAGACGACTATGTCCTTTGATGCGCCGCAGATGAAAAAAACAGTTGATGCTGTCGTTCGCGATCTAATTCGTGGAAGAACGAGTTCGAGTCAAATAGATACGTGCCCTCTACCTGTATTTCATTTGGGCGATTTTCCTGAAATCTGTGAATCCGTTGCTGTACCGAAAGTACCGACGAATTTTATTCAGTCGGCAGCTAAGACAGGCTCCATTGCTGGAACATACAAAATCGCTAAGGCAGGTGATATTCTGATTGCTCGAATTGGTAGAAACTTGCATGAAAAGGTCTGCTATCTACCCCGAGGCACTTGTGTAATCAGTGATTGCATATTTGCGATCCGTACTGCACCAGAACATCGCGAAGCGTTACTGACTTACTTTCTAAGCGATGCTGGAAAGACAGCGCTTAAAGCAGCAGCACATGGTGTCGGTGCGAAATATTTGTCCCGCTCAGACGTGCTGAGCCTTGTACTGCCTGCTTAATAAAAATTCAGGATATCAAATTGGTACAGAACATTGCCCACGACAGAGACGATCTAGATGCGTCGCTTGAACAGCGTGCAGACTACATTCCTACCGATAAACTTGTCCAAGAAACAGCGACAGATAGCGCTCTTTTTGTTAGTGTGCGACGGGCGCTGCTAAGCTCCGGGCTCAAGACTCTTGTGGGGCCTCGGGGTTGTGGCAAGACGCACATGATGCGATACGCTTGGCTTACATGCCAAGAGGACGCTGCAAAGCCATTTGCAGTCTACGTATCGTTCAACAAATACTATCGCCTTGAGCCACTTCTTGTCTCTCGTGCGTCTCCACCAGACGAATTTCATGCATGGGCGCTTGGACTAATTGTCTTAGCAACATATGGAAGCATTTCATACAAACCAGAGCATGCGGCTTTGGTTTCTGAGTTGGAGTCGAGAGTCGGATTGCCGCGAGCAAGCCTTGAGATGCTTGTGTCGGCTCTTGAGAGAAATCAGCCTCTATCGGAGGGGCAGGCGGCGTTGTCACGTGAAATTTCGGTGAGTCGAGTTCAGCAGCTGCTAGACCTTGCTTGCGCTTTGACGCAACGAAAGCGCACTGTTCTCCTTCTTGACGATGCAGCACTTACGCTAACGCCAACGTACCTTATTGAATTCTTAGATATTGTTAGGGCATTAAAGTCAGCGACTATCGCGCCCAAGGCATCAGTCTATCCAGGGACAACAGAGTACAGCCCACGCTTCCATGTTGGTCAAGACAGTACAGCTGTATTTGTCTGGCTATCAGTTGAGGCGGACGAGTATCAGTCAGACATGGATCAAATCGCTCGTTGCCGATTTGCTGACTTTGAACAGATCCCCTCTGATGTTGTAGACCTTATTCGTTTTGCCGCATTCGGTATTCCGCGAGCATATTTGACGATGTTGCAGGATTACAAAGAGAGGCCGGCTAGAACCTCTCAACAGACAATGAATCAGGTTGTCGAGGCCCACTTGAATGCCCGTCTTGCTGAGTTTCGCTCTATTGCCAAGAAGGTTCCTAAGTTGCAAGAGCTAATCTCTGTAGGAGAAACTGTTCTAAACGGTATGGTGCGAGTTATTAAAGAGGCGAATACAGACTCTGCAACAGTGCAAATGCTTGTTGGTGTTCCGAAAGAGGACTTGACGGCAATTGTCAAACGCATGTTTCAGTTGCTAATTGAAGCAGGGCTCATTTTTGATGCTAAGGAAGTAAAGCATGGAACACCAGAGCGAATCTATCAACGCTATATTCCACATGCTGCGGCGCTTCTGCAAAGTCGAGCTCTTACTAGTGGGGATGCAGGCGGCTCGATGAAGAGTACAGCAGAGGCGCTGCGTCAAAAGCGAGCGAAGCATCCTGTAAGGCGAAAACTTGAAAAATATGTAAGCGATGCGAATCTCATTCAGCAGCTAGATTTCTCGCTGCCCCCATGCCCGTCCTGTACGGAGCCACGAGTTAGCGATGAACAAAGGTTTTGTACAAACTGCGGCGCGCAACTGGTGGCTGTCTCAACATTCGATAGTTGCTTGAGTGTGCCGATTGAGGAAGTGCCTGGGTTGACTCATTGGCAGATTAAAGCGATTCAAAACGAGTTGCCTCGACTCCGAACAATCAGAGACTATTTGGCAATGCAAGACCCCGCTGCTGAGCTTCGTACTGTTTACGGAATAGGTCACAGACGTAGCACTCGTATTGCTGATGTTCTGTATGCCTTTGTTGATGACTTTCTTTCTTGAATCATGGCGACCATTCCTATTTCTGCAGACTATTCGGCAATAACTACGATAGGTGTTCCTGGTACTCCATGTGGTGACACGGTTGCACTTTTCAATTGTGAGCATGTCGAAGGCGCAGTCTCCGCCATAGATGTGTTCATCGAAAATTGCAAAGAAATCAATAAGATTTGGACTCCTTTGCCTACTATTTCTCCAGAATTTGGGCGATTGCTTTTGCTTGGTTATGTTTCAGCGGTAGAGAGCTTCTTCAGAACCGTGCTGCGATCCATCATCAACACAGATGCAAAGGCCCAATCAGATGCTCATAGCTACGTTGTGCCATACGGAGCAGTTCTCTATCACAACAAAAATACCGTTGCTGAAGCTCTTCTTGAAGGGTACTCTTTTGCTAGCGAGAAAGATGTGAGTCGAGCATTTGAGAAATTTTTAGACGTCAAGAATTTGTCTGATGGCATCAAGACAATGCTCAAAGAGTATGAGAAAGTTTGTCAATTGCGACATTGCTGTGTGCATCGTTTCGGCAAGCTCGGAACTCAAAATGGCATCGTGTTGGGTCTTGAGCAACACAGTGCCGCACTAGAAAAACCACTATCTTTAGACAAGCAACAACTTGAAGATATTGCCTCGTGGTTGATGTCCTTTGCTAAAGCTACGAATAACTACATGTTTCGCACTTTGCTAGAGCGAAGTGTTAACACAAAGAATACGTATAAGTTTGACTGGAAATGGTCCTACACAAAAGATAGAGCAAAGTTTGAAAGACTCTACAAACTCTTTGAAACTGCTAAAGACGCAAATCCGTCTCCCGCGGCAGAGGAGTTATATGAACGTTTCAAATCAGTTAATCAACTCCGCAAAGTGGGAGCTTAGACAAACGTAGTCGAATTCCCAAAAGGACAAATATTTGTAGTTCAATGCTAAGCGTAGGAGCCGTAGCATGGTTAAGAGTTAATTCACAGATCATTTTGGTGTGAACTCCAGTGTCAGTTAGTTGAACATAACTAACTGTGAAAGCTGCGGCTTAGCGCTCGACCAGCGTTGAGTCTTGTATTGCTTGATCAGCATCGCCAACAGTGACTGCGCAAATCCACGATCAGCAGCACTAAAGTCGTGGGTGAGGCAGCTAGCGATTAGTTCAAATGCTTTTTTTGACGATCCGATGTACATCTGGGCGGAGTGCTGTTCGTGAAGTTGGGTGGCTAGTTCATGCGCCGCATTGAGTGCAGCTTGCGCGCGCTCCAGTGAGGGGCGACTACTTGGCGATGCAGAGGGGGCCACAAAAGGAGAGCCAGCTGCCGTGCTCAGCGCATAGGTGATGAGCAGTCCCGCATCCAGTGACATAGGCCAGATCATTTTCATGAGAGCGGAAGATGGGTGTGTAGTTTTGTGCATCGAGGCTGCTTCTGCACAAAGGTTGGGATCAAGCGACTTCAACCGCATTTGCAACTGAACCCATCTCTCAAACTCAAATTCGACTGTTTGGGGTTGATACGTGGGTGTACTCAAAGACAGTGGTGACCAGCATGTACAGACTGAAGGGGTAGGTCGTCTCCAGCGCAGAGCCGTATGGCAAGCGTTGCAGCGATCAATCAAAGCAATCTGATGTTGATGGCATGCCGTGACCAACGAGAAATCCCAAGAAAACTTGCAATACTTGTCTTCCTCTAGGCAAGCTGTGCAAACACGAGGTTGAGTGCGATTGATGAAAGTTGGCCGCGAGAGCTGATGTCCACCATAGAACGTTCGTCCTTTTGCGGTTGAAGAATTAGCGGCTCCCAGTGCCCATCGAAGTTTTGGGACGCTTTCACCAAACCAGCGAGATACAAGCTCAGCATCAAGCTCAGTGGGCATGCTGCCCCAGCCTTTGCCGGTTAGTGCTTGACGGGCCTTCTCAAAGCCATTGAGAGCACCCAGCCTTAGCAGGTAGCCCTGGCCTGATTCATCGGGTTCAAGCGGCAAGCGGATCGGAAAACGGGCTTCTCGATAGTCGTTGATCATGAAAACACCTTGCCAAGACGTTGAACCTTCTCACGACGCATTTCTCTGCGAACAGACATCAATGCCCGTGCCAAGATCAAGCGACTGTTGGGAGTTAGGTTCTTGCTCCAACTCGATCCCAAATCGTGTGCGGGTGGCTTTTTACACAACCCAAACAATGCAAAGACTGGTTGAGGTGCAGCTTCAGGAAAACGCTGCACTTTGAAATCGAAATGAATGGTCTCATCGCACATGGCATCTGGCCATCTGTGACCAAACGAGGTCCCGCGACCAAACAGGCTGCCGTAAGTGCTTGCACGTTTGCGTCCTAAAGGCGTGCCGCAGTCTTGGCAGCTGCCTAAGTTGTCAATGTGTGCGCCAGATGACCTGACCTGGAGCAGCGACCGATGCACTGGATACCTTGCTCCGCAAGCCGTGCATGTGTCGCGCAACAAGGTGCGATGTTTTGTGCAATGTGTGTAGTTGCGGTACCGCCACTGCCAGCGCAAGTAAGGCTCATGGTCTTCGTCAAAACAGGTAGGACACCACGCATAAGCCGGCTTGTCTTGCCAATACCGTGGCAAGAGCTTAAAGCCGATACTCTCTAGAAATGTTTTGTTGATTGGCCGATAGCCAAAGTCTGATTTAAAAACACCTGTGGCCCGTAAAAGGCCATCAAGCAGCTCTTGGGCCAAACCTTGATCCCAGTCGTTTCCACTGACTCGGATGCCCGTGAGATCTTGAAGGCGTTTGAAACCACATTGATAGGCGCCGCAAAAACGGATTACCCATGAGCTGATGCTTTCCTCTGGGTACGGTTTAGGTACCAGAGGAAAGACCAGCCCCTCTTGTGAAGGGACTGTCTCTGTCATCGCACCCCCTTAAACAGCTCTAAAGGGGTTGGAGTGATAGGCCGCTGCTCCTGCGTGCCTGTTGTAGGCGTATTCCAGGTCCTTCATCTGCATTTGTTGAGCCGGATTGAGTGACGCCGACTCAGCTGCATAGGTCAGTATGCGTTTGAGTGAGCGCATGTTCCCCTTGCAGGCTGCATGCAGTTTCTTGGCGGCACCTTGACTGATCAAGCGCATATTGACCGTTTCAATACTTTTTGCAAAACCATCCAAGAGGCTCAACCACGCTTGGTCACAGTGGAAGGGTTCTAGGATGTAGTTGGCGCTAGCCCGGCTGGTGAACTGCGGATTGATGGTGCACAGCCGATCAAGACCTACGGTGCCAGCACAAACGGTTGCAAAGTTGAATCGATCCATCCGCACTTTGACCCAATCGGTCACGCTTCGTGCGGTGATGTCTCGGTTGCCTTCACAAATATGCTGGGTCTCGTCAACCGTTGCTACTACGGGCTCTAGGCGCGTCATTGCGGATTCGATCATGTTGTTCATCCGCTCTAGACGCGTACTCGTTGGCAAGGCTGAGTAACCCAATGCATGGGCAAAAAGCCCAGCCATGCGGACAACATCCACTGCCGCATCCAAATTGATGGAGAGGGTTTTTTGCTCACCAAACCCCCGCTTGAGACGTTGATTCACTTCGTCTCGAACGAGTTGCAAGATGAGCGTTTTACCCATTCCTGGTTCAGCTTGTATCAAGATGCCTGAGGGCGAACGAACGGACTGCATCATGGTGGCCATGGCCACTACGTCGTCAATGATTTTGGTCATTGCTTCGTGCTGCACGACCGTTCTTTGAACCTCCTGCATGACCTTGATTTGCAGTTCATTTGGGGGAACGTAATCTGACAGGTTCATGCTTACTCCTCATCAATTCGGAATGATTTAAAGGGGGTGATTTCATTGAAGTTGAGCTTTAAGGCATCACTGGCTTCGGGTACCTCCATGGATTGGCTGAGGCCAGGTTTGTTGAGCAGACGTGCAGACGTGAGGTTTTGCAAACGAATCAGGTCTGTTTCCCGTTTCAAAGCCTTTCCTCTTGAAACCGCCAAACTCCATCGGTCACGCAGGCGGTGCCACGCGTTGTTGAGCTCCTCTTCCGCATTTTTCTGAGTCAGCTTTTCACCGGCTTCTTTACGGATGAGCTGGTGTTGCAGCAACGAAATGTTGTTGGCGAACTCGTAGGTGGGGCGCACCAGTTCTGCTTTGATCCAACGCTTCTCTTTGGGTAGGTGGATAAAGGCATAGCTGATGTCGTCCGGTATCACGCGCACTTCTGTTCGAAATGTCCGGTTGTTGCCTCGGCAATAGTCACGGAGTTCCAGGCTGTTGTAGCCCATGTACTGATACGTCATGCCGTCACCACTTACAACACGCTCCATTGAGATCCCCATCGTGATGTCGAGGTTTTCAGTCGAGTGCGGCAAAGCGACTGGGGGCGTGCTTTGAAGCCCCTCGTTCCATAAATCAATGGGGCGGGTAAGTGTGCTTCGATTGATTCGTAGTGGGTATACGTCCACAGCCCACATCAGCAAGCCATCACACAAATCGTCGAACAGAACGGTTGCTGTCTTTTTCGGGTCAGGTGCTAGTGAATTTTTAATGGGAGTGTGTACCCTGCCTTGCGCGGGCAGGATTCGGCAGACCTCCATCATGGTTCGCTCAATGGAGGACTTAAGCCAAGGTTGACGAACGGGGTTGTAGATGAAGTCGGTCTGCAACTCCCAGCCAATTCGACGGAATCGGTGCGAGTGCATTTCCTTGCCGTTGTCCATCACGTAAAGCTCAGCAACACCGTAGACAGTCCATGAGTTTTGAAGCCCAGGAATTGCTTGGCACAGCAAGTCTTTAGGTTCTATGGACATGCGTAGGGCACTGGCAATCGTGGATGCAGAAGGCCCATAAAAGCTCACATGCAATCCCAATATGTAGCCCGAATAACGGTCAATCAGGATCGTGACCCATGGGCGACCTAGAGGCAGGCCGGTAATCGGGTCAAGAACCCAGATGTCCAGCATCGTGTGATCAACTTCAACCCGCTCCATGATGCGGGTGCTTTGGTCACCATGCATGCTGTAGCGCCATTTGTTTTTGGCATAGGCTGAACCATATCGATGCCGATCGACCAGCATCTTTGGTAGCTCGTTAACCCGGCGATTTAACGTGCTTAGCGAAGGGCACTTCAAATCTTGGCCTTCGTTCATGTTGATTGCACGAATTTCTCGCTCTAGGAGTCGGTGTGTCGTTTGTACGCTCTCGCCTCTCAGTTTGAGATAGTGCTTCTGGATCATTTCGTCCAGCACATCATTGGCTTTTGTGCTGATGCGTCGCCTAGCTTTTTTGATGCCTCGCTTATCTACAACTGAATAAGCCATAGACCCATTTCGTTTATAGGTGCGAATCCATTCACGAACCGTTGGCGCAGAGGGCTTCAGAAAATTGCAAAACTCATGGTTTTGACTTGTTTGAATTCCTACGTAGACACGGTCGATCATTTCTTGCAGCTTGGGTAGGGAGCAGGGCGGGATCCTCTCTCTAATGGCTGCACGGATGTACTTGGTTTTGTACGCAACGCCAGCTTCCTTATCGGGCTCAATGTGCGCAGGCAAGGTGACAAATGCTTCCTCATCTGGCGTGCCTCCAGCAATAAGCGGAGATTGCGACAGGCTGTACTTGCCGCTTCTGATTGCTCGGTAGTTCTCACCGATGGTCTCGGTGACGTACTGGCCGTTATCTGTGTACTCAAACTGAATGCGGTGTTCGTCCAGTTTGTTCTTGAACACCATCAGGCGATCACCGTGCTTCAACACCAAACCACGCGCATAGCTGATCATGGCAGTTCTCCTTTTGGTTGTTAATGGACACAGGCGTATTCGCTTCAAGGTGAATGCCTGGTGGGATGCGCAGTTCGTGACGCGCGACGAGGTTCCAGATCTCGGCTTCACTCAGGCCTTCTGCTAAAAGCTCCCTGAGGGTTGGGTCTTGCGTCGCCATCGTTTCAACCAGACGGATGCAGTGATGCACTGTTTCAGGATCCAGTTGCATGCGGGCGTAGCGCATCAATAAGATGGCCCGCTTGCCTAGGCCATCACGGTCAATTTCTGAATCGGTGATGACTAAGTACTTTTTGCCTTGCCTAGCCAGTACTTCACCCGCAGCTTCAAGTGTTTCTTGATGCTTAGGTAAAAACTTCGTTGGCTTAACTTCGATGTACACCCCATCGCCATCGGCAAGTTCGACGTAGAAATCAGGTGTGTAAGTCGCGCCATCATCAAGGTCAACTTTGATGGGTTGATGAATGATGTCTGT
>JACCDV010029041.1_pt1 | contig 12585 bp, 11 predicted proteins | sample 7446131 | NCBI WGS metagenome assembly JACCDV01 (sample SAMN15323448, study PRJNA562643) | freshwater metagenome | isolation source: river surface water | place: USA:Blue River Watershed | collected 2017-08-17 | reverse complement strand
GCCAATAAAGGCAACGCGACGTCCATGGAGTGCGGCTGTATCAATCACTTGCTGCACGCGATGCACGTGAGATGAGAATGAGGCGACGATAACTCGACGCTGTGTAGATGCGATGACTCGGTTGAGCGCCGGCATGATTTCGCGCTCTGCTGGAGTAAACCCTGGAATATCCGCGTTGGTGGAATCAACGAGGAAGAGATCAACTCCCTCATCCCCCAGGCGTGCAAAGGTACGAAGATCGGTAATGCGTCCATCGAGTGGAAGTTGATCCATCTTAAAGTCACCTGTGTGCAGAACTGTGCCCGCGCGCGTATGGACAGCAACGGCAAGCGCATCGGGAATGGAGTGATTTACTGCAATAAATTCCAGTTCAAAGGGTCCGACATCTTCTCTATTGCCTTCGCGGACTTCGTGGGTAAGTGGCGATATGCGATGCTCTTTACATTTTGCTGAAATCAGCGCGATGGTTAACGGAGATCCATAAATTGGAATATCTCCTCGTTCGCGCAGAAGATACGGAACAGCGCCGATATGGTCTTCATGTCCGTGAGTCAGAAAAATTCCAACAACATCGCTTAGTCGATCGCGGATATAGCTAAAGTCAGGAAGGATCAGATCAATGCCAGGTTGGTTATCTTCTGGAAAGAGAACCCCGCAGTCGATAATCAGAAGCTTGCCCTGCATCTCGTATACGGTCATATTGCGACCGATTTCTGAGATTCCACCGAGCGCCACAATACGTAGGCCACCATCTACTAACTTTGATGGCGTTCCTAAATTGGGATGTGGGTGTTGTGTCATTAGTTCTTTAGAGTGACGCCACCAGCGATGAGATCTTTACGCAGTTGCTCGATCTGTGCTGGCGTTGCATCAACGAGTGGCAGACGTGTGGTTCCTCCAGGAAGGCCCATGAGGTTCATCGCTGCCTTGGTCAAAATTGCACCCTGTGTGCGGAATGTTCCGGTGAAGACCGGCAAGAGTTGCTGATGAATTTCAAGTGCTCGAGCGCTATTGCCAGCAAACCAAGCCTTGAGCATATCCTTTAGCTCGCGACCCACTGTGTGGCCGCAGACAGAAACGAAGCCAACTGCGCCGACAGATAGGAATGGCAAGTTAAGGATGTCATCTCCTGAATAGACAGGGATTCCACAACGCTTAATCACCCAAGAAGTTGCTGCGATATTTCCTTTAGCATCTTTGAGCGCCACAATGTTGTCGACTGTTTCAAAGAGTTTGACGATTGTGTCTGATTCAATCTCAACACCTGCACGACCTGGAATGTCATACATCATGATCGGTAGATCTGTAGCAGCGGCTACAGCGCGAAAGTGCGCTTCGATTCCAGCTTGAGGTGGCTTGTTGTAATACGGAGTAACAATCAAGATTCCGTCTGCGCCAGCATCTTGTGAACGCTTAGCTTGTTCGACTGTATAGGAAGTTTCATTATCGCCAGCGCCAGAGAGAACTTTGACTTTGCTTCCGACCACGCTCTTGACGACCTTGATGATTTCAAGTTTTTCAGAGGATTTTGTTGTTGGGGCTTCACCGGTAGTTCCGTTGACAGCTATGCCATCGTGTCCGGTATCGACTAAATGTTGCGCAAGCTTGGCAACGCCATCCCAATCGATAGCCCCATCTTTATCAAAGGGGGTCACCATTGCGGTGATTAGTTGTCCGAAGGGAGCGTGCGTACTCATCTAGGCATCTTATCGCTTAAGGCGCGATACGACCAGATTTTTCAAATGCTCCGTACGTGAGCGGCATCAATTTTGCGAACTCGGCTTCCATCTTTTCGGCCACCATCTCGATTTCTCGCTGTGGGTAGCTAGGAAAGTGCGAACCTTCGCGAGCAGTACGAAGAGAGAGGAAGTTCATGAGTGCGCGCGCATTCATGGTGACATACATAGATGAATATGTTGCAACCGGGAGAACTGCACGTGCTACTTCGCGCGCAACTCCGGCATCAAGCATCTTCTTATATGAGTCATAGGCGACGATGTATGCATCTTTCATCGCCTTAACAGTTAGCTCAAACTGCTCTGGTGTTCCATCTTCAAATGTATAAGCACCGGTCTTGCCGACCTGAACTAATTTACGTTCCTTTGATGGAATATAAAAGACTGGCTTGAGTTCGCGATAGCGACCAGATTCTTCGTTGTAGGAAGCGATGCGGTGGCGCATAAATTCGCGGAAGACAAAGATTGGCGCTGATACAAAGAAAGTCATCGATGTGTGCTCAAATGGAGAGCCATGTCGCTCGCGCGCCAGATAGTTAATCAGGCCTGCTGAGCGCGCTGGATCTTCGCCAATCTCATCAAGTGATAGTTCGCCCGCTGTAGATACGCGTGCTGCCCAAATAACATCGGCATCGCTTGCACTCGATTTGATGAGTTCTACAGATACATCGTCTCTAAAGATTACGGTCTCAGACATGTCCGCACCTTATCTATTAACCCCCCTCCCACTGATGGATATGTAGGGCACAATTGCCGCGTGTCATCAGTGAACCGCGCCACCGTCACTCAAAGTCTGAGCGTCTCCTTCACTGTTGGGCTCTATGGAACCGCTTTTGGAGCAGCGGGAGTCGCAGCTGGCTTCTCAATTCTGCAAACCTGTCTTCTCTCACTTCTGACTTTCTCTGGCGCATCACAATTTGCAGTTGTCGGTGTAATGGGCGCAGGAGGAAGTGCGCTCTCTGGAATAGCAACAGCTTCACTTCTTGGAATCAGAAATGGACTCTATGGACTTCGCATGGCGCCAATACTTCAGGTGCGAGGTTTTAAGCGAGTTGTTGCTGCACAAATAACGATTGATGAATCAACCGGCGTTGCAATTGGGCAAGAAGAACGCGGCGCTGATGCGATGAAGCAAGGTTTCTGGCTCACTGGTTTTGGCGTTTACTTCTTCTGGAATCTCTTCACCCTAGCGGGCGCACTTGGCGCACAAGCAATGGGAGATCCTTCTGCATGGGGACTTGATGCAGCTGTTCCTGCAGCATTTCTTGGACTTGTTTGGCCTCGCCTTCATGGAAAATTTGAACGCGCCTTGGCTGTTTCAGCGGTTCTTCTTTCGCTTGCTTTGACCCCATTTGTTGCAGCTGGAATTCCAATTATCGCCACAACGCTTCTTGCAGTTGCCTTCGGTTGGAGGGCGCGCCAATGACAGCTATTTGGATAGGTGTTATCGGAACCAGTCTCATTGCCTTTGCACTGAAATACCTCGGCCATAACGTGCCTGAAAAGTATCTAAAGAACGAACGTATGCTGCGTATCAATACCCTGATTCCGATTGTGCTCTTAAGCGCTCTCGTTGCAGTTCAAACGGTGGGCGATAAATCAAAACTTGTCATCGATCAAAGGTTGGCAGGGGTAGCAGTTGCCTGCATAGCGCTAGCGTTGAAGGCGCCGTACTTTGTTGTAGTCGTATCTGCAGCCGTTACTTCAGCTGCCATCTACAACTTTGGCTAGTTGAAAAAGTTAGATAATTCCAAGCGCTGCAAGCTTCGCCTTTAAATCATTATCTGAAGGTTCAGTCAGGTGAGTTCCATCGGAGAAGACAATGACGGGAATTGACTTTGCTCCCCCATTGATTTCAATAACTTTTTCAGCTGCGGATAGATCAGCATCAACATCAATATGGTTGACCTGAATATCTAACTCTTCAAAGACTCGCTTGGAACGACGGCAATCTCCGCACCAATCGGCGCCATACATCGTGATATCTGCTTGAGCCATTTGGATATCTCCTTAATCCATAAAGTTCTCAAGGCCGAAGGTCAGCCCTGGATGTGAAACAACTTTTCGAACTCCGAGAAGAACGCCTGGCATAAAGCCGACGCGATCAAGTGAATCGTGGCGGATTGTCAGAGTTTCACCGATTCCGCCTAAGAGAACTTCTTGATGAGCGATTAATCCACGTAAGCGCACAGAGTGAACAGGAATGCTGCCCACTGTTGCTCCGCGTGCTCCATCGAGTGACGTTGTTGTGGCATCTGGTGCAGGAGCAAGACCTGCCTCTTTACGTGCCTGTGACATCAGTTCGGCGGTACGAGCTGCAGTACCGGAAGGCGCATCCACCTTATTGGGATGGTGGAGTTCAATAATTTCAGCGGATTCAAAGTATCTAGCTGCCTTGGCCGCAAACTCCATCATGAGCACTGCGCCAATAGCAAAGTTTGGGGCAATCAGAACGCCCGACTTTGATGTGGAAAGTAGTGATTTAATCTTGGCAACGCGCGCATCATCAAAGCCAGTTGTTCCGATGACCGCATGAATATTGTGAGAGATAAGAAATTCAAGGTTGGCCATTACTGAATCTGGGGTTGTGAAATCAACAACGACCTGCGCGCCAGCGCTGACAAGCGCATCAAGTGAGTCGCCTAGATCAAGCGCTGCAACGAGTTCGAGGTCAGTTGCCTGGGACACCGCTTTAACAACTTCAGAGCCCATGCGACCGCGAGCACCGAGAACTCCGACTTTAATCATCGCGCTAACACCTTCTCAAATTTAGATTCGTTCTTAAATGGTCCGACAAGAGCAAGGGTAGGTGTTTTTACCAAGAACTCGCCAGCAATTTCGCGGATGTCTGTGGCGCTTACGCGTGAGATGGCCTTGAGAATGTCATCAAAGTCCATGACCTGTCCGTAGACAATCTCATTCTTGCCGATACGGCTCATACGTGAGCCGGAATCCTCTTGGCTCAAGACGAGAGAGCCACGGACTGCACCTTTGGCACGTTCGATCTCTTCGTGAGTCATTCCGTTATCTGCAACATCAGATAGAACGCTTCGGATGATTTCAACAACCTCAATCGCCTTAGTCGGATTACACCCTGCATAGAAACCTAGTACTCCAGAGCCAGCAAACTGTTGTGCGTATGCATAGACCGAATAGGCAAGACCGCGCTTCTCGCGAATCTCTTGAAAGAGTCGAGATGACATTCCGCCACCGAGGGCCGCTGAAAGTACACCCATGGCAAAGCGACGCTCATCTGCACGAGCGACGCCCTCCATGCCATAGAACATATGAGCTTGTTCGCTCTTCTTATAGAGCAACCCAACAGATTGCTGCTTTGAATTCTTGATTGGTGTATTTGGGCGCAGAACAGGTGCGCCAAGTTCATCGAGGAAGTTGTCGCGAGAAAGTGCTTCTTCAACCATCGCGACTACTCGCTTATGTTTGATATTGCCTGCAACTGCAACGACCAAATCTTGAGGTAGGTACTTCTTCTTGTAGTAGTTAAAGACTGTGTTTCGCGACATTCCTTTGATGGAGTCGATTGTGCCCAGTATGGGGCGACCGATAGCAGTATCGCCATAATAGGTATCGCTAAAGAGGTCGTGGACTAAGTCGCTGGGATCATCATCGCGCATGGCGATTTCTTCGAGGACGACTTTTCGTTCGGCATCAACATCAAGGGCCGTGACGATAGATGAGGTGATTAAGTCGCTGACAACATCGATTGCCATCGGTAAATCGGTATCAATCACACGTGCATAGAAGCAGGTGTACTCCTTTGAGGTGAAGGCGTTCATCTCTCCTCCGACAGATTCAATGGAAGATGAGATTTCAAGAGCGGTACGGCTGGTGGTGCCTTTAAAGAGGAGGTGCTCTAAAAAGTGAGAAGCACCGGCAGTTGCCGGTGCTTCATCACGAGAACCTACATTGACCCAGATACCCACAGCGGCGCTACGTACCGACGGAACTTCTTCCGTGACGATACGTAAGCCACTTGAGTGAACTGATCTCTTTACTGACATTTATTCAGCTGCTGGCGTTGTTCCATCTTCGAGAACCGGAACCAATGAGAGCTTGCCCTTTGGATCGATTTCACCGATTTCAACCTGAATCTTGTCGCCAACCTTCATGACATCTTCAAGGTTTTCAATGCGCTTGCCGCCGTGCATCTTACGAATCTGTGATACATGGAGCAGGCCATCTTTTCCTGGCATCAATGAGACAAATGCACCGAACGTTGCAAGCTTTACGACAGTACCGAGGTAGCGCTCTCCCACTTCTGGCATCTGCGGATTAGCAATAGCGTTGATCTGAGCGCGAGCGGCTTCAGCTGAAGGTCCATCGGTTGCACCGATGTAGATGGTTCCATCATCTTCAATTGAGATTTCCGCGCCAGTTTCATCTTGAATCTGGTTGATGATCTTGCCCTTAGGCCCGATGACTGCACCAATCTGATCTACTGGAATCTTTACAGAGATAATGCGAGGAGCGTATTGGCTCATCTCATCAGGTGTATCGATTGCTTCGTTCATGACATCGAGAATCGCAATACGTGCTTCCTTTTCCTGGTGAAGTGCTCCAGCGAGAACTGATGCAGGAATACCGTCTAGCTTTGTATCAAGCTGTAGCGCGGTAATGAAATCCTTCGTACCTGCAACCTTAAAGTCCATATCTCCAAATGCATCTTCTGCACCGAGGATATCTGTAAGGGCAACGTATTCAACCTTGCCATCGACATCATCTGAGATAAGACCCATCGCAATACCTGCAACAGGAGCTTTAAGTGGCACACCAGCTTGAAGCATTGAAAGTGTTGAAGCACAGACAGATCCCATGGATGTTGATCCATTTGAACCGAGGGCTTCAGAGACCTGACGGATTGCGTAAGGGAACTCTTCACGAGTTGGAAGTACTGGAATAAGTGCGCGCTCTGCAAGAGCACCGTGGCCGATTTCGCGACGCTTTGGTGTACCCACCCGACCTGTTTCACCAGTTGAATATGGTGGGAAGTTGTAGTTGTGCATGTAGCGCTTAGATGTTTCAGGGCTCATGGTGTCGAGCTGCTGCTCCATCTTGAGCATATTAAGAGTTGTAACCCCAAGAATCTGAGTCTCACCACGTTCGAAGATTGCTGAACCGTGAACGCGAGGAATAACCTCAACTTCGGCTGAGAGCGCACGGATATCGCGAAGTCCACGACCATCGATACGAACCTTGTCGCGAAGTACGCGCTGGCGTACAAGCTTCTTTGTGAGTGAGCGAAACGCTGCAGGAACTTCCTTTTCGCGGCCTTCGAAGGCTGCTGTAACAGATTCCTTTGTTGCAGCTGAGATTTCGTCAATCTTAGTTTCACGCTCTTGCTTACCTGAGATTGTGAGCGCCTTTGCAAGATCATCCTTGGCAGCCTTTTCAACTGCAGCGAAAACATCATCTTGGTAATCAAGGAACACTGGGAAGTCTGCAGTTGGCTTTGCAGCTACTGCTGCAAGCTTTGACTGCGCTTCGCAGAGAATGCGAATAAATGGCTTTGCAGCATCAAGTCCCTGCGCAACAATCTCTTCTGTAGGAGCTTTAGCACCTTCAGAAATTAGACCAATTGTGCGAGTTGTTGCTTCTGCTTCAACCATCATGATTGCAACATCATCATGAGTTACACGACCTGCTACGACCATATCGAATACAGCGTTTTCAACCTGTGAATGGTTAGGGAATGCCACCCATTGACCATCGATAAGTGCAACGCGCACTCCACCAATTGGGCCAGAGAATGGGAGTCCAGCAAGCTGTGTTGACATTGAAGCTGCGTTAATTGCGATGACGTCATACATGTGGTCTGGATCCAGAGCCATCACTGTGACGACGATCTGAACTTCGTTACGAAGTCCCTTGATAAATGATGGACGCAATGGACGGTCGATCAGACGGCAGGTAAGGATTGCCTCTTCTGATGGACGACCTTCGCGGCGGAAAAATGAACCAGGAATCTTGCCAATGGCATACATCTTCTCTTCCACATCAACTGTGAGTGGGAAGAAGTCGAATTGATCCTTAGGTGACTTTGATGCTGTTGTTGCTGAGAAGATCATTGTTTGATCATCTAGATAAACAGCTGCAGCTCCTGCTGCTTGCTTTGCGAGGCGTCCTGTTTCGAACTTAATCTCGCGCTTTCCGAACTTTCCGTTATCGATAACGGCTACTGCTGACTTAACGTCTTGACCCTCCATGGGTCCTCCTTTGATTCGTGTTTCAATTCCAAGGCACGGTTAAGAGACCTTGGAGCGGTAACTACACGCGAGGCGAAACAAATGAATCTTCGATCGAAGTTCACAGATGCTTACATCTGGAAACCACTACCGAGGACCATATGTCACCCGGCGTGTAATTTTTAATTAGCGGCGAATACCGAGCTTTTCGATAATTGCGCGATAACGATTGATATCTGTCTTTGCGAGGTACTGAAGAATTCGGCGACGCTGACCTACGAGCAACAAGAGACCACGACGGTTGTGGTGGTCATGCGGGTTGGTCTGTAGATGAGTTGTGATGTCTTCGATGCGACGTGACAATAAAGCGACCTGAGCTTCAGGGCTTCCTGTATCAGTAGCTGATGATCCGTACTTTGCGATGATGTCTTTCTTTACTTCTGGTGTTAACGCCATTTTCATTTCTCATTTCTTGTGACGAATCACAGTTACTGTTCAAGAGGCTTCCCGGTTTGATTCACGGGAAATCACTTTCTCGTTGGACAGCCCAAAGTTTACCTGTGGGGTATGGATAAGCGAAATCGAGCGTGAAAACAGCGGCTATCTCGTCGTTGAGCGTCGAACCACCTGCACAGTTGTAGCGGCAGATGTTGCAGTGCTGAAGGTGCTATCCGTGGGTATCAACATTGCAGTTAGCAACTGCCTTCCCATGACAGTTGGTCTCCATAAGCAAGTTGCAGAGGTATTTGGATAACTGCCCGATGTTGGGCGAGAAATACACGTGCTAATTCTCTTTCCACCGACTAAAAATCTGACTGTTCCTGCCACATTGAGGGTCACCGTGATTGTTGTGGAAACCCCTTTGCTGATACTTCCTGAGACAGTGGGTGCACTAATCGATGCACTCTCATTCGCATTAGTGATGGTCAGAGTCACTGTCTGAGTGTCAGTTAGTGAACCATCTGAAACTGAAACAATGAATAAATAAATGTTATTTGCATCGCTATCGATTGGCGCTTCAAAGTCGGGAGTGGTAGCGAAAGTCAGGACACCACTCAAAGAATTGATAGTAAAGTCTGCCGCATCTGTGCCAGAAAGTGACCAATTCAAACTCGAGCCAGAATCTGGATCAGTGGCCGTGTAAGTATCGACAGATAAAATATTCTCAGCAATTGAAATAGCTCGAGTTGCAGCTGAACTAGCATTTGAAATACCCGGAGATTCGTTCACATTTGTAACTGTCACGGTCAATCTCTGAGACTTAGTTCTCCCAGATATATCCGTAGCAGTAACATCAACAATGTATGTGTTATCTGCACCATTGTCTACTGGTGCTTCGAAGTTTCTGGCTGTGATTGAAAGATCTCCGTTTGAATTGACTGAAAAGAACGAAGCATCCGTGCCGCTAACTGACCAAGAAACAGATTCATCCGCAGTGAAAGTGTGCACTTGGGTCGTGTTTTCGGAAATAGATTTAGCAGAGGTTGCACCAGTGACGGAAGATGGTCCAGTGATTGTAGGTGCTGTGAAATCTTTTTGAATGTTGGAAAGCCTTGCAATTTCAGTTCCAGTTAGGGCTCGATTGTAAATGGCTACTGCTGCAATTCCAGTATCTAAATAGGCATCCACCCAATTGCTCCGACCAATGTAATTATTTGAGCGGGAAATGTTGGTCGGTAGATGGGAATATGCAGTCGAAAAGATTGAAGTCCCATCTCGGTAAATAATGCAGGTGCTGCCATCTAATGTAACGGCATAAGTTGCCCAAGTGTTTTCTAAAATTCCATTAGTAACTCTGCAATGTCCTCTTGAAGTTCCACCGTTGTAAATTTCAAAGGTGATGTCAGAAGTTGTATCAAATCTGGCAAAGAGAATATTGTTATTTGCAGCTCCATTTCCAAAATCAATCAAACGTTCCCAATTTCGAGTTGTCGAATTAGAGCCAAAATTTGCATATGCCGAGATGGTTACCCCTGTAGTAAAGTTCGCGAACCCACTGGGCAAAGTGAAATGATCAGTGCCATCTAACGCGAAACTTCCACCTAAGGATGAGCTCCATGTAGGGGAACTCTGCAAAGTTGCATTCGTTCCATTACCACTGAGGTCCGTCCATGTAGTTCCAATCCCAGAGTATGAGGAGCTGACATTTGCTCGCAGATCAAGTAGGAGATTTCCAGACGGCATATTTGCAGAAGCCCTTTGAATCGACAGCGAACTCAATTGCGAACAAAAAATGATGAGAACAAACAGGAGTATCCGGCTCTTCAATGTGCGATTGCGAAACTCTATTCTCACCGAACTGTCCCCCGTCGCACCACCTGGACTGTTGTAGGCGCAGAAGTTGATGCGCTGAAGGTGTTATCTGTTGGAGTTAACGTTGCTGTCAGTATCTGTCTTCCGGTTACTGCAGGTCTCCATGAGCAGGTAGCTGTGTTGTTGGGATAAGAGCCTGAGGTGGTGCGATCTTTGCAGGTGCTAATTCTCTTGCCACCGACGAAGAATCTGACTTTGCCAGCCACGTTGATGGTGACAGTGATAGTGGTTGCAACTCCCTTGTTGATAGTTCCTGAGACTGTGGGAGCGTTTATAGATGCGCTCTCATTGGCATTGGTAATCGTCACTGTCAGAGTTTGCGTATCTGAAAGAGCCCCATCTGAAACTGTAATGACTACCGTATACACATTGTTCGTATCGCTATCTGCCGGAGCTTCAAAGTCAGGGCTTGATGCAAAGGTCAAAACCCCGGAGGATGAATTGATGGAGAAATCTGCAGCATCGGTTCCAGACAGGGACCAACTCAGAGTGGTGGCTGCATCGACATCGGTAGCTGTGTAGGTGGCAACAGATGTGATGTTCTCAGCCTGGGTGATGGTGTGAGTTTCATTTGATGAGTTGATAGTGATTGTCGGAGCTTCATTGACGTTGGTGATGGTCACCGTCAGGGTTTGATTGTTTACATTCCCAACGGTATCTGTTGCAGTAATTGTGACTTCATAAGTGTTGTTACTTCCAACGTCTGCCGGCGACTCAAAATCTCTGGGAGTTACGGTCAAAACTCCCCCTGCAGATGCAATTGAAAAGAACGAGCCATCGGTTCCACTCTTCGACCACGTCACTGACTCGCCTGCTGTGAAAGTGTGTACAGCTGTTGCAGTTTCTGGAATCGAGATTGTGCTTGTTGCACCATTTGCACCAGACGGGCCGGTAATTGTGGGAGAAGTTTGGTCCATGGTTACCGATAGAGAGCTTGAAGCAAGTGCATAAGTGTTATTAGCGCCTCGTGCCCATATTCGAAAATCATAGTTGCGATTGAACAATCCGGTGAGATTAGCTGAAGGTGTTGATGTAGGACTTGTCACTCTTACCGTGCTCGAATTGGCCCAAGTTTGTGCTGTAGTTTTATATTGAACTAGATACTCGGTGGCATTTGTAACCGCAGACCAGGACACTAGGGTTGAGGATGGTGTCTGTTGCGAATGCGAACTGGAGGCCGGCGCTGCCAAGGTGCCACTGGCCATCTTTCCCCAGATTTGGAACCCAGATGGCAGGGTCTGCGTCACACCATTTGGATTTCCACTAAATCCGTTCACACTAAGAGACAGACTATCGGCGTATGAAAGAATTCCAGCAGAATTGTGGTTTGCCAATCCAATTCCACTTACAGAGTCATTTGATCCCTGATTACCCTCATTATTAAAGGTTACGCCCCACCTGTAAGACTGACCATTCGTATTTGCAAAACCGTATTGGTAATAGCCAGTCTGATACGGAAACACGAGCTTAGCTGTACCTGAATTGCTCTCACGATAAATACCATGCCGGCTCCAAGTGCCAGTTCCATTTGCCACATTGGAATTACTATTGAACCGATTCAACATAGTGGATGAAGTAATTGTTTCAACCCAGGTGTGGCCAAGAAATTTATTTGTCCCAAATTCGCCAGAGCCACTAGCCCAGAATGCAAATGAATCTCTATCTTTGTAAACTGCCGCAATACGAGTCACTGGAAGATAATTGAAAGCTTCAAATTTTGCATCTGTTGACACATCGTCAGTGAGCGAAGTCGGAGAAAGAGAAGTCGTACTCGTCCAATGATTTGCAGAGTATGTAAACGCAGTCGAAGCCTTCGTGCCTTTCATTCCCAGAAACCAGCCCCCACTCTCCGGATAGGTTGGATCAAGAATCAAGTAGGTTTGAGTTGCAGTTCCATTTACGTTCAGCCAATAAGATTGATTAGTAGTTGTCCCATAGAGATTAAATATTTCTTGAGGACTCTGGGCAGGGCAACTAGATGAGCTACCAATGACACATGTCGCCGAGACTACATTCGCATAGGCGGGCGCCGATATTGAATTAATCAAGCCAGCTATAAGAGCTAGAAGTACAACTCTGACTTGTAAACTTAAAATCATCGCACCGTCCCCCTTCTCACCACTTGGACTGTAGTAGGCGCAGAAGTTGATGCGCTAAAGGTGTTATCTGTTGGCGTTAGCGTTGCAGTCAGTACTTGTCTTCCTGTGACAGGTGGTCTCCAAAGGCAGGTAGCTGAGTTGTTCGGATAAGTGCCTGAGGTGGTGCGATCTTTGCAGGTGCTAATTCTCTTGCCACCGACGAAGAATCTGACTTTTCCTGCCACGTTGATAGTG
>JACCDV010722086.1_pt1 | contig 12586 bp, 15 predicted proteins | sample 7446131 | NCBI WGS metagenome assembly JACCDV01 (sample SAMN15323448, study PRJNA562643) | freshwater metagenome | isolation source: river surface water | place: USA:Blue River Watershed | collected 2017-08-17 | reverse complement strand
TTTAAATTACAAAGCAACACCTGCAACATCCAATACAATAGTAAATGAAATTTATTAAGACAGTATACAATATTAATGATGGCATGTGTTGGGCGTTTTGGTTGGATAAATACCCCAGTTTGGTATTGCTGAGTAGTTTCTATTTGAAATAGCAAAGTTAGCTAATATATCATTATCTTAATGAATCCAAGACAACGGAATATACCTGTCACTTCCAAGGAGGAAATAGAAGTACAAACAGATATCAGGTATCCCTCATTCTATGTAGGCTTATCGAGTCTTATTTGCTAGACACCGATCGCCAAGAAAACTACCTCAGAGAAACCCATCCCCAAATAGAACTCTCCAAGGTATACACACGATCGGGCCTGCTTAGACCCTTCACAGACAACCATCTCCTCAAGGAATTCAGTAAAACCCTACAGGAGCTCAAAGAGTCAGAGTTTAACCAAGGGGCATTTGCAAAAAGACTGTAAATGTTGTAGGAACAAATCAACGGGCTGATGAAAAGGGATCTGCTGATAAGTACAGTTGGGGAGGGAGGTTAAAGCTGGAACAGCTACTACTCTACTCTAAACTAGAAGGAGAAGACAATCATTCGTTTGGAAAACGAAAAAATATACTCAGATCTCAAAATCACCAGGCTGAGAACTCAGATTGATTCGCTAGAAAGGGAAGTCGAGACCCTCAGGACATCTCTGGCCTACACTCAAAAGATAGGAGAATAGAACAAACTTTACCAGTCATTCTATGATAAACTCAACAGCATCATCACCACTGGCAGAAGGAAAGGCGTCGAGTTCGAAGAGCTTCTTAATCAGCAAGTGGTCCCCATTGTATCTGACTTCTCTATCAATCTCACCAACCTTTCCAGGACCATCAATAGAGATATCCATGTTAGCATACGTTCAGTAGTCAACTCGCTTGCCAAATAGTTTGATAGGCTCCTCAAAGAGCAGCAGTTCACTGAAGACAAGATATCTGAGTTAGTGTTAGGTCTCATTTCTAATTTCAAAGGCATCAATGGAGTGGACCACATGAAAAACCAGTTTGATTTAGCCAGCAGGGCGTAACTTGCTGAAAACAACTATAAAAACATTCTCTCCCTTTTTAGAAACGAAATCGAAATGCTAAAACGATAAATCCCCAACCTCAAGACGGCCGAAAGAATAGACCTGCTCTTGAATAGATTGGATGAAGAAGGAATAGAAATTGTTCCTTGCAAAGGCTGGATGAATCTTGTGCAACCATAAATCAGAGTCGTAGAGGTTAATAATGGTGACTCCAGACTCAAGGAACTCATTGGAACCCTTGGAGGAGAATTCAAGAGAATCTTTAATACCTTCCCCGAACTCAGATCCCATCTTTCCTAATCCATCGTTTCCATCTTACAATCAGACCTTCTTTCAGAATTAATTGAAGGAGGCTCACTGTAAAGGCTCAAAGAAATTGTTGTTCATTCTGTAAGTGAAGTAAAAGTGGATAACATTTACAAGTACTCTTCAAGCAAGGACTTGCAGGCTACCTTCCACCTAAGAGTACTGATAAAGACCCTTTTGGAGCAGATTGATAAGATAAGGAGAACTCATGGAATAGACATCGCGTTAGATTAAGGCATTCTTGGCCTACTCAAAGAGCAAGCCATTGATGGAATCAACACTGAAGAAATTATCGGCTTGTTTAGGCCTCATTCCAAATATGTTGAAGTGCCCATCATTGTTGAAAAGCCAGTCTTTGAAACCAAGACCTTCGAGAAAGGGGTTGTCATCAACACTGAATCGCCTGTTGTGCTGTAGAGTACGAAATTATAGGTGGTGACTATAAACAAAGAAGTGCCTGTCTATATTGAGAAGCCAGTGGACGGAACTTTTACCAACAATGTTCCCATCACATTAGAAATGCAAAAAGTGGTTCCAGTTTAGCTCAACCGTGAAATATCAGTTGATAGAATTGTATAGTCATCTGTTGAATGCCCAGTAATTCGAGAAAAGTCGGTTCCACTCTATGAGCAGAAGGAAGTAGTGGTTGAGGTGTAGACTGAAAGGATCGTGGAGAACTTCCAAGTCAAGGAAGTGGAGAAGCTTGTCGAGATAGGAGGTAAAGAGTATAATGAGATTGAGAGGATAGTGGAGGTACCTCACTATATCTATTAAACACGGCAATAAATAAAGGAAGTGTAAGTCAAAGTGCCATACATTATCAGGCAACCTTTGTACCACGAAATCGAAAAGCAAGTTAATATCATTGTTGAGAAAAAGGAAATTGTTAACATTAAGGAAGAAACAGTTGTGGAGATCAAAGTCCCACAAGTCAAAATAGTAGACATCGTAGAGTACCGTGACAAGATCATTGTTACCAACGAATATAAGGAAGTTGTTAAAGAGATTCCTGTTATCAGAGAAAAATAAATTATAAAAGAAGTGCCCAAGGAAATCTATATCGAGAGGTCTCACTTCATCAAAGGGGATCAGGTGTAAACAATAAGAGAAGTGGAGGTGTTAGTATAGAAGCCAATAATAAAGGAGATTCTAACAACAAGAGATGTTGAGATTGAGAAGATTGTCCCTTTACATATTACCTAACAGGTGCCTATCGTCACTGAGGTCTCAGTTCCCTATTTCAGTGAAAAAGTCAAAGAGCTAGAAGTCGAAAAGGTGAGGCTAATTCCTGTCAAGTAGGAGGTAGTTAAACAGGTTAAAGTTGATCACCCAGTCCCAGTTGTCGTCGAAAAAGAAATAGTGAGAGTTGAAAAGCAAGTTGTATAAAAGATAGTAGAGAAAATTGTGGAGGTGCCTAGAGTAGTCGAAATATAAAAGATAGTTGAAAAGATTGTAGTGGTGCCTCGGATCATAGAGAAGATTGTGGAGGTGCCCAAGATAATTGAGAGGATTGTTGTGATTGAGCAGCCAATTCTGCAGATAGTCGAAATACCAGTGCCATTTGTGACTATCCAAGAAGTATAAAAGATTGTGGAGGTCTTTGTGGACAGGCCAGTTATCGTCTACGAAAAAATTATTGAGATAGTGGAAGTGGAAAGAGTAGTCGAAAAGATTGTGGAGAGAGAGAAGCTAGTGGAAGTGTAGGTTGAGAGAAGGATTCCTTATGAGGTGATAAGAGAAGTTCCAGTGCCCACCTACAGAGACCGCATCGAATACATAAGGGTGGAGATCCACGACACCAAAGTGGAAGCTATCGAAGTGCAAGTGCCAGTAATCGTGCAGGAAAAGGTTCCATTCATCCAGGAGAAGACCTTTGTGACTTAGCACATCATTTAGAACGCAGTAATATAGAAGTCCACAACGATAAAGGAAGTGCCCATCATAAATGAGGTGGAGAAGCTGGTTGTGCAGGAGGTTATTGTCGAGAGGCCCATTGAAACCCAAATCATAAGGTAGGTTCCTGTGGAAAAGATCGTCTACGTCTAACAGCCCAATGTGATCGAAGTCATCCGCGATAAGATAGTCGAATTACTTATAACCAAGTAAGTTCCTAAGTAGATTTACCTTGAGCAATAAAAAATTGTGCACTAAGTTCATGAAAAATTAATTGAAGTGCCCATCAATCAAATCGTGTCTTCCCCTCAAATTATCTAGGTCCCCAAAATAGTAAACCTAGTGCACTACAAAGAAATAGCTGTGGATGTGCCAGTGCGGGAGGAGAGGATCCAGAGAGACATCATTGAGCAGACCAAGGAAGTGGAAGTGATCAGGTAAGTGCCAGTGTAAGTGTAGATTTGCAGAGAAAAGATCAAGGAAATTGTTAGCCAAGTAAAGCAGTTCCTCACTAACGAAGTAATAAAATAAATCAAGACATAAGTTTAGGTCAGATAGCCAACTCAATATCAAACTGTCAGTGTTCCAGGAGAAACCTTACTGCAATAGTATCACAGTTCGGACAAACAAGTATAGGTCCAATAAAAGATTGTGGAGAGAATAGTGGAGAAGATAGTGATGATACCTCAGATCGTCGAAGTCGTGAGGAACATTCATCACATTAGCGAGGTGAACAGCTTGGGAGTGGCAGTCGATGTGGATGTCAATGTGCAGACTGAAAGATACCTCGGAGTCACAAACGAACTCAAGAGGTCGTTGTTGGAACTACTTGCTACTTTTAAGAGCAACGTGGGCAGGCAACCAGACCTTAAAAATCTGATACTCATCATTGAAAAGTACCTCAAGTATATTGATGACTGGATTTCTTTCCCCAAACTCGTAGAAGTCCCCAAGGATGTCATCAAGGAAGTCGAAAGGGAAAGAGTTGTGCTTGTTCCCACTCCAGACAAAGAAAAATAGGCAACACTCAGCTTTATTCTTGAAAAACTCATCAATTAGCTAAGAAGAATAAAGGATTCACACAAAATTTCCTTAGGGCTTTAAGAAGATTTATTGAACCTTCTTTTCTCTGAGAAAAAAGGAGAGTAAGGACTAGACAGCAAGTTGAGAGGATATCAATAAGAGTTGAAGAAGAAGTATAGCCACTTTGGAGATTGGTCCCAATCTAATCCCTTCCTGGTGAACTCCTTCCTCCAAGACCACTTCGCCTTAAGGAGCTTGATTGAATAAGCCAATAGTCATCAGGAAGCGCAGTCGAGAGAAATTGAGAAGCTACAAAGCCAACTTTAAATTACTACCAACAAGTATAACGACATCCTCTGCTTCAACCGAAAGATGTTCGACGACAATAACACCCTCATAAAAACTCTAGAAAAATACAGAAACTCAATTGACTAAGAAGAGTACTCCCAGAGCATTAGCAGGCATAAAAAATTCTATTAATCAATCATTGAGGAAAGACATTCAGTTGTCTACTCGACCATTAGGAAGACCATAGACATTGAAGAATCATATAAAATTACCCATGAAGTCCAAGGGTCAAGATTAGATGAAGGGGAAGGAGAAGTTGGGCAGCTCATCAGTAAGCTCAGCCGCTATGAGAATAGGAATCAATAGCTGTAGGCTAGAGTAAGAAGGCTTGAAAATGACTTAAACCGGTCATAAGAAGACATCCGAATCAAAACAAGCATCATAAAAAGGCTATAGTCAGATTTTGAATTGCGAGTCTCAAAGGTCAGGGAAGAAATCATTAGAAACCCCAATCAATCAAAGGAACTCTAATAAAACAAAAAGCTTCAATAAAAGATAAGAGCATTATAGCGATAAATTGCAACCTAAAAGCAAAATAGTGAAAGGATAAGAAAAGAGCTTTAGCGTGCCAATGAAAGCCAAAAGCGGGACTATGACAGAGACCTATAAAGAAAGGACAAAGATACCAAATAATCCAATGATAAAGCAAGAAGGTAATTCTAGAGATAAATTACCCGACTTAAAGGAGATGTGGACAGAATAAGAAAAGATAAAGAAAGAGTGTAGGCCGAATTAGTAGATATTAGAAAGAAAAATTCATAAGAAATAAAATCCATGAGAGAAAATCAAATGAGTAGTGCCAGTGATAAATACAATCAACTTCTTATAGAAAACGTAGAACTCAGGAAAAAGATATAATCCTTAGAAACTGAGTACTAAAAATTAAAGAAGGCAGCATTGGAAAACAATAATGCAAACGAAAGATAGATTTCAAGACTGAGAGCAGAGAATGAGAAATACTTGAGCGATAGGAGAGACCGCAAGAAATAAGGATTTTTGGACCTTCCTCAATAAACACAAATAATAAACAGGACAATCGAGCTTGAGAAAAAGATTAAATCTTATTAGCTGGACATTGAGAGGTACAAGGTGAAAGACTAGGCCTCAGTTGCAGAAATTAAATCTCTAAAAGAAAAGATCAAAAAACTGGAAATCGAGCTGTAAACTTCCAAGAAGGAAGTGGAGGCTGCGCAAAAATCAAGACTCCAGTCGACTAACTATCAGTCAGGCTTTAAGCAATCAGTTAGTATTGTCGAAAACGTTAATGTCTAAGGCAGCGTTGTAAGGAGTCCCAAAAGTCCTGGATTTAAGTATGGATTCGAAAAGAGCTATGGAAGCCCACTGGAAAGTTCACATAGCCGATAGGAAAGGGGAGGGTAAGAGTTTGGAAGCTCATCTTCAAGAATGAGTCAGTCCAGCCAAGATTAAGGCCAACTTCCTCCTTATTACAGCAGGCAGATGACTCTAAGAGAATTCATCGACGCCAAGCATGGAGACTAAAAAGAAAGGGACATGTATGTGACTTTAGTGATGATAAAAGTGATTGAGAAGATCGAGTAAAACGCTGAGAAGGGCGTCTACAACATTTACTCTCCTAGCAACTTCAAGCTTAGTAACTTTAGCACCAAGAATCTTGACAAATTGATTATTGAACTCGGTCCTTCCATCCCACTCACCAGATATAACAAGAATGACGGCCTTTATCTTTCCCCCTAGTTGCTGGGAGGGGCCACCCCTAACAGAAAATCAACTGTATTCAGCTTGGGTATTATTTTGGACGAATTGATCCACGGAAGCACCTTCTTCAGATCAACCTAAGAGATCCAAAACCTTCAAAGTAACTCATCTTCTATTTAGTCGAATTTAAGGTAAGAGGAGAGAAGCTTAACCCGATCCTGAAAAACACTCTCTTCTAGATGATGAACAAAGAACCCAACAAGCGTTTAGACCTGATCTAAGCCAAGCGAAGGCTGTCTCTGCAGAAATATATTACGTCCTAGAGCAGGTCTACCTTGACAGTCACATCGAGAACAGGGAGAAGAACATAAGAATGAATGTGATTATCTTCATTAAATATATCAATAATAGTATAAACTATGAATGAGTAATCGTAAAGAATCTTATTACAAAGTGTTAAATCAAATGAATTGAGCCCTTAGGAACAATGTTTCGAGTCTGAAAATGTGTTTTACGATTTTGGTAATTTGATCATATATAATATACAACAAATAAAATTGTGAATTAATATGGTTGAGCTAAGGCCTTTGTTATTTCTGAGTTATTAGCGTTTTCAGGCCTTGTACTAACTCTTCATCACAAAAATTTTATTACCTGCTTATTTGTCACTCAATTTTGCTTAATTTTCTTGATCTGTAGAATTAGGTCTATTCCCTCGAATTCAAGAATTTCTCAGGGATGAACTGAAATAAGAGCAAAAAATAAGTTTTTTAATTATAAAAATACAATATGAGAGATGAATTGTTAGAAAGGAAGGCATTCAGCCCAACCATGTACCCCAAAAGTGTAGGAAAGTCATTTCTCTCGGCCAAGTACTTGAACTACACCCCCAAGACTTCCAAAAAAGGGTGCAAATATGAGCTGGCTGAGTCCAATCCAGAGCATGATCGATCCCAACAATCTATCAAGATGGGAAGACTAGGCTCTTGGACACCAATGAGTTGCAAATCCTCAGACAAAACCTAGCTACTTAAGTAAATAACTAACGTTGCCAACTAGAAATGGTTTAAATCCAAAAGGCAAGTTCCATCAAAAAAATACAATTTTATGATCAAGAACTTAGATTTTACTTAATTGGAGCAATAAGGAACAAAAATACGTGAGAGCATTTCAACCGAACCCCACACACCAAAGCCCCATAAAATATCTCCAAGGATCGACTAATATACTATCTTGAAACATCTTGATAAGGGGAGGTTTGGATCAGTATATATGGCAAAGTACGTGATTGTTGATGTAGGCATAGGAAGAGTGGATGGTTAGGAGCTCTGAAAGTCATCGAAAAGAAGTAGATTGAGAGCCTTCCATCTTAGAAGAAAGAAAAGATAAAGAGCCAGATTGCTAGCTAGATCAAAATACAATCTTGCCTTAATCATCCTCACCTTATCCAGCTCTATGATTTCTTTGCAGATTAGCATCATATTTACCTTTTCATGGAACTGGCATTGGAAGGACACCTGCTTAACTTCATACAAAGCCACCATCCCATCTCTTAGGAGTCAACTTCAATCATCATAAGATAAATAGCGAGTGGAGTCAGCTACATGCACTCTAAGCACGTCTTTCACAGGGACCTTAAGCTTTAGAACATTGTTTTCACCCTTGGGATGGCTAAAATTTGTGATTTCGGATGGTCTATATACTAGCCCAAACAACTAAGGACAACTCTTTGCGGCACACCTCTGTATCTCTCCCCTTAGATATTGTAAGGAAGGAAATACGATAACAAGATAGATACATGGGCTTTGGGAACTATTGCGTACTAGCTTTTTGCCAACTAAAACCCATTCAAAATAAAGAGTCCAAAATAATTGGGGAAGATTATAACTGATTAAATCTATATGGATAGAGGTTCCCCAGAGATAAAAAGCTTTATCAATTTCATTTTGAAGAAGAATCCTTCGAAAAGGCCAGATGCTGATATTATTCTGTTGCATCCTTTCATCACAAAGTACAAAGACATTGAGACTTCATAGTAAATTTGCTCACAGTGTTGAGCGCTCTTGATCTTTTTATCACTTCTCTTCCCATTATGCAATATTCACTCACATAAAAATAAAAAGCATCCATATGGGGAATTGAACCCCAACATTCGGATTGAAAGCCCGATGTACTACCTTTATACTATATGGATCTCATATGATATCACTCAACCCTCCTCCTATTTCTTTTATGAATTATAAGAATTATATTGAAGATAGATCAGGTCACTCCCATTGGTCCTGCTGGGCACTATAATGAATATGCTCCTTTCCTGGAGAGCATCGGAGCGGCCTTTGGGGGAGATAATCCGTGGGGCATCGCTATCTGGGCTCAATTTTGTGGGGCTTGTAGAACTAAATCAGTTTAATCTTACTTCTCTATATCGAGTATTGTCTTCAAGCCTAAACTTGCTTGGGCTATATTAGTTTCTCGAAGTAACTGGGCGAATAGGCTCTATCTTATGAGGCTTATAGGTTGCCTTGTAGTTGCTTTAACCCTAAAATGGTGTACTTGATGGCTAGTATTTCTTTGGACTAAAACTAGCAAATGGATTATTAGCTTTCTTCGGAGAGTACTATCGTTTATAAGTTGTGTCGTCTTAGAATTTGGCATGATTGGGTTTATATTCCTTGGCTGGGGATGTATTAAAGCGTTAAGGCTTAGTTTTTATTGGAGTATAGCTTTTCTTATACTAGCTTTCCCCTTAGAACTTAAATTTAGGAACTTAAGATCTATTCTTCTAAATGTTTGGCTTTTATTTTTATATTCGATGAGGGGTGTAGAATGTATTGTAGCTGGTTTGCATCACATGAGGGTCATAGTGAGTTTACAAGGGCTTTTGCTGCACCTTCTCCCTCTTCTCAGGAGAAATCGGGTGGGGCTTATAGAACTCGCTATTTGTTGTATGGCCTTAAAATCTCACTCCTTTCTGAGGGCATTTGTGCTGCTTGCCTACATTAGGCCATGTTTACCGCAGTTGCAGATTTCGCATACACATTTGGAATCATACTTCCTGGACCTGGCGAGGTACTCAGGATTTTCGAATGTCTTCTTGAGGGGAGTGCGCATGGCGAATAAAATAATAAAATGAATATAACGCTATTTGATTATAGTTTAATTAAAAGAGAACTCAAAGATCTCTATGAAACAGCTTACGAATAAAAAACCACTGTGCTACATGCTCGATCAGTCTTCTCTTGTGGCCTCCCTTCCATTCATTGACGAGGAAATCAGCACACAAATACCCAAATCCAAAGTTGCCTACCTCATCAAAGCAGAACAAGAAGCCATGCAAAGGAATCCATTAGAATATATTTCAACACTACCATAGCCACAACTGTCATATGCGAATTCTTAACATTTTGAAAAAGAAGTGCAGAGAGTTCAAACCAAATTCTAGCAAAAAGAAAAAGCTGATAAATCCAAAAAGAAAGAGATAAGTTTCGTTGATCCACCAAAGAAGTTAGTGTCAACTGAATTAGAAAACGTGACCCCGATTCTCAAATCCAATATAGTTTCTTTCGAAAACTGCGTTATTAAGTAAATGAACACTTAGTTAGAAATATAAACCTTTAGCTTTACAAGAAGTTCGGACCCTTAATTCTCAAAGAGTTGATCGAAGTCCTCGACAAGGAAAAGAGTAATTTAACTGCCAAGATAGAAGAGGAGAAGAAGCTGATTAGCACCCTCAATCAAAACAGGAAATACCACCAAACCGAATCATATCAGAGAGAGCACGACATCGAAGAAAGAGTGAAGATAATGTTGAACAAGAGAAAGAAGGTATAATGATTAATCCCATATTGTAGTCCATTCTCAACATATATTAATTGATTGATTTAAAAGAGAATGGACCAACCCATCATCGAAGAGGACAACAGCCTTCAGGGCGTCAAAGAGTAGCGCGTCATGGATGAATAGGTGGAGGTGAAGGTTGAGGTGAAGCTGTAGAGTGAGGTGAAGGTGGAAATGGTGGATGAGGGCAACCTCGAGGAGGAGCTGTAGAGAAAGAGAATGGAGATTGAGAACTTGCTCAACCTTCCTCCAGAAATGCAATAACAATAAAATAACTTAGTCTTCAGAGAGCGCAAGACAAGGTGGGGAGAGCGGCAGATCAAGAGGAGCAAAATTCAGGAGGATGCAGTCTTCAACCCCCTCGAGTCACTCTACCACGGAAAAACACTCCTCCCCATCACTCAGTATGGGCAGGCTGACCTATAAATCAAGCGGTCTCTCTACTCCGAAGGAAGACGCAGGAAATCCAAGTAATATTCTGCTTAAGTAGGTGGCACCACGAAATCGAGAAGACCTTCCAGCCCCCAATGCTCAACTATATTTCTCCCAACATCAGCATTGACGAAATGGAATATCTTTTGAGTACTTGACTGACCACATATTTTAGGATTATATCGGCTGGACGAGCTCACCTCACAAATGAATAATTACGCGCCAGAAGACCCCGATCTCAGATCCCCCAGTCCCGAACCCATCTACGACAACCAGGGCAAAAGGATCAACACCAGATAAGTCAGGAAGAGAGACGCCTTCATTAGGTAAAGAGTCTCACTCATCGAGGATTGCATCAAAATGAGAAAAACGTACTTCCTCTGCCACTCAGGTTCGTCCCCCCAGAAGACTACAAGCCACTCAAGAAGTTCAAGAAGATCTATCTTTCCGAAAACGCCATCAACGATAGCAAGGCCAACTATATCGGCAAAATCATCGGCCCACAAGGAAGAACTCAAAAATTGATTGAGCAAAGATCAGGCTGCAAGATTGCAGTGCGAGGAAGAGGGGCGAACAAAAATCAAAAAGACATTTTTTAAAACTACTAGCCCCTCCATATCATCGTCGTCGCCGACAACGACGACCTCCTCGAGAAGGGAGTGGACTAAATCCAGAAGATCCTGAACGGTGAGGAAGACCAGGAGATAAAAGACTTGCTGGACAGCTACAACCTACAGGTTCAAGGCATTTACGACAACTACTGCTAGAACTGCCAGGTGGAAGGCCACAGGACCTGGGCCTGCCCTTTCCAGTCCAAGTCCCAGGCCAACGTCAAGTGCTCTATTTGTGGATAAACTAGTCATCCCACTTCCGACTGTCCTTAAAAGCAAGCCTACATCAAGAAACAGCAAAATGAACAAATCGCCATGCTTCTCGAGTCCCAGTATTCGCAATTCAAGGAAGATCTGAACACTAAGAAGCCTAAAGGAGGAGCAGCCTTTATCACTGACTTCTAACAAAAAAAAGATTTGCTCGCTATTACTCATGGAAATGCGAATGCAGAAGTTGCCAAAAAAACAGCTCCCACTGCTCCAAAGGCACTTGCTCTGAAGCCAATCGAGGAGGAAAACAACGATTTGCCAAGATTCGAAGACGATTGATTGGAACAGTCATAACAATCTTAAACCAGCTACTTTTATTATCTTTCATTACCCCCCCCCCCTTACTTGTTATTTGAACGATAATAAATTTGACAAACAGTTGAATGCTTTCCATGCAATTATTAGAATTAGCAAAGATAATATAAATTTATTTGCTAATGAACCTCACTCTTTCCAAAACAACAACCATCAAACAAAAGAAAACCAAAATAATATCCTCTGAGCCCTCATATACCACTCCAGCCAAATCAATCAACTTCTAAACCCCCCTTAAAAAGACCAATCCATTAGCAAGCCATAATATATTAAGTAATTTCGACGGTAATTTGACAGAAAGAAAGTAGAGTGTGAATCTGCCTGAAAATGCATTGATGAAGAAATGCTTTCAAAAGAAAAGGTCCATCAAAAGTATTAAAGATCTTACCAAATTGCACTAAAGCAGAGTTATATCTCTATCAAAATATCGTTTTGATTCCTAAGTGGGCCAAACACAGCACTTGAAAGAGGAAAGCTACAAGAATAGAAAAAATTACTATGACAAAGTGGCCAGCAATATCTTGGCGCACGAATAGAGCATTATCGGTAACTGTATGCGTTCTAGAAGCAGGAGCAAAAGGAGGAATAGTTTCAGCCAATCAAAGATAATAAAGATGGGGATAATCCATTATGAGTGACTTTAATGATTGTTGATATACCAATTTATAATATAATCATGCCCAAGGTCGGAGGAAGGAGGGTAACACCATTTCTATCTAGAAAAAGGCAAAGAGCCACAAGGAAATCGATGTAGAGCTCGAAAAGGAACTGCCTAAAATTTTCGTGATTAAAAAAGGAGAG
>JACCDV010746656.1_pt1 | contig 12590 bp, 13 predicted proteins | sample 7446131 | NCBI WGS metagenome assembly JACCDV01 (sample SAMN15323448, study PRJNA562643) | freshwater metagenome | isolation source: river surface water | place: USA:Blue River Watershed | collected 2017-08-17 | reverse complement strand
GTTGCTGTTGCTGTTGCTGTTGCTGTTGCTGTTGCTGTTGCTGTTGCTGTTGCTGTTGCTGTTGCTGTTGCTGTTGATTGTTGGACGATGAATTTTTTTGTTGCGATAATTTTTTTACAATTTTTCGGTTATATTGCGCATCGGTATTATGAGGATTTAATGCTAAAGCTTGGTCGTAAGCACTAATCGCTGCAGGAAGATTGCCTTGCAACGCTAAAGCATTGCCTTGATTATAATAAGCATCCGACGTTTTAGCTTCGGCAAATTGTTGCTGAGCTAATGAATAATTCTTTGCTCGATAATTAGCAACCGCTTGCCAATCGGGTGAAGTAAAAGTCGTGGCTGCTTGCGCCGCATTCCCTTGTTGCAGTAATTTCTCGGCTTGTTGGTTTGGATTCAGCCATAAATCATCCCAAAAAGAAGCCATACTTAAACAGGGTAAGAGCAATAAACTACCTAATAGATAAATTAAACTTCTTCGGAAACGTCGTCTTTTGCCTGTCCTCTTCGTTGTGTCTGCGTTCCGCTGCTCACCTATCAACAACATAGACTCCGCTGCGGTACTCGATACGCCTCGATGACTAACAAAATACGGGTTTCCGAAGAAGTCTATTCTCATTGGGTTAATTCCTCAAACCACGGTTTACGGAAAGCTAAGCTGGCAAGTAAAACGACGATTAAAATTAACCAGCGCCCTTCATCTTGCCACAGCCATAATGAATGTTGCGTTTTTTTATTGGCTGCACTGTGTTGCTGTTGTAGATATTGTAATAATTGTTGAGTATCTGCAGGAGTGTCAGTAAATGGTATATAAATACCGTGCCCCGCTTGCGCGAAGGTTTGCATGGCAAGTGTATCGATGCGACTGAGGTAGCTATTCTTATTGTTAAGCGCATCGTCAAAATCTCCAGCAGGTAATAGCACCGGCCCACCTGCAGTAGTTCCGATACTATAAACGGATACCCGAATATTTTCCGCAGCTAATTTTCGCGCAGTATCGATCGCTTCAGCAGTGGGATTACTGGCCGTGACTAAAACGATATTTTGCGGTTGGGCGCCGCTGGATTGTAATAACTTTTCCGCCAAACTAAGACCCATACTGATATTATGTCCGGCTATTGGCATAATATCTGGCGTTAAATTCGGTAACATAGCGGCAATCGTTTGCGCATCGGTAGTCAACGGTGATACGGTATAAGCTTCACCGGCAAAAGCCACCATACCGACATTCAAATCCGCATTGCCATTTAATAAATCGATTAATTTATATTGCATCCGCTGTAAACGTGAAGGTTTTATATCAGTGGTATATAAATTATTAGACATATCTACCACATAGATAATGCCTGTGGGGGAACGAAAAGCGGGGCTTAACGTCGGTTGCCAGGCAGGGCCGCTTAATGCCAATAATAGCAATAAGCTAATGATACTGGCTAGCAAGCTAGCTGAATATTGTCGTAAAGAGGGTTGTTCGATTAATAAATGGGGCAACAATGCTTTATCACACACGGTTTGCCAAAGTTGAGTGGGGTGTCGAGTTTGATAAAAACGCCAACTCGCTATTAACCAGGGTAATAGTGCTAATAACCACCAAGGGCGAAGAAAATGTAAACCCAGAAAATTCATATAGTCCGCCTCATGATGATATGGCGGCACGCTAATGCCACCATAAATAATAAAACGATGCTCAATGGCCAGGGATATAATTCAGTTGTCAGTCGATAATTTTCATCATCACCCAATACGGGTTCTAATTCATTAATATGAGCATAAATTTGTTGTAAGCTCGAAGTATCGGTCGCACGAAAAAATTGTCCACCGGTACTGTGTGCGATTTGAGTCAAGGTTTTCACATCGACATCCGACGTGCCATGGACTAATTGAGGGCCAAATAAACCGGGAACCAAGATTTGATCAGTACCGATACCGATGGTATAGATTTTAATATGTTCTTGGGCCGCAAGTTTAGCGGCAGCCAAGGGGGTGACGGTACCCGCATTATTGCCACCATCCGTTAATAACACTAAAGCACGACTTTTTTCTGGATAAGGCATTAAGCGTTTGACGGCTAAGCCAATGGCATCACCGATCGCCGTTTGCGGACCCGCCAAGCCAATAGTGGCATCATTTAACATGGTTTGTACCGTATCGCGATCATAAGTTAATGGCGTTTGTAGATAAGCACGGGTCCCAAATAATATTAATCCTACTCGATCGCCACTGCGAGCTTGAATAAATTGACCGGCCACGGATTTCACGACCTCAATACGACGCGCCGCTTGTTGATTTAATTGCATATCGGGCGTTTCCATGCTGCCGGATAAATCAATCGCTAACATAATATCTCGACCACTGTGTTTAAGGGCAGTGGGTGGCCCTACCCATTGGGGTCCACTTAAGGCGATAATTAAACAAATCCAACTCATCCATACCACTATTTTACGCCACTGAATTTTTGCTAGCGATAATGTATGAGAAGACGGTTGCGGCAACCGTAGCAAACGTTGATAAAAAGGAATTTTTAAAGCGGCTTGGGCATGAGGATGCGCAGCGGGATAGAATCGATAAATTAACCACGGTAAGGGTAATAAAATAAATGCCCATGGCCACGCAAAATCAAACATGATGTTGCACCCATTGCGTAATTAACGGTACTAAGTCAGGCCAATGAGCTTGGTCTTGAGCAGTTAAGTGTACTTGATAAGTTGCTCGAAGTAATATCGCACCCAATGCTGTCTGAAAGGCTAGGGTGGGTTGTGCGGAAGTTTTATCTAAAAAGGCTAACCATTCTTGTCCTTGTAATATGCCAACGCTTTTACCATAACGTCGAATAGCCAAGCGTTTTAATAAGACATTGACTTGGCTAAGATTGTGTTGTTGTAATAAGGTTGTTAAGAGGGCTAAGGTTTGTCGGCGATAGCGTTGACGGCGACGTCGTTTCAACCATAAGACGATACTGGTCGGGATCATGACAGTAATCAGAAACAATAAAATATACCAGCCAGGTGCTAAAGGCCAGCTACTGATGGCAGCCGGTGGATGAATATCATGTAATTGTTGCAATAAATTTTCAGCCGCCATGGGAAAATTCCTGTGTTTGACTCTGATTGTTCGTATAGTGTTCCAGGCGTTTTGCCACATCATCGGTGGTGAGTAAAGAAATAAAATGAATCTTTTGTTGCTCACAATATCGTTTTACTTCAGTAAATGCATCGAGAAAACTTTGTTGATAAGCGCTAACCCATTGCTGATCGTGAGTGTTGATGTGGAATTGTTGTTGACCATCGCTGACGGCATAAAGACCCGCTGGGGGAGCGTGTTGTTCGAGCGGGTCGCTGATAAAAGTCATGATGATATCGCAACGTTTGGCCAATTGATGTAATAGCTGTTGCGTTTCACGGTTAAATTCAGCAAAATCGCTGCAAATAATGATGAGGCTGCCGGATTTCGCGACACTTTGCAAACGCAATAAAGTTTGTGTTAATTGTGGTTGGTAAGTATCACTAGAATAATTAGCCAATGATTGGAAGAAACTCAGAATACCCATTTTACCACTTTTAGGGCGCGATTCGATAACGTTATCACCACCAAAAATAAAACCACCGACGCGATCGTGATTATCAAAAGCGGCCCAAGCAAACAGGGCAGCTGCTCGCGCCGCGATGACGGATTTAAATGCGACTCGAGTAGCAAACTGCATCGTTTCACCTTGATCGATGACAATAAAAACCGGTCGTTCACGCTCTTCACGATAAACACGAATATGCGCTTTGCCAGTGCGAGCAGTGACCCGCCAGTCAATACGAGTTGTATCATCCCCCGCAATATAATGACGAAACTCAGAAAAATCCATGCCTCGACCCTGCAGAGTAGAAGCTCGTTCGCCGCTGCGCTGAGTGGTGACTCGTTGGCGGCAAGCCAAATGAATTTTCTTGGCTTTCACTTGCAGTTGCAATAAATCGTTTAATTCAACATGGGTAATCGACGAGTGCATAACGTTTACGGAATAGCTACCTGTTGCAATAGTTGATCGATGACGTGATCGGTGGTGATGCCTTCGGCTTCTGCGGCGAAACTTAGCAATAAGCGATGACGTAAAATATCATGTATGACAGCGTGGATATCTTCTGGCGTGACATAATCTCGTTCTTGCAGCCAGGCATGCGCACGAGCGCACCGATCTAACGCAATAGTGCCGCGAGGACTGGCACCGAAACGTAACCATTGAGCTAAATGGTTTTCATAGCGTTGTGGTTTACGAGTGGTGATGATCAATTCAATAATATATTTTTCTAGCTCATCGCTTAAATGTACATTCAATACTTCTTCACGGGCTGAAAAAATTGCTTTTTGTAATAATAAGGGTTTTTGTGCTTTTAAAGGCTGTTGCTGTTGTTGACGGTTAATACGCAAAATTTCTTTTTCTGCTTGGCTATCAGGATAATCCACTTTCACATACATTAAAAAACGATCCAATTGCGCCTCGGGTAATGGATAGGTTCCTTCTTGTTCAATAGGATTTTGTGTGGCCATGACAAAAAATAATTTTTCTAAACCATACGTCGTATTACCGATGGTAATTTGTCGTTCTGCCATTGCTTCTAGCAAAGCAGATTGGACTTTAGCAGGCGCGCGATTGATTTCGTCGGCTAAAACAATGTTATGGAATAAGGGTCCCGCTTGGAAATGAAAACTACCATCTTGCGGCCGATAAATATCGGTACCGGTTAAATCTGCTGGCAATAAATCAGGAGTAAATTGAATGCGTTGAAAGTTGCCTTCTAAACAATCCGCCATTTCTTTAATGGCAGTAGTTTTCGCTAAACCCGGTGCGCCTTCTACTAAAATATGACCATCACTCAACAAAGCGATTAACATACGATTAATCAACTTTTTTTGGCCGAGAATGCGTTGATTTAAATGTTGCTGTAATGATAGTAAAGAACTCTTGTTTGGCATGACTAATTTAACCCCTTGTTTTTAGAAAAATATCATACTATAGTGCTTAGGGTTTGAGCGTCAAGACTTCGTAAAACTTTTGGAGAGAGAATATGACTACACAAATTACCACGCGCCGTCCGAAAGGTGAATTAGTCATTCAAACATTAGCGATGCCTACCAATACGAATGTGAATGGTGATATTTTCGGTGGTTGGATCGTTTCGCAAATGGATATTGGTGCGAGTATTATTGCCAAACAACGAGCCAAATCGCGATCAGCTACGATCGCTATCGATAAAATGGTATTTAAACAACCAGTGCATGTGGGCGATATCGTCAGCTGTTATGGTACTTTAGAGAAAGTCGGTCGCACATCGATGCAAATTCATATGGAAGTCTGGGCGCAAGGCATTGTCGATGATGAATTCCGGCATGTGACAGAAGGGGTATTCACCTTTGTGGCTTTGGATGAACAAGGTAAGCCTCAAGCAGTCGATCGCAAATAAGAAGAGTCCAGTCTAAAAGAGAAATCAGTTATTCTCGGCTAATAAAATTGGGCATGTTGAAGTAGAATGGGTATAGATATAAAATAAACGATAGTTATGTGTTATTATGAACATACCTTCTTGATATGTGAATAAAGTATGCTGCTTTAACCTGGAGAATATAATGATTTCATCATTGGAGATTTGTGCTGGAGCAGGTGGACAGGCTTTAGGGTTGGAACTGGCTGGCTTTAATCATGAAGCATTAGTTGAAATAGAATCTGTGGCTTGTGCTACACTGAAGTTGAATCGTCCTAGTTGGAATGTTATAGAAAGCGATTTAAGAACATTTTCTGGTGCTTCTTTTGCTGGAATTGATTTGCTTGCTGGAGGTGTCCCTTGTCCGCCTTTTTCTAAAGCTGGAAAGCAGTTAGGTAATACTGATGAGCGTGATTTATTTCCTGAAGCACTTCGCTTAGTAGATGAATGTCGTCCTCGAGTAGTTATGTTGGAAAACGTTCGAGGATTGTTAGATGCTTGTTTTGATGCATATAGAGCAAAGCTCATCAAAGATTTAAAAAGTTTAGGCTATATAGCAGAGTGGCGTTTACTTAATGCCTCGGATTTTGGCGTATCACAATTACGTCCACGCGTTATTTTTGTAGCAATGCGTAAAGAATTAGTAGAATATTTTAGATGGCCTGAGCCTATGAAGTACCAACCATTAACAGTTGGCGAAAGATTATATGATCTTATGAAGGTGCATGGTTGGTTAGGTGCTAGACGGTGGAAAGAAAGGGCGTGTGATATTGCACCAACATTAGTAGGCGGGAGTAAAAAACACGGAGGGCCAGATTTAGGTCCAACTCGAGCCAAACAAGCTTGGGCTACCTTGGGAGTAGATGGTCGCGGGATTGCAGATGCAGCGCCTGCCAAAGATTTCGTTGGATTGCCGCGTTTAACAGTACGTATGGCAGCCCGTATTCAGGGGATACCTGATGAATGGAGTTTTAGCGGTAAAAAAACAGCAACTTATCGTCAAATTGGTAATGCATTTCCACCACCTGTAGCACAAGCAGTTGGTATTCAAATTCGACAAGCTATTGAAGCAGCATCTAAAATTAAATTAAAACGAGCGTAATGTGGAGAAAATACAAAAATCAAAGGACGGAGCTCGTGCTAAACTTCGAGCTCATTTTCTTGCTAATATTGGTCGAGTAATGAATTCTGAAGAGTTAAGAGCTGTTGCAGGTATTTCAGAATGGGCTCGTCGTATAAGAGAACTTCGTGATAATGAGGGCTACTTAATTCTTACTCACAATGATCGTAGCGAATTAAAACCAGGTGAATACTTACTAGAAATTGCAAAACCGCAACCAGCATTTGATCGTGCTATATCAAAAGAAACACGAGCCTTTGTATTAGATCGTAATGGGTTTACTTGTCAAATGTGTGGCGCTGTCGCCGGAGAGCCACATCCGTATGATTCTGTACGTAAAACTCGACTTCATATAGGACACATTATAGATAAAAGCATGGGTGGAAAAGATGAACCGTCAAATCTAAGAGCTATTTGTTCCGTGTGTAATGAAGGAGCTAGTAATTTGACATTAACTAGACCGGAGCAGTTAAAATTACTTACTCAGCTGCGTCGAGCTACCTCTACAGATCAATTAGCCGCGTTAAGATGGCTCATTGCTAAATTTCCAACACAGGCTAGTTCCGAATTAGATATAAAATTGAAAGAATCAAACAGCGCTGCGTAAATTATTATTCGCAGGTAATAAAACTTGGTATCGTTCGTTTCATAAAATTTTCAAACAGTGGTACGGTAAAGGCTGTGTCACCATGTTTTGGGCTATAGATCATACCTTTTTTGATTAGGTTATTTCTAATGGGCGCTGCTTCTTGTACATCAATTCCCAGCTTCTCTGCGATATCACCGGAGCGTTGTGAGTGAGCGCCCAGTTCCGCTAGAGCTCGCAAATAATCTTTTTCACGTGGTGTCAAACGATCAAACCGTACTCTAAAAAAACTTTGGTCGAGTTGCTTGATAGCAATATCGGTGGCTTTATTGACATCATTAACGGTGATAGGTGATTTTTCCGCAATATTCCATGAATGATAACCCCATTCTTGTAAAAAATACGGATAACCTTTAGTGATAGCAATGATTTTCTCTAATGCATCATCGTTAAAAAAAACCTCTTCTTTTTGTACAGCTTTTTGCAGCGCAATACTAGCATCTTGCGGTGTCAGTGCACCAAGCTCAGGATAATCGAAAAGTCGTTCCGCATAAGATTTTGCTTGCCCGGCTTTGCCTACTAACTGCGGTAATCCTGCTCCAATCATAACGATCGGTAATGATTTTTGTGAAATTTTATGGATGGCCATAATGATAGCGCACAGTTCCTCTTCATTTAAATATTGAAGCTCATCAATGATGATAGCGATGGCGGTTTCTTGTTCTTGCGCGGCCTCACCTAGAGCCACGAAGATTTCTGCCATATCAATTTCTAAATCGCCACTATCTGCTATTCCTCTTTCTGCCTCTATGCCTAAACCTACCTCGACACTGCCCATCGAAATATTGAGCTTAAAAGTGGTGATAAAACTTTTAAAAACACGAAAGGCTTTTTTCACTTTGTGGCTTACTCGTTCACCTTGATCCAGTGCGAAAAGAATTTTTCTAAGTTCGGGTAATAACAGCGTTGCAAAAGCTTTTTTTTCGTTTACTTCCATCATGGCTACTTGATAGCCTTGTTCTTCAGCGAGCCTGCCCATTTTATGCAACAAAACGGTTTTACCTGTTCCTTTCAAACCCACTATCAATAAACTTTTTTCGGCGCGTCCTTGCCGGACTCTGGCTAAAAGGGTGAGCGCTCGCTCCAATAGGTCGTTACGTCCTGCTAATTCAGGTGGTGGGGTACCTGCGCCGGTTGTAAAAGGATATTGAAGAGCATCCATTTATAAAAACCTTATCTTAATTTATTCATGTTATCGTTATATTCGATAATATCGATAAACTCAAGTAATTTCATTATAAATGAAATTTATTATTTTAAATCAAAAGGTTAGATAAGATGACAAAAGGCGCTTGCGAAAGAAATCTGTTTTACCGGATGTTGTTTGTTCCAGTATGCCGACGGGTAGACCGTGCATACGTACCGATAAGTGTGATTTTTTCATACGTCATTTCCCTTATCCATTATTTTTTTCCCCTGCAACTTGCAGTTTAATGCCCAACATCCGTAGTACTAATAGAGACTTTGCTAATTGGCAACTGGGTTTGCCTTTCTCAAGTTCACGCACAAAGCGTTCACCCACACCGCAAGCAGCAGCCAACTGTCCTTGCGTCAGCTTTTGTTTTTTCCGCGTAGTTCGTATGAGCTCGCCAAAATCAATGGATGTTTTCAACATTTTAATCGTCCCGATGGGGTTGTTTTGCTAAGTATAGACCACTTTTCAAGTCAAAACAACCCTTTCGGGACGATTTTTAAGTTAAATGATAAGTAAAGGCGACGATCCAATTACCGGTGACGCGATTGGTGTTTTTATAAATGCCGTAATTACTAAAGAATATATAGTGATAGCCAAAATCATATTGGCTTTGATCGCCAAAACGGGTGCCAGCAAAGAAATCATTTTGAAATCCCCACCACGACCCTAATTTCGCATCACCTAATTGATGATGAGTATAAAATGCAGGGCCCACACCCGCTCCGATATAAGGCGCCCAGCCATTGGCAAAAGGAGTCAATTTACCTATTACCAGATTGGGCGTGAAACTAAAAATAGTGATGGCTCGATTATTGCCGGTCTGGTCACCGCGGCCCGTCCAATAACCCGCATCGAAATTCCATAAACCGGTCATGCCCCAGCCATCACCAAAATTCAGTTTAGTATCCCAATCCCATTGGGCACCCACCATATAGATATTCAAATGGTTAGGAGAGCCTTGCCCATAAGCTAAGGTAAAACCATCCAGTGCCCAAGCTGAACCATTAATAAGACTGATGAGTAAACTGACGATGAGTAAACGGGTTAACCGCATAATATATCCTCGTTATGGGTATGTCTAAGAGATATCCATCATAAAGAGTTGGGCGGGGTCTGTAAAGTCCCTGTTCCATTCTTCTTAGAGGAGACAAGAAGTTTATTTTTTAGGCAGTAGATCGGCAATAGGTTTCGCGTAAAAATAGCGTGACGATAAATGCCACGATAAAGCCTAGCGGTAATATGCTAAACGCGATGCGGTAATCGTGCATTGAAAAATTCTGAATACCTTGTTGTAGATCCCCATTCCAATTGCGATTGAGTAAATAACCGACTAAGGGTTGAAAGACGGCACCGCCAGCGATAGCATTGAAAGAAATAACGCTGACACTTGTAGCAGTTAAAATAGAGGGATTACTTTCAGCTACCAGTGGATAACTAATCACTTGTGAGCTAGTGAAAAAACCAATCGCGAAATATAATAGGGCTAATGTTACAAAATCTAAATCGTTGGTATATAAAATCATTAATAAGATAACCATCGATAAAACAGTGCCTAGAAACATAGGTAATTTACGTTTTAATAAAAAGTCAGAAAACCAACCCGCAAAAGGGCAGCCAATCAAGGCGCCAATTAAAATAAACATATCGATCGTCGCGGCTTGAGCACGTTCTAAATGATGAGTTTGCATTAAAAAACCACCGCCCCAAATACCACCCAAAATAAAAATAGGCAAATTCATCATATTGGTATAAATACCCGCTAACCAATTTTGCCATTTAAAATAAGAGCGGCGTAAACTTTGCCAAAAACCTAAGGCGTGTAATTGTTTTAATTCAGCGCGATGTATGGCATCGCCATGCTCGGGGCGGTCGCTGACGACAAAAAAGATAATAATAAAAAATGCCATTCCTACTATGCCATCTACGAGGATCGCATGGCGCCAACCGACCATTTCTATCAGCCATGTTAATGGGGTTTGGGCTACCGCACCGCCAATGAAAGCCATCGTCACCACTAATCCAGAAGCGAGCGCTAAACGATTAGAAGGTAGCCAACGGGTAGCTAAGCGTATGCAGCTTAAGAAACAAAATGCACTGCCAACTCCCGTCATGAAACGTGAAATGATAGCGGCGGGGAAACTCATCGCCTGCGAGAATAACAAGGTTCCAACAATACACACCGCTAAGGCAGCTAATATAATTCTTTTGGTGGAATAACGGTCAAGAATAATGCCTGCGGGAAATAAGAAGATAATATTCGCCCAAAAGTAAGCAGAAGAGAGGATGCCGAGGTCAGTAGCATTGATAGTAAAGGCTTGCATTAAATCCGAACGTAAAGAATTCGGCATCAGCATTTGGATAAATTCATAAAAGAAAAACAATGCGGCGGTTAAGGGGATAAGCCATTGCTTGAATGAAGTTGTGGGATGGGGTTTCATGTTATCCTCATTTTACGAGTTGTCGACAATGTGTTTCGCGCAAGAAAAAAGTTAAAACAATACTGATAATCATCGTGATGGGTAAAATTAATAAGGCCCGGTGGAAATCGGCCGCAGAATAAATCGCCATCTCGCCTTGCATGGTGTGATCCCAACCGAGATTTAATAACCAACCAAATAAAGGCTCAAACACAGCACCGCCACCCATGATTAATACGGAAGCGATGCCGATAGCAGAGCTAGTGATAGTGCCGCTATTGCTTTCGGCAATAAGTGGATAACTGATGATTTGGGCGCTAGTGAAGAAGCCCACCAAGAAAATCAATACACAAGACACGATGAAACTAATATTATCGATGTATAAAAATAAGGAAATCAATAATAAAGAAATAATTGCACAAATTAACATCGGTTGTTTGCGTGAACCGGCGCGGTCAGAGTAAGCACCAATGAGTGGCGAGCCAAAAATAGTGCCTAGGAAAATCATGCTGCTGATGAAAGAAGATTGCGTTTCGGTAAAATGGCGAGCTTGCATTAAAAATAAAGTGCCGAAAGAAGAACCAATTAAAAATACGGCTAAATTTAAAAATGACGTATATAAACCAGCAAACCAGTTTTGCATATTTTTTAAGGTTAACGCGATAGAATACCAAAAACCATTTTCATTTAATTTGCGTAAATTTTCTTGATGCTGTTGTTGATAATTAGGCGGATAATCGGATACTTGCCAATAAATAATCGCCAAAATAATCACGCCTACTCCAGCATAAGCCCATAATGCTTTACGCCACCCTAAGCTGGCGACTAAAAAAGAGAGTGGAGTTTGGGCGACAAAGCCCCCTAGCATAGCGATGGTTACCACGATACCAATGGCTAAGGCTAAACGCGATGGGGCAATCCAGCGCGAGGCTAAACGTGACACGCTTAAAAAACATAAACTACCTGCAGTACCAATCAAAAAGCGAGCGAATAACGCTAACCAATAATTATAAGCAAATGATAATAACAGGGTGGCGGCAATACATAAGGATAAGCCACCCAAAATTAATTTACGCGTAGAGTAACGGTCTAATAATATGCCAGCAGGAAATAAGAAAATCACATTCGCATAAAAATAACCAGCGGCTAAGGCACCAAATTTCGTACCCGTGATATCAAACGCTTGCATGATATCGCTACTGATCGTATTGAACATAGTTAATTGCGAAAATTCATAAAAAAAGAATAAACTAGCGGCTAATACTACTAACCAGCCTTTCATTTGCGTTTCTTTTTCTGTCATGAATTTTCTCCTTTGAGTAATGGGGGACCAGCATCACCTATTTTGAAATGTTTATGGCAAGTGGGAACGTAGCGTTCATTGCCGCCGATTTCAATGCTCGGACCTTCGGTAACTTTTTCACGTTTTTCATTAATGCGCATATTCATGGTAGCTTTTCTACCACAATGGCAAATCGTTTTAATTTCAATTAATTCTTCGGCTACGGCTAGCAAATACTTGCTGCCTTCAAATAATTCGCCGCGGTGATCGCTGCGTAATCCATAAGCCAACACAGGGATATTAAATTGATCGATGACTTCAGTTAACTGGAATACTTGCGCTTTTGTTAGCGATTGGGGGTCTTCGACCAATATGCAACCGATGTCGTTGGCATATTTTCGCTTGTGGATATCTTGGTAATAGTCAAAATCTCTGTTGAAACCGAACGCTTCAGTTTGTAAGCCG
>JACCDV010285485.1_pt1 | contig 12590 bp, 10 predicted proteins | sample 7446131 | NCBI WGS metagenome assembly JACCDV01 (sample SAMN15323448, study PRJNA562643) | freshwater metagenome | isolation source: river surface water | place: USA:Blue River Watershed | collected 2017-08-17 | reverse complement strand
GCTTGTAAAAAACTTTTTTCTTGGGAAGAAAAATTCGAGGGCAAGAGCGAACGATCCCAATGATGATGTTCTAAGATAATTTTTTTTAAAATCTCGAGAGCAGCAATTCTGGAGCTCTTGAGATCTGTAACGTTTTTCGAAAAATCTGATCCTGCTGTCATAGAAAAAAATGCCTTATATGCCTGATGAAAAATTGCGATGCGGATTTTACCCGAACTTGCAGTCGAATCCGAGAAATTAAAAGTTTTCTAATTTTTATAATTTTTATAATTTTTTCTAGAGTTCTTGATCGATTTCTATCGACCTGATGTCCCGTATTTTGTGAGAATGGTTAAAAATTTTTAATTTTTAATTTTTAATTAAAAAATAAAGGAGTTTATTTCCCATGTTAAAAGACTTAAAAAACTTAAAAGACTTAAAAAATGTTGCGTCCGCTTCTGGCTTAAATCAAATTGGTCAGACCTATGAGCGTCCCTGGGGGACTTATAAAACCTTAGATCAAGCGGAAGGTTTTCAAATTAAAATCATTACGGTCAATCCGCTCGGTCGACTCTCTTTGCAATCGCATGAGCAACGCCAAGAGCATTGGATCGTGGTTTCCGGGGTTGCAACCATTACGGTGAATGATTCCAAGAAAGAATATTTCCCCGGGAGTTACGTTTTTATTCCTCTGCAAGCAAAGCATCGATTGGAAAACTTTGGGCAAGAGCCGGTGATTTTGGTTGAAGTTCAAATGGGCACTTATTTGGGTGAAGATGATATTAAACGCTATGACGATGTCTATGGCAGGTAGGGGGGCAGGTAGGGGCGCTTAGGCGCAGGCTGGTAGTCCGCGACCACTTCTTTAACAATCTTTAACAATCTTTAACTATCTGAGTTTTGATAGTTTTATCCAGAAAAGTGCTGGAGCATGCTGAAGGCTGAATGCTTTTTTGTTAAGATCTTCTGTAATTAAATTAATAAAAAAGAGTGATCGCATGTCTAGTCTGTCTTTTCCTCGCCCTGCTGCTGTGGCTCGTCCTGGTAAAATTAATCTTGTTGATGCTTCTAAATCTAAGTTATTACGGCCTTCAGTTTTTTCAGATTCTTCAGAATCTTTAGAAGCCTTAGATCCAGAATTACAGGAACTTTCAGTCTCTCAAGAGGTCCCTGTTCTCAACGTTGCTGTTCTAAAGGCATTGACGGATGCAGAGGGATTTTCGTTGGGGGGATCGTTTAATACCCCGTTTTTATTCTGGGACGGTGAAAAAGCATGGGTGATCAAAATCCCTCATGCTCTAGAAATGGTGACCTCTGCGATGCATGAGCTTTCTGCCCCAGAGCGAGCCGTACGTGTGATGCGTGAAATCCATCCAGAATTGGAACCCAAAGTAGTGAATATTCAGGGAGAGGATGGGAAATTTTATTCTGCATGGATGTTGCGCTATGTAGAAGGTCGGCAGTCTAGACCCGATGAAATTGAAAAGGCGATCCAAGAAATTTTTCTAAAAACCAAACGAATTATTCCCGATTGTTTTTGTCCCAGGAATTTTTTGACAGAGAGCGGGACTGGTAAAGTGTATTGTGTGGATGTCGATATGGCGATCAATTTGTCGATGATGTCCTCAGAAGATGGCCTATCTCGACCAGTGTCTCCAACCTCAAAATCTGCGTGGGTTCGAGGAGAGCCAATTCATGATGGGTATTATGAACGATTTTCAGGCAAGCTTCCTGATGTGCCTAAAGAGTATCAACGTACAATGAGTCGCTGTGGTGAACTGCTGGAGTGTGCAGAACGTTATGCAAAAATTTCGGCGGAGATGCCTGTGATTCTTGAGTTTCAGGAACTTATTAAAGCCCTGGTTGCGCGGGTACGGAAAGAATTTCATTTTTACCGTCAGTGTGCTGATGTTTATGTCTCAATGTCTTTGAAGCATAAAGTCTTGGGATATTGTAGCGATGCAGAATTTATAAAATTAGAAAAGATTCGTCAGTTTGCGAGGTGTGAGGCGAAAAGTCTTGAAGACTTTGCTGCTTTGATTTTTCAGATTCAAGAATTGGCTACAAAAAACCTGAGTGATACGGTTTCTTTTGGGTTTAAGCGTTCGTTAGAAGAACTTAAAAAACGTCTGATTGCCATGGGGGGTGAGGAAGCATTACGCGCAGCAGAAGCAGACTTTCTCGCGAGAAATAAACCTCGAATGAGTATTGTGGTTGGAGCGGTTGCAGGAGTTGCTGGCAGTGTGTTTGAAAGACTCTCTGGGGCTGCCTCGACCGTTTCAACAGGAGTTGCCTCCAGAGCATCTGGGATAGCAAGTATGTTTGGGATTCGGAGTTTTACGGCGACGGCAGCTGCGTCTCGAGGGGTCGCGCTGAGAGGTATGACCAGCAGTTCGGAAGGTGATGGGACCTCAGGAATTTTAGTTCCCTCGTCGCCGACTGTAACGCCAGAGCACGACTAACGAGATCAGCATTACGGGCGTCGTAGTATTTTTTTCAATACGAAATAAACACAACCCAATAGCATCCATCCTAAGCCGCTGAGACCCAAAATCAGTGGCCAGAGGGTGGGCTTTTTATCGAAGAAAAATATCCCAAATTGCAGGACATGCATGACATAAAAGGCCAGGACTTCCACAAAAATAATCTTGCTTCTGAGGACTAAGCCGAGTGCTAAGACGGCAAGAATAATAATAAAAGAAACGCCCGCATTTAAAAAAGAGTAGGCACCGTGTCCCCAAATCCCAAAGGTCGCGCCAAGTAAAATAAAAAAAGCACCGAACGAACAACACCAAGAGTGAAGTAAACCCTTCCAAGATAGCGGCAGGAAGGCTTCAGGGGCGGCTAAAAGCAACAATCCTAAGACGATGCTTTCAGTTTCCATATAAACCCACGTGGGAATATGGTCTTCATCGGGGATCAGTCCCATCAGCATTAAGTACGTGATGATAAAATAAATGAGAGTAAAAATTTTGGTTAAGACTTCTTGATAAAAAATCGCGGGAATGAGCATGCAAGCAATGGGAAGAATCATTAAATAAGCCGCGTGCCAATCCGGATGTAACGACAGACCTAAGGTAACAAAGCTGAAAGGGGAAACTATTCCAAAAATTAAATAACACGCATTTTTTAAAATCGGTAATTTCTGAAGAGCCGAGAGCAGGAGTCCTCCGGCGTAACTTAAAACTAAAGGTGTCAGTGCAATCGCATATTTTTCAGAAGTATTTAAAAGAGTCCAGTTATTGAGTAATGCAAATAAAAGTGCGGCAATAAAAATGATAGAACCACCGATCCATAGGGCGTTTTCAAAAGATAAATGAAAGTGATGGTGTTGCTTGGAAGCGAAGCGTGGATTCATGTCTGACATGTTCAGTGACCCTTATAAAATAAATTCTAGATAAATTTTAAACAGAGTTTTGAGTCTGAGCGAACAATAATGGAAAAAATTTGGCGGAGAAGGAGGGATTCGAACCCTCGATAGCGTTTTACCGCCATACTCCCTTAGCAGGGGAGCGCCTTCGGCCACTCGGCCACCTCTCCGGAAGGGCGCGATTATAACCAATGCTTTTTTTGAATCAAACGAAATTTTTCTTTGATTTCTGCAAAGTCTCTTGAGATTATGTCCGTACTCAGAATGCTAAAAAAATTAAAGAGTATATTTATGTCAATGACTGCAAATCTTTCACATCTCAAGAGTCCAGTGGCCAGTCCAGTGGCCAATCCAGTGGCCAATCCATTCGAGGGTGCCGGTCACTCTGATGAATCCAATTTTCGTGACAATCCTCGTTACAGCAGCTTGGGAGCAGGCACTTATGGTGAAGCCTTTGTGTTTACAGATGAAAAAATGGCAGCAGAGCGTGTCGTAAAAGTCCCTCATGTGTCCGACTCTTTTTGGATGATCAGTCCCCTGGCTCAACCCCGTCGAACGGTTCGATTATTGAGTCTTGTCAGCTCGCATTTGCGTCCTGCCTTACTTCAAAAGGGCGAGAGATTGTATGCCTCGATGGATCTTGTCGAGGGGGCAAGGGCTGCAACGGATTTTGAGGTCGCATGGGTCATGTTAAAAATATATGCAGAGACCGGGCGAGTATTTCTGGATGCAGGAGTATCTGGAAATATTTTGATGAAATCTGCCCCCAGTGGAGGGGTTTCTGCTGATATCGTGGATGTGGATCAATTGGTGAGACGATCTTCGGATGTGAGTGAATCTTATCTATTTCCGAGAGAGGGGAGTCCTGAGCCGCGCCAGGCATTCTTGGAAACTTATTTGAAAGAAATGCTGCAAAACATCATTCCTATATTCAAAGATCCTCACGTTCGATTTTTTTCAATTTTGGAGCAACCTATTCCTCTATATCTGAAAGTGCTGCAAATGCTGATTGAGCGGGATCTGTTAAGAGATCCTGGCGAAGAGCTACTCTCGTACTCAGAACGAATGTCGCTCGTTTTTGAAATTATCAGGGTCCTTGAGACATCAGATAGGGAAGAGGCTCAGAATCTGGATAAATATTTTCGCAATCTCGTTCGCTCAACAGATTCAAAATCGGCCCCATGGGTTGATAAAAAAATTGCGGATCGAGACTTGCTTGCCAGTATTCCCTTGATGCTAGATTCTGGAGTATGTGAAACAGATGTGTATCTGACGCTGCAACATGCTCTCCAGAATGGTCGGTTCAGGTTTTTAAAAGAGTTCATCAACTGTCAATTCCGTGAATTTTATTTAAATCGGGGAGAGTCCCCTGATAAGAAAGCCGCTCTGCAAAAATTGAGGATGTTCGTGGTGCTTTTTGCGCTAGATATTGGAATTTCTGAAGAGTTTAAAGAAATCTACGATGGTTTTAATTCGGATCAATTACGAGAATTTTTAATCAAAAAATGTCAAGAAAGCTTAGAGAGTGGCTTTTTTTATTGCCTCCAAATTTTACGAAAAGTCTCCCGTTATTTAGGGTTGGGTGAGATTTTTCCATTCACTGAAGCGGAAGAGCGCCTATTTAAAAATTTCCTGTTGAAAGCCGTTACTCGGGAGGTCGATGTTAATCTGATGCCTGATGCGTTTGATGAAGCATATTGGGGAATTGTGAAAAGATTTTTAATGGAATCCCTCCGAAAGTATTACCCAGAGTTAAACGCTCAAGAGCAGATTAAAGACTTTTTGGCTGCTTTCAAAAACAATATGTTGAATAACGTCGTCCTGACTGCTTCCCAGGCTGAATATTGCCAGGCCGTGTGGTTGATGGTTTCTAATAATCTCTCATTAACGCACGGAGTCGCGGGACCTCGAGCCGTTCAGGCGTCAAATTTTGACCCGATGATTGTTTCAGAAATCAAAGCTGAACTATTTCAAATGGGGAATGCGTTTTTTGAAAGAAAGTTTTCTCAAGGCGTGTGCCTCAATCTTTTTGAAGCGATGCATCGCTATCAAACGTATTTGTATTCTTATGGAAAAGAACGACAAAAAGATTTTTTACTGGCCGCTTTTCGAAGCTATTTTCCAACACTTTTATCGCAATTTTCTTTTTTACTGAGCGATGAAAAGAAAGGGTTGTTGCAAGATCTTGGGACGGAATTATCAAAGGGTTCTCCTCACCGGGGAGAAATGGTGTCGCTTGTTCTGTATCAAATCGAACGAATTATTTCTAAGCCAGAACAAGGGTTTCGGTGCTTTGGGGCGACTTCCAATGTTTTGATTAAGGCCGCGCCTTTGCTCACTGAGCTTCGAAAAGTGCTTGAGAAGATTTTTGAATTGCCGCTTTTAGAACAAAAGAAGGTGATGACGTGGGCTCCTGAGAAGTTACGTAAAATCTTGGAAGAGGGGCAACTTGAATCATCTTTGCCGCCCTGCAGCTTTGTTTTTAGAAGTGTTCGCGAAATGCAGCAGGTTCGAGAAAGGGATAAAGAACGTACCTTGACTTCCTCCTCGCTAGGAGGCAGAACTTCGGCTTCGCTTTCTGTAGATGGCGGAGAAGCCTCTCCTCGGCAGGCCCCATCGGAGAATTTGAACGATGAAAGGTCACAAGCACGGAGCTCCTCTCCCGCGTGTGGAGCAGGGACGGGTTTTTTAGGTTAGTTTTGTAGGTTATTTTTTAGGCTAAACCATGAGTGATAACCATGAGTGATATAGAACGATCGGTACTCGGAAAAACAGTGGGTTATCCAGAAGTGTATGATCCAGGGTTATTGCAATCTATTCTGCGACAAACGCAGCGAGACTTTTTGGGTCTTTCTGGAGATGCGTTGCCTTTTGTGGGGTGGGATATCCTTAATCATTATGAAATTTCCTATTTGCTCACTTCGGGGAAACCGGAAGTGGGTATTCTGGAAATTTATGTGCCTGCACAATCGCCTTATCTGGTCGAATCTAAATCCCTTAAGCTGTATTTTAATAGTTTGAATATGCATAAATTCTCTGATTCGAAAGAGTTTTTGAGTGTTGTTCAAAGAGACTTAGATCATGCCTATGGTCAGAGTGTGAAGCTAAAACTGATCCGGCCTGCAGAGTTTAACTTATTGAAAATAAAAGATTTTTCAGGAATTTATTTGGATGGTCTCGAGGTGAATATTGGGGACGACTGCCGTGGGTATTTGCCCGAATCTGCGTTATTAGTCTCTGAGGGTGAAGGGCGAGATGCTCAAGAATTTAAAGAAACCCTTTATTCCAATTTATTAAAATCCAATTGTTTGATTACCGGGCAACCTGATTGGGCATCCATTCAAATTTATTACGAAGGTCCTCGAATTAATCATCAGGGATTGCTGAAGTATTTGATTGCGTTTCGACAGCATCAAGAGTTCCATGAACATTGTATTGAAAGAATTTTTATAGATATTCTCACGCGTTGTCAGCCCACCGCGCTGGGAGTCTTTGGAAGATATACGCGTCGTGGGGGTATTGATATCAATCCGTTACGATGCAGTCATCCAGAAGTAATCAAAAAATTATTTCCCGAAGGTGATGATGTTTTAAATATTCGTCATGCCAGACAGTAATCAGTAATCAATAATCAGTCATCCGTTGTTGAGAGCAAAATTTTTTTGAGGGATAAATATCAAATGCTGAATCATATGTCGTCTGCCCTGCGGGTATTGTTGATCGCTATGACGCCAATCATCCCAATCATCGGGTTTGCCGACGCGCCATCGAATTCTGGGTCTTTGGAACCGGCAACAGTCGGGCCGCAAAATCAGCAAAAATTAATGCCCGTGAAAAATTTAGAAAATCTCTTAAAAAATTTTCATTCCATGCATGCGTTGTTTCATGAGGTTTCTGTTGGAGAGGCTCAAGATCCGGATCATCCGATGCTCTTGGATGGTGAATTATGGATTCAAAAGCCAGGAAAATTTTATTGGCAAAATCTTTCGCCGAGCTCTGATTGGTTTATGAGTAATGGCGATACCCTTTGGCATTACGATCCAGAGCTGTTGCAGGCGACACAATCTCCCCTCGCGAGTGCGATGAGTGAAACGCCCTTATTGCTCTTAAGTGGAGAGGTTTCAGATATTTCAGATTTATTTATGGTTCAAGAATCGAGTGAGGCTTCAACGGGAGCGGGGCGTGTCGAAGAGTTTATATTAACACCCCGTCAAGATGCTGATCAGCACTCTGATGGCATGATTCAATCTATGAGTCTTAAGTTTCTAAATGGCAATCTTTCAAGTTTTTCACTTCAAAGTCAGTTAGGGCAAGAAACGACGGTGACCTTTTCGAATATTTCCTGGAATCAGGATATTCCGGCGTCAAAATTTGAATTTGTATTGCCAGAGGGGGCCGACTTGTTTCAGGGTTAGCTGATTTTCTTGTGCTTGAGTCCCTGCTCGTGACTCCATAACTCAGAGAGCAAAATGCTGCACAGTACAAATCCGCCTCCGACCATCACTCGCCAGGAAATCATTTCTTGATTAATAAAATAACTAAAAATGGTCGCAAATACCGGTTCTAAGGCAAAAATCAAAGCGGCTCGAGAAGGGCTGGTCATGCGTTGATATCGAGTTTGAATTAACAAGGCAAAGCTGGTTGCAAAAATCGCGCAGAATCCAATCGCTAAGAGAGGTGAAAGATGCAAAACCGCCTGATAGGAATGTTCGTTTGAGACGTAGAAGGTCCAGGGGGATATTAAAGCCACAGTGGTAAAAATCTGGAAAAAGGCCAAAGCATCAAGATGTTGAGTGGATTGGGTAAATTTTTGCAAAAAAAGAATCGAAAGAGCGACAAAAAAAGAACCTATTCCGACCCAAAAAACACCCGCCTGTAAATGAGAGAAGCCCGCATTGGTGAGAATAAAAATGCCCAGTAAGCAAATAATGCTGCAGAAAAAATCTTTTATTTTGGGTTTGCCAATTTTGAAAAAAGGCATCAAAAGAGGAACAAAAATGACATTAATCCCGGTAATAAAAGCACCTTCCGCCGGTCCAATCGTTTCCATGCCTGTTGCTTGCGTGACGTAAATGCATGAATTAATCGCGCCTAATAAACAGCCGAATAAGAAAGTCTTGCGGTCTGCTTTAAATAATGCGCGACACAAGAAGGGAAATAAAATGAGAGCAGCGAGTGAAAATCTTAACGTCACAAAAATGCTCGGGGAGACAAATTGCATGCCTTCTTTGATGAGAGGAAAAGTCATCCCCCATGCGATCGTGGCTAAGAGAAGAAACCCGTCTGCCCGAACTTTTGATGAAATGGATGAAAATGCCATACGGCCTCATGTTTTGAGAGATGATGAGTATGACAGTGTAGGGCAGGACGGTCTTCGATGCCTAGAGGGGGTTACGCAAGACCGGGAGATCCGCCTCTTGGGGGGAATAATGTAGGCTCGGCTGTTCTTCTTGGAGGTGTGGTAGGAGGGGCTTCATCGCCATTCGTAAAGATCATGGGGGCCGGAATTGTTAAGGCGGGCGGAGGAGGCAATGCTGCGGCCATCGCTGCCGGGAGTGTGAAAACGATTGCAGAGGTCGCTGGTGGCGGAGCAGTTGTCGCTGCAGTAGTCGTAGATGCGGTAGGCAGGGAGGCGAAGTCTAAAGGTTGACTGAGCAAATCTGCAGAAAACGGATAGGAATGATAGGAATGACCGGACATTGAATTTTCCTTTTATGATTTTATTGGCCCGCGAATGTAATGCTTTTCTATTTTTAATAAAAGACTCAAAAATTATTGCTATGAGTTCGCACCGCTCAAGATTAAACTTAATTAATAGATTTAAAGCATTAAAAAATGCTTTGAAATACCTGTCCTATCAGGAAGACCAGAGATAGATATAGATAAAAATCACGGATAAAAATTATGGATAAATATCTGCATACCCCCACAAATTTAAAGCCGACTGTGGCAAATGCTATTCAGATTTTAGAATCGGGAGGCGTGGTGGGGATCCCCACAGAAACGGTGTATGGTTTAGCTGCATGTATTGACCAACCTGCCGGTATCGATCAGGTTTTTGCATTGAAAAATCGTCCTAAAGATCATCCCTTGATTGTGCATATTGGTGATCCAAACGCGCTCAAAAAATATACCCAAGAGATTCCCCATTATGTAGAAATCTTAATTCAGAAATTTTGGCCGGGGCCTCTGACGCTGATTCTCAAAAAAACCGAGGCGGTGTCTGATGTCATTACGGCAGGTCAAGACTCTGTGGCGATCAGAATGCCGAATCATCCCATTGCCCTGGAATTATTGAAAAAGTTGAAAGCGCCCGTGGTGGCCCCTTCAGCCAATAAATTTATGCAGGTGAGTCCGACGTCGAGGGCTCATGTGTTGGAAGGCTTGGGAGAAGATTTGCTTGTTTTAGAAGGCGGTGAATGCGAGGTCGGCATTGAATCGACGATTGTTGATGCTAGAAACCCGACGGAAGCTGTGATTGTGAGGCCGGGTATGATTGGCTTGGAAGATCTGGTGGCAGTCTTAAAAGATTCGAGAGTCCCAGTGCGTTATTTTTCGGAAGCTCAAGAAAATCAGGATCATCAGGATTATACAAAAGACGTGCATTCGGGAGATCTGCAGGCGTCAGAAAAATCTAATGCGCTTAAAGCGCCTGGCTTATGCAAAAAGCATTATTCGCCAGTGAAAAAATTATATTTATTAAAATCTAAAAAGCTGTTGGCGGAGTTATTAATTCAATTGGCCAAAGAACATGGGCCGGATGTAGGAATGTACTTTTTGTCGTTTGGATTTTCAGAAGAATTGTTTGAGTTATATCAAGCGATGGATAATTACTTTGTGACTCATGATATGCCCACGATGCCGGCTCAGTACGCCCAAGAATTGTATGGCGCTTTGCATGAGGCCGATGAGTCCCATGCCACAGTGATTATTGTCGAGTGTCCGCCCAAGACCAAAGAATGGGTGGCGGTCTTAGATAGGCTCGTCAAAGCGGCTGGGTGAGAAGGTGGCGCTACAGAAATAGAAATTCGCCTTTGCAATTTGAATTGCTCGACATGAGTTAATCTCGCCATCGCACAGCTTCGTTGGTCGACTTCTTCCCTCCAGGGGCGAGGTGAAATCAAGCAGCCAGCTTTCCCTAAAAATTAAGGCTCAAAAGAGTCGCGCATCGCGTTAAATTCAGAAATAAAGCTAGAAATAAAACTTCTCGCCTTGAAGCTGAAATTTATTTCAGCTTTTTAAATTTAATACGATGCGGATCTAAACTTTCAGCACCCAATCTGGCTTTGCGATCTTCGGCATAGTCGGAGTAATTGCCCTCATACCAGGTCACTTGGCTGTTGCCTTCAAAAGCTAAAATATGCGTCGCGATGCGATCCAAGAACCAGCGATCGTGAGAAATCACAAAAGCCGTCCCGGGGAAGTTTAATAGAGCTTCTTCGAGGGCTCTTAAGGTTTCAACGTCTAAATCGTTGGTCGGTTCGTCGAGTAATAGAACATTACCTCCAGCTCTGAGTAATTTGGCGAGATGTACGCGATTTCGTTCACCCCCTGAAAGCTGAGAAATATATTTTTGCTGATCTTGGCCATTAAAATTAAATCGACCCACGTAAGCTCGTGACGGAATGCTGTATTTCCCAATGGTAATAATGTCGAGCTTTTCAGAAATTTCATCCCAGACGGTATTGGCGCCATTTAAGCTATCGCGAGATTGATCAACATAGGCAAGCTTCACTGTGTCGCCTTTTGAAATTTCGCCTCCATCCGGGGTTTCTTGACCCGTGAGCATTTTAAAGAACGTTGATTTACCCGCGCCGTTAGGACCGATAATTCCGACGATTGCCCCTGCCGGAGCAATTAAATTTAAGTTATCGATTAAGAGCGTGTCGCCAAAAGATTTTGAAAGTTTATTAATTTCAAAAACTTTGTTCCCCAATCGAGGGCCGGGTGGAATATAAAGCTCCAGAGTTTCATTCCGTTCTTGGAAAGAATCAGAGGATAGTTCTTCAAACTGTCGAAGACGGGCTTTGCTCTTCGCGTGTCGGCCTTTGGCCTGTGTTCGGACCCATTCCAATTCTTCTTTGAGAGCTTTGGCTTGAGAAGATTGCTGCTTTTTTTCGATTTCTAAACGGGCGGTTTTTTGAGTCAACCAAGACGAGTAGTTTCCTTCAAAGGGAATGCCTTCGCCACGGTCTAACTCTAAAATCCAGCCGGCGACGTTATCTAAGAAATAGCGATCGTGGGTGACGGCAATCACCGTGCCTTTGAAATCCGCTAAAAATCTTTCGAGCCATGCGACGGATTCCGCATCTAAATGGTTGGTGGGTTCATCTAATAACAAAATATCAGGTTCAGATAATAATAATCGGCATAAAGCCACGCGGCGGCGCTCACCCCCTGAAAGTTTGGTGACATCAGCATCCCAATGCGGAAGTCTTAACGCATCGGCGGCAATTTCTAATTTTCGATCGAGTTCCCACGCTCCTGCGGCATCGATTTTTTCTTGAAGCTGGCTTTGCTTTTCCATCAGCTTATTCATGGCTTCATCGGACATGGGCTCGCAGAATTTCGCACTAATTTCATCAAATTCTGTCAACATGGCTTTGAGCGGTGCCACTCCTTCTTCGACATTGCCTCGAACGTCTTTGTTGGGATCGAGTTGGGGCTCTTGGGGGAGGTATCCCATGCGAATCCCTTTTTGAATAGAAATTTCGCCCTGAATGTCTTTATCTAGGCCGGCAATAATTTTTAATAAAGTCGACTTTCCAGAGCCGTTTAAGCCCAAAACGCCAATTTTGGCGCCGTAATAAAAAGATAAATTAATATCTTTTAATAAGTATTTTTTTGGGGGAACGATTTTGCTGACTTTGTTCATGGAAAAAATAATTTCTGGCATGAATACCTCTTCACATTTTGAGTTTTGATCTTTTTTAGATCGGTGAAAATAAAGCACGGATGTTACCGCAGCTTTTTTTGAAAAGGCAGAATTTTTTGCGATTTAAGGCGATTTAATTCAGGCGGAGGGTTAAAAAGTAAAAAATTAAAAAAATTTTGATACTGAGATAATCAGTGAAATATCAGCTTGATCCTGGCTCCGTCATCGGGTTAACTCAGGCCTATTTTTCCATAAGAATAAGGGAGTTTTTTGTGCCGGATAATCTTATTCAAGCCTCAGCAAGTCATGTCACTCAGGGTCTCACTCAGGGTCTCACTCAGGGCCTACAACAGAAAGTAATTCGTG
>JACCDV011098977.1_pt1 | contig 12592 bp, 13 predicted proteins | sample 7446131 | NCBI WGS metagenome assembly JACCDV01 (sample SAMN15323448, study PRJNA562643) | freshwater metagenome | isolation source: river surface water | place: USA:Blue River Watershed | collected 2017-08-17 | reverse complement strand
TTTACTATCAGCCACTCCGACAATCAGCTTGGTAAAAATACTTGAAGCACGCCGAACCAAATCTTCATGACCACGGGTAAATGGGTCAAAGGTTCCTGGATAGACAGCAATGGTCATAAAGACCCCCTTATTTATATGGATAAACAGGAGTTTAGCTCGAACTGCGGCGAAACAATACGGCTTTGACTTGGGCTGTTTCCATCGACTTAACAAGAGTCCAATTGGGCAGTACCCTTTCCAATCGACTTAGATCAAAGGGATTGGGGCATTCAATATAGATTCCGCCCTGCCCTTGATCGTGACACACGCGACCGGCCTCTTGTGCTGCGCGAACGAGTAAGTCGGGTTGACTAAATGGAGGATCCAGAAAAATCAGCTGGGCCGACTGATCATCAGCACGCTGTAAATAAGAAATTCCATCCCCATGAAGGATTTTTACTTCCCCGCGAATTGGATAAGAATTGAGGAGCTGATGCTGGGTCAGAAGCTGGTGATAGATTCGTTTATCTTTCTCGATGAATATGACCTCATCGGCTGATCGGGAGGCGGCCTCAAAACCAAGTGCTCCAGAACCAGCAAACACATCAATTGCTTTTAAGCCACTGAGGTCTGAGCCTATCCAATTAAAAAGCGTTTCACGAACCCGATCAGAGCTAGGACGCAAATCCTGTTGATCCAAAACCTGAATCTGCCGGCTGCGCCACACACCACCAATAATCCGAATTCGGTGGCTTTGTGCCAATTAGGGTGTGCCTCCAACAAGAACACTGATCATTCTGCGCATATCCAGGTGTCGTTTAAACGCATTGCGCACATCATCTTTTTTGACCGCTGCAACTTGTTGTGTCCACACATCGAGAGTATTGAGTGGTAACTGATTCCAAGTAATTGCTGAGAGGTTATCAAGCAATTTACGATTGCTATCGAGTCGCAATGGATAGCCATTGATTAAGTTTGCCTTAGCAGCAGCCAATTCTGCATCGCTTGGGCCATCTTCAATAAAGCGTGCAATCGTCTCTTGTAATACATTGAGAGCTTGATCTGCTTGGTCATTACGGGTTTGTAAGCCCGCTTCAAAAGTTCCGGTATCGCGCCCCGGCTGAAAGTAACTAAATACGCTATACGCAAATCCACGCTTATCTCGAACCTCACCAACCAAGCGCGATACAAAGCCCCCGCCACCCAAAATATAGTTTCCGACAAGCAAAGGGAAGTAGTCAGGATTGTCACGAGTGATGGCGGTCATACCCATTGCAATATGAGTTTGCTGTGTTTGAAATGGAATTCGGATCAAACGTTTGGATTCTGGCTCTATTGGTGAGCGCTCTAAAGGTGGCAATGCAGGAATCACTGGTCCCTTAGCGGGTAATGCTGTAATAATTTGTTCGGCAATTTGCTTTGCTCTGGCTGGATCGACATTGCCCACAATATTCACAATGACTCGGTCTTGGCGATAGAAATCCTGATGGAATCGCTTTAGGTCACCCTCCTTAATTGCTGCAATCGATTCAATATTAGGGGATCGTGCCAACGGATAGTTTCCGAATACCTCTTGACGAAACCGTTTTTGCAGAACGACTTCTGGCTTCGTATCGCCCTCCTGAATCGCGGCACTAACGCGCTGCTTCTCACGCATCAAAATCGATGCATCAAAAATAGGTTTCGATACACTAGCTACTAGAAGTTGCAGGAGTGGATCAAAAATATCGGGTTTACTCAGTGATCGAGCGCGCACGATGGCTCTCTCACCTGAAGCGGACGCGCTAATGATAGCTCCCAACTCAGCAATTGCATCTGCCTGTTGGGCCTCATTCAAAATGCCGCCCTGCCACTGAATGCCGCGGGTCAGCAGCGCAGCGGTCAAGGATGCCAGACCACTTTGATCTTTTGGATCATAACGACTTCCCGCATCAATACTAATTTCAATATCGACCATTGGTATGGTGTTCGTTTGAATCAAATAGGCTTTCGAACCATTGCTTAAGGGAATCGCTTGGATTGGCAATACTGCCTGGGCATGAGCTGCGATAAACGTCGCAATTAAGACAATTAGCCCCTTAATAAGATGATGATTACGCTGCATTGTGTTCCCTTTTAATGACGCAAACTACCTGACATTCCACGCGGCTTCGCAAGCATTGAACGTGGCTGGGGATCTAAAGTCACAATGGTTAAACCATCGCTGACAAAATACGTATTAATTGCACGTTGAATTTGATCTGATTGAATCAACTGAATTCGCTCAATGATGCGATCTAAGTCACGCCAAGAGACATTAGCTATTTCTGAACTACCAATCTCCATGGCTTGAGCAAAAATTGAATCGCGTTTATATACTTGTGAAGCAAGCAATTGTGCTTTGATACGCTTTAACTCGGATTCAGTAACCCCCTGATTAGCAATGTCTCCTAAGGTCTTCATAATGCCTCTCTCAAGATCCTGCACTGTTTGACCTTTGGCGGCAGTTGCACCAATCACAAAAAGCTCTGGCCCACGGCTAATTAGTTCGTAACTTGCCCCGGTGCTATTAGCCAGTCTTTGATTACGAACTAACTCTCGATTTAACCTTGAGTTATCGTGCCCGCTCAAGACGGCAGATAAAACGAGTAAGGCATACGGATCCACCTCATCCATTTTTTTAGGATCTAGTTTGGGAACCTTCCACGCCATCATGATTTGCGGGCTCTCAGCAGGAGCCTTCAAAACAGCGCGCTTCTCGCCTTTTTGCTCAGGTTCGAGCTGAGGTTTGCGTTCAGGTAATTTTTTTGCTGATATAGGTCCGTAGTACTTTTCGACCAATGCTTTCACTGCCAATGGATTAACATCACCCGCCACCACAACCACGGCATTATTTGGTGCATACCAGTCGCGATACCACTGTCGCGCATCAGCAGGCTGCATATTTTGCAAGTCGTTCATCCAGCCGATAATGGGATGACGGTACGGAGAGCTCATAAATGCCGTTGCCATCAGTAGCTCACGCATCAAACTCGATGGATTATCTTCCGTACGTAAGCGTCGCTCTTCCATCACCACCTGAAGCTCTCGCCCAAACTCCTCATCGGAAAATTGCAAATTTGCCATTCGATCGGCTTCAAGCCGCATCACTTCGGCAAGCTTTGATTTCTCAATCTGCTGAAAATATCCGGTGAAATCACGGGCTGTAAAGGCGTTCTCACGTCCGCCCACGGCCGCCACCATCCGCGAGAATTCACCTGATTTGACCGTTTTCGTTCCCTTAAACATCATGTGCTCAAGCACATGGGCAACGCCGGTTTTGCCATTGACCTCATCCATGGATCCAGCCCGATACCAGACCATATGAACAACGGTCGGTGCACGATGATCCTGGCGAACGATCAGGCGCAAGCCATTCTTGAGTTGATACTCATGCGTATCGGACTGAGTCGCAAAAGCATTCCCTGAGACAGGCAAGCAAATAGCAGCCAAGGCAATCAATGCCGACCTGATGGCTCTCAATATTGGGTTGCTAAACTGGAATTTCGCTATCATGAATAGTTTAGATGTATGAATTATCTAGTTAAGATCACTCTTTTGGATTGTATCGACAATGTTTGGTTTACGTAAAACACTTAGCTCACTCTTTACTCGTAACCGAGTGGATGAAGCCTGGTTCGATCATTTAGAAGAATTACTGATCAAAGCCGATGTTGGTGTTTCGACATCAACCGCTCTAATAGCTAGTCTACGCAAATCGGCCAAACAGCATTCCATTACAAATTCTGAGGATTTAAAGGCAGTTCTAGTTGATGAGCTCAGCCATCTTTTGAGTGACTTAGAGTCCCCAGAAAATCCTTTAAGCCCAAGTGCTACGCATCCTAAGCCAGAAATTTGGCTAATTGTAGGGGTCAATGGTGCTGGCAAAACCACATCGATTGGAAAACTATGTCATCACTTCCAGGCTCATGGAAAGTCGGTGCTCCTCGCTGCTGGGGATACATTTCGAGCGGCGGCGCGCAATCAACTCAAGGAATGGGGTGAGCGCAATCAAGTGCAAGTGCTCAGCCAAGAGAGTGGCGATGCTGGCGCGATTGCGCATGATGCTATCCAAGCCGCTTTGTCTCGGCAGGTTGACGTTGTACTAATTGATACGGCTGGCCGACTCGCTACTCAAGCGAATCTGATGGAGGAATTAAAGAAGGTCAAGCGAGTCATTTCCAAGTTGATCCCCGATGCCCCCCATCAAATTGTCTTGGTCCTTGATGGCAATACGGGTCAGAATGGAATTGCCCAAGTTTTGGCTTTTCGGAACGCAATTGGACTACACGGCCTTATCGTCACCAAATTGGATGGCACCGCTAAAGGCGGGGTAATTTGCGCACTTCGCAATGAGTTGCAAAGCTCCTCCCAAACCCAGGGCCCAAAAACCTATGTTTATGCACTTGGCAAGGGTGAGGAATTAGGTGATTTGGAGCTATTTTCTGCTAAGGCTTATGCCCAAGAGCTTGTAGAATAGCTATATAAATCAATATCTTGTAGATTATTAGACGCATTAGCACTCTATTGACAAGAGTGCTAAAATAATTCAATCTAAACTCAAATTAATCTATCAACGATGACTTTGAACACCCTCATGAATACTCGAAAAACGGGCTCGTCTAGTATTGCTCTTGCAATGCCTGCTCTACCAGCCCTTGGAGTCGGTACGATTGATGCCTATTTGGCACACATTAATCGCTTACCAATGTTAAGTGCTGCCCAGGAATACACCCTGGCGCAGGAATATCGCCGCTCCGACAATTTAGATGCTGCGCGACAACTGGTTTTGTCTCACTTGCGACTGGTTGCGTCGGTCGCTCGTCAATACTTGGGTTACGGCATTCCGCATGCCGACCTCATTCAGGAAGGCAATATTGGTTTGATGAAAGCAGTCAAACGCTACGATCCCAACCAAGGGGTACGACTCGTTTCGTACGCCATTCATTGGATCAAAGCAGAAATCCATGAATACATTCTCAAGAACTGGCGCTTAGTCAAAGTAGCAACGACCAAAGCGCAACGCAAACTGTTTTTCAATTTACGTAGCAATAAACTTTCTGCAAATGCCTTGAGCAATGATGAAATTGAGTCATTAGCTAAAGCCCTTGATGTTCGCGGTGCCGATGTCAAAGAAATGGAAATGCGGCTTGCTGGGGGAGACGTCTCGATCGAGGGGGATGGCCAAGATGAGGAAAGCTTTGCGCCAATTCATTGGCTCAGTGATGAAAGCCAAGAACCAACTGCGGTTATTGAGCAAAACGAATCTTACTCTTTGCATGGTCCAAAACTCTTGCAAGCACTTCATACTCTAGATGAGCGCAGTCGTGCGATTGTTGAAAGCCGTTGGTTGGCAGTTAACGCAGAAGGCCAAGGCGGCAAGACTTTGCATGATCTTGCTAAGGAATTTGGGATCTCTGCTGAACGGGTACGTCAGATAGAGGTCGCTGCTTTTAAGAAGTTGCGTACGCTCTTAAAAGATGAAAACCCAAGGCTTCACTAAGACTTATTGAAGTAGTAGTTTTAGGTCATGGGCAATCGGCTCGGCGCCTTGCCCATGCTTGATATAGAGGCGTAAATTACCGTTTGGATCAAACACGTAACTTCCAGCAGTATGGTCGATCGTGTAATTTTTAGGATTACTGCCCGGCACCTTGTTGTAATACACCTTGAAATCTTTAGCGACCTTAGCCAGCGCCTCGTCGTTAGCCGGTCTCAGCCCAATAAAACGAGGATCAAAAGCGGGGGGGTATTGCGCCATTAGCTCTGCAGTATCTCGCTGCGGGTCAACTGTAATAAAAATAACTTGCACCCGATCAGATAATGGGCCTAAGGTTTTCATGACCTCTTGCATTTCAACTAATGTCGCAGGACAAACATCTGGGCAGTGGGTATAGCCAAAGAAAATTAATACAGCCTTACCTTTGAAATCAGCCATGGTTTTCACCTGACCATTAGGATCCAAAAGTTCAAAATTAGAACCAAATGATTTACTGCCAGTAATATCAACATTCTTGAAGCTAGGCTTTGAACAAGCGGCCAATAAAAACACGGCGCATAAAAGGACTAATTTTTTCATGGGCTATATGTAATGATCGATCAAAATAGCAGCAAATAGTAGAGCTAAATAAGTAATGGAGTACTTAAATGTCTTACGAGCCAACTGATCGCTGTAGTGTTGGTAAAGACGGATTGCATACATTACAAAAATACCGCTAAGAATCAGTGCACATACCAAATAGAATAAGCCACTCATTCCATAGACATAAGGAAGAATCGAGGCCGCCAATAAGATGAGCGTATAGAGCAAGATATTGAGTAAGGTAAATCGCTCACCGTGAGTGACCGGCAACATCGGCAAGCCCGCCTGTACATAATCTTCGCGTCGGTAGAGTGCCAATGCCCAAAAATGCGGTGGGGTCCACACAAAAATGATGAGCACCAATAACCAGGCTTCTGCCGATAATTGATTAGTAACAGCTACCCAACCCAATGCAGGTGGCATGGCACCAGAAAGCCCGCCAATCACAATGTTTTGGGGCGTTGCTGGCTTTAAGAACCAGGTATAAATAACGGCATACCCCACAAAGGTTGCAAAAGTAAGCCACATCGTGAGGGGATTGGTGTAAATCCACAGTACTGCCATCCCTGCGGCTCCCAAAATGCAAGAGAAAATAATAATTTGCCAAGGGGTAATCTCGCCCGTTGCTGAGGGGCGCCATGCAGTTCGACGCATTTTGGCATCAACCGCTTGCTCTATCAGACAGTTCACCGCAAATGCCGCGCCCGCTAACAACCAAATGCCAATCGATCCCCCAATTAATACTGGCCAGGGAACCATCCCAGGGGTTGCCAAAAACATGCCAATAATCGCGCAAAATACTGCGAGCTGAGTCACTCTTGGCTTAGTTAATACCCAATATTGTCTCCAGCGAGGCATAGGAGGACGAACAAAATCAGTACTCATGCAATCCCTCGCTGGGGCGGCTTACCGGATAAAAAATAGTTATTACTCCACGCACTTAAACGCACCAAGCAAAATAAAATAGCTGCCGCACCACCGGTGTGCAACAACGCCGCTACTAATGGCCATTGAAAGACTACATTGGATATACCGGTGGCGATTTGTAATGCAAGCAATGCAATGATTGCCTTCCCCCAAAATTGAACCTTTGGCTCTGGATGTCGAATTACTTTTATAGCAACGAAAAGCAAAATAGCGGAGGCAAAAATAGCACCAACACGATGGGTCCAGTGGATTGTGACTAGCGCTGCCATCGGGATCATCTCACCCGATTTAGCCTCACCCAAATCGCGCCATAAGAAAAAAGCATTTTGCCAATCCATATTGGGATACCAAACACCCATACAAGTTGGAAAATCAGGACAAGCCAACACAGCATAGTTAGTACTAACCCACGCACCTAGAAAAATTTGAGCAAAGAGCGCAACAATAGCGATTAATACAAGGCCGCCAGATAAGCTTGAAATCGTCTTGGAATCACTTGAACAGAGGGCATCGTTACGTTGCGCGAACCAGACCATGCTGGCAAATAAGATCAATGCCAAGATGAGATGCATACTAACAATGATTGGTTGCAGCTTAAGGGTCACGGTCCAGGCTCCAAATGCGCCTTGTAAACAAACTAAGACCAGTAAAAACAAACTGCCTTTAATGGCTAAGGAGCGGCCTGCGCTTGGCTGCTTAAATGCCATGATGACTTGAATAATGATTAAAAACCCAACGCTCATCGCCAAGTAACGATGAATCATTTCAACCCATGCTTTAAAAACCGTTACCGGCCCTGTGGGCATTGCAGCTTCTGCCGCCCGAATTTCTTCGATGGCGCGAAAGGGATTGGATGTGCCATAGCAACCTGGCCAGTCTGGGCAACCTAAACCAGAATCACTTAAACGAGTAAATGCACCAAACAAAATGAGGTCAAAGGTTAGGAAGACGATGGTCCAATTGAGCTTTTGAAATAGCCCCATTCCTTTTTTAAAATAAAGGATTGCCAGCGGTAAGCCAGCAATCAAGAGAGCGATTCCGGCAAGCTCTAAAACCATTAGAGCCATTTCAGACATCATATCTTCTCACCCTTGCGATTTAACTTTAGAAGACGCTCAACGTCTTTACGAATCTTCACAAAGTCACTCGAGCTGGTTTTGTCGGGAAAGACCATCATCTTCTCACCACTTGGATCAATCAGAGCGATTCCTTGGCCTAGATTTTGAGTATTCAACCAAGCTTGCCATGCAGCCTCATTTTTTGGATCAGGAGCGGGAATAATATAAAAACCAGCATTCTCTTGATCATAGGCCCTCTGAATATCATCCTCAACTGGGCCGCGATCATTCACAACCCAAACCAATTGCAGACGATTTTTATTCTTACCAAGAGCTAAGCGTACCTGACGCATCAGATATAAAACCTCAACACAAGCATCATTGCCTTTTTTGCACTCGCTTGCCGGTCTTGCCACCATCAGGGTCCACTTACCGTTAAATGGAATCTCAAACCAGCTGGGATTAATTGGCTGTGGCGGCACAATCAAAGTACCATAATTGGTCTTTCCGCCCTCAGGCTTATAAACGTAATAGGCCAAATACGATGCGATTACTGGCGATGCGCATGCGAGTAGCACCAGTATCATTTGAATCCGGCCGCGACGAGTTCTGGCATCCAATGCCTTCTTATCAAGCTGACTCGCCGGAATTAATAAATCTTGATCGCTCACTGCTATATAACCTTTATGAACTTGATTTACCTTGATTGCGATAGCGCATAAAACCAGTTGTGAACCAAAATGCTAGCGCGGCCGCACCTAAAGAAAACCATTGGAAAGCATAAGCATAATGGCGATCGACGCCTGTCGTTGCCACAGGCCAAATTCGGGACAATCCATCACCTTCATCTGGGTCATTTTGGCGAATAATGAAGGGTAATTGTGGATATGCCATTCGGCCCGCTTCATAGGTCAGGTCTAAATTTTGCTGAATCCGGGGTGAAGCTTGACTATTGGGTTGATTGCCAAGCTCTAACACCCTCCCTGGCCCAGCCAATGCAATACCCTCGATGACTACACTCTCCTTAGGCGTTGTAATGCTTGGCAATATCAATCGATCTTGATTATTTCTGGGGGCCCACCCTCGGTTAACCCAAACAAGGCGCTTTTCCTGACCATCAAGTAATAGTGGCATTAACACATAAAACCCGGATTGGGTCTGCCCTGTTTGTGGCTTTAGACTGGGGCGATTATCAAGCCAAACGACCTCATTGGGCAAAAAACGACCACGCGCTCGCACCGGCCTAAACTCAGTTTCTGATAGAGTCCAATTTTTGGCATTGAGGTCAATCTGCTCTCGAGCCGCCATGGCGCTAATTTGATTAGCCAGAATTATTTTTTGATCCGCACGACCCAGTTGCCAACGACCCGCCATAATGCCAATTGCAAGAACGACTAGCATCGCAATGGTTGCGACTCTTCGCTCTACAATAAGAACTCGAAATAAACTCAAAGGTTTGGCACCAATATGAAATGGCTAATTGTTTTAATTTTGTTGGTCATCATCGCTAGCTTAGGATCGGCGCTGTATTTCATGATGAAAGACAAAGGCAATAGCTCCAGGATGGTTCACTCGCTGATGCTCAGAATTGGTTTATCGATTGCACTATTCATTGGCATTTGGATTGCCCATTACTTTGGACTCATTGAGTCCACTGGCCTGAAAGTGCCTCAATAGGCTAGGCGGCAACCAACGCTGCCGCCTATTGGCCATTACATCCAGTAAATGACGATGTAAAGCCCTAGCCAGACGACGTCAACAAAGTGCCAATACCAAGCGGCACCTTCAAAACCAAAGTGATTCTCGGCGGTGAAATCACCACGAATCAAACGGCGCAGGATAATCGCCAACATCAAGCCACCCAAGAACACATGGAATCCATGAAAACCGGTCAGCATGAAGAAGGTTGATCCGTAAATTCCAGAAGTGAGCTTCAGGTTCAGGTCGTTATAAGCATGGATGTATTCGTAAGCTTGAAAACCCAAGAAAATAAGCCCAAGAAATACGGTCGCAAATAATCCATAAATGGCATGCTGACGATTTCCCTCTCGTAAAGCATGATGTGCCCAGGTCACGGTAACCCCTGAGCTCAAGAGCAATAACGTATTAATCGTTGGAATTGGCCAAGGGCCAATAGTACTAAATTTTTGAACCAGATCAGCAGGACCAACGGTTGGCCATGCAGCTACAAAATCAGGCCATAAGAGTTTATTGTCCACATCACCAAGCCAGGGCACTGTAATACTGCGAGCGTAGAACAGGGCCGCAAAGAAAGCGGCAAAAAACATGATCTCGGAAAAGATGAACCAGCTCATCGACCAGCGATAGGACACATCGACGTTCACACCGTTCTTGCCGGTATTGGACTCCGAGATTGCATCACCAAACCAACCGTACAGCACAAACAGCACATAAATAACTGCTGCTAGGACCAGCGGTCCTCCCCATGAAAGGCCATTGACCCAAGCGGACATACCGCCGCCAAAGCCAAGCAGTCCAATGCTAGCAAGGACGGGATATTTTGAGGGGCCCGGAACAAAATAATACGGTGTGGAGTTTGATGACATCGCGCTCTTTCTAACTAAAAATTAATTGGTTACCACTAAATTCACAATCAACAAAAGGATCGCCATAAATAGTACGGCGCCCAATACACCAGCAATGATGATGTGCACAAAACTCAAGCTTGCAACATCATTTTGCAATCCTGCTTTATTGCGAATCCCTAAAAACGCCCACAAAACGGCACGCATTGAGCGAAAAAAACTAGGTTGCTTATTCATAGTGACACTTTGCTCTTAGATTCTTTGACATTTGCAACAGGCTTAGGTACTCCGGTCTCAAAAAAGGTATACGACAGGGTGATTGTTTTAACGTCTTTTGGAAGATTGGGATCAACAATAAATACCACTGGCATTTGCCGAATCTGATGTGGGGTCAGCGCTTGCTCTTGAAAACAAAAGCATTCGATCTTCGTAAAAAACTCCGTTGCGGTTTTTGGAGCATAGCTTGGAATTGCCTGAGCAGCGACAGGGCGATCCAAAGTATTAACTACTTCATAAACGATCTCGTGCATCTCGCCTGGATGAACTTCAAGAAAGTTCTTAACCGGCTTAAAAGCAAATGGTCCACGACTATTGGAGTCAAACTCAATCGTGATCGTTCGACTGTAATCCACCTGAGTATTGCCTGGCTTGCTTGCTCCATAAGCACGCACACCATAATTATTTTTGCTAGTGACAACATTAATGCCAGTCACTTCACAAAGGGCTTTGTATAAAGGCACCAAGGCATAACCAAATCCAAACATCAATACAGCAAGCAAAAGAAGCTTCAGTAGGATTTGCTTATTAAGAGCGCCTAGATTGTTTGCCATGTGACTAACCTAAGATCCAATACTTCAATACGATGCCCAAGAAAAAAGTCAACGCAATCGATAGCAAGACCGCCGCTAGGCGGCGGTTGCTCATCAAAGGATTTGATCGCTCGGTCACGTCAGGAGCCATTAGCTAACTTTGGGCGGCTGCTCGAATGTGTGGAATGGCGCGGGAGATGGAACCGTCCACTCCAAGGTATTGGCTGTCTCCCATGGATTATCCGGAGCCTTCTTGCCATGACCACGGTATGCAGGGAGCACAACAAACAGCAGGAAATAAACCTGCATTAAGCCAAAGCCAAGACCACCGATCGAAGCAATTAAATTGAAATCAGCAAACTGGGTTGGGTAATCTGCATAGCGACGTGGCATGCCTGCTAAACCCAAGAAATGCATTGGGAAGAAGGTGAGGTTAAAGAAGAACATTGAGCCCCAGAAATGAACCTTGCCGCGGAACTCATCGGCCATACGACCAGTCCACTTTGGACACCAGTAATAAAAGCCTGCAAACATCGCAAAGAGCGAACCCGCCACTAGCACATAGTGGAAGTGGGCAACCACATAGTAGGTGTCTTGTAGACCAATATCAATTGGGGCCATCGCCAAAACCAGCCCAGTAAAACCACCGATCGTGAACACAAAAATAAATCCAATCGCCCATAGCATCGGGGTTTCAAAGGTCATTGACCCTTTCCACATGGTCGCAACCCAGTTAAAAATCTTTACCCCGGTTGGAACTGCAATTAGCATCGTGGCATACATAAAGAAGAGCTGACCAGTCACCGGCATACCAGTGGTAAACATGTGATGAGCCCAAACAATAAATGACAAGATTGCGATGGATGATGTGGCATAAACCATCGATGCGTAGCCAAACAAACGCTTTCTGGCAAATACAGGAACGACCTCACTGATAATGCCAAACGCGGGCAAGATCATGATGTAAACCTCTGGGTGACCGAAGAACCAGAAGATATGCTGATACATCACGGGATCGCCACCGCCAGCTGCAGAGAAGAAGCTGGTTCCAAAATGACGGTCAGTGAGAACCATCGTAATCGCGCCGGCTAGCACAGGCATCACAGCAATTAACAAATAGGCAGTAATCAACCAGGTCCAGCAGAACATTGGCATCTTCATGAGTGTCATGCC
>JACCDV010137768.1_pt1 | contig 12593 bp, 10 predicted proteins | sample 7446131 | NCBI WGS metagenome assembly JACCDV01 (sample SAMN15323448, study PRJNA562643) | freshwater metagenome | isolation source: river surface water | place: USA:Blue River Watershed | collected 2017-08-17 | reverse complement strand
TGTTGCTGGGCATGTCGGCCATCACCGTGCCGTGGGACACCTTGCTGACCTCGGTGGTGCTGTACATCGTGATCCCGGTGTTGCTGGCCCAACTGTGGCGCCGCCAACTGCTGCGCCAGGGCCAGGCCGCATTTGAGGCGGCCATGCAGCGCATCGGCCCCTGGTCCATCGCGGCCTTGCTGGCCACGCTGGTTTTGCTGTTCGCTTTCCAGGGTGAAGCCATCTTGCAGCAGCCGCTGGTGATCGCCCTGCTGGCGGTGCCCATCCTGATCCAGGTGCTGTTCAACTCGGCGCTGGCCTATGGCCTGAACCGCGCATTGGGCGAAAAGCACGAAATCGCTTGCCCCTCGGCGCTGATCGGGGCATCCAACTTTTTCGAGCTGGCCGTGGCGGCGGCCATCAGCCTGTTTGGCTTCCACTCGGGCGCGGCGCTGGCCACGGTGGTGGGCGTGCTGATCGAAGTGCCGGTGATGCTGCTGGTGGTGCGCGTGGTCAACCAAAGCAAGGGCTGGTACGAAAAAGGCTAAGAAGGTCTACGTCGGTCTGAAAGCCTGCGGCCGGTGCCCGTGCACCTGCCTTGGCGCTTCACTCGTCGAAGTCCCAGATCCGGTGCAGATCCAGGTTCATCAGGGCCCAGCTCTCGGCCAGCTCCAGTTGCAGCTTTTGGCTCTCGCGCAAGCTCTCTTGCGCCAGACGCCGGTTCTGGATCAGCTCGGTCATGCTGTGCTCGCCCATGGCAAAGGCCTTAAGCGATTGCTGAACCGCTTGGGCCTGCGTTTGCGCGGCCGCCTGCAAGCCGGTCAGCGCTTGCCTTTGCAAACTCAAGCTCCACCAGCGGGCCTCAAACGCTGCCCCCAAGTCCAGCGCCAATTGCTGTGTTTGCGCTTCCAGGCGATTCGCCTCGGCCAGGGCCGCTGCCGCATGGGCCTGCCGGGCTGAGCCGGTCAAGGCCACGCCCACCGATACCCCCACGATGCTTTCGGCACCGGCCCGTTCGCGCGCGGCATACACGCCCAGCACCGGATCGGGCCAGCGCTCACGGTCCATGCGCTCGGCTTGCAAACGCAGACCTTGCATTTCGGCCCGGCGTAAATTCAGCTCGTGGTGGTTTTGCAAAAACTCTTGCACAAGCGGCTGCAAGGCGGGCAACTCAGGCACATCGCTCTGCGCTTTCGGCCAAACGGGTTCGGACAAGCCGGGGTACCGCTTTTGCACTTGGGCCCAAGCCGCGGTCCACTGCGCTTGCGAAACCGCCACCGCCGATTGCGCACGTTGCAGCTCGGCCTGCGCCAGGCTCGCGTCCAGTTGCGAGATATCGCCTTGCTTCAAACGCAGCTGCGCCTGACGGTTCAGCGCTTGCGACAAAGCAGCCTGCGCTGCGGCACCGTCGCGTGCCAGCGCCAGCTTGTGCAGTTCAAACCATTGCCGCATCAGCTCACGGCTGGCTTCATGCAGCGCGTCGGCATAGCCGATGCTGGCTGCTTTGCGGCTTTGCTCGGCCAGCTGGGCATCCAGCCCGGCCTTGCCCCACAAGCGCACCGGCCGCTCCAGGCTGAGCAGCTGCTCGTTGAAGCGGCCACCGGGGTCAATCGCCCGTCGGCTTTGCTGGCTCATGCGCAGGTTGAATTCACCCGGCCCCACCTCGGTGGCACGCGCCCTTTGCAGCTGCGCGGCTTGCTGCGACTGAGCCGCCAAAATGCCGTGGCTGGCTTTGACGATGGCCTGCACTTGATCGGCAGGCGGCAACCACACAGCCAGCGCTTCTTGCGCCTGAGCGCCCATGCACAAGCTGCCTGCGATCAGCGCGATCCAAAGTTTGTTTTTCATGAGGTGCTCCTGTCGTTGGGCTGAGGCTGGCGTCCACGGATCTGCGCCCACACATCGGCCAGGCTGTTCAAAGCGCCCCAACGTTCAAAAATCAAAGGCAGCAACAACAAGGTCAGCAAGGTCGAGCTGACCAGCCCGCCCGTGACCACGATGGCCAAAGGCTTTTGGATCTCGGAGCCCGGCCCGGTAGCAAACAGCAGCGGGATCATGCCCAGCGCCGTGATGAGCGCCGTCATCAACACCGGCCGCAAGCGGCGCTCTGCGCCCAAGCGCACCACTTGCGCCAAGTCCTCGCCGTTTTGCAGACGCTCGTTGAAGTGCGTGACCATCACCACCCCGTTGAGCACCGCGATGCCCAGCAAAGCGATGAAGCCCACCGACGCAGGAACCGACAGGTATTGGCCAGAGATGGCCAGCGCCACCACGCCGCCCACCAGTGCAAACGGGATGTTCAAAAAGATGATGCCCGCCTGCACCACCGAGCCGAAGGTGAAGGTCAAGATCAAAAAGATCAGGCCCATGGCCGCCGGGATCACCACGCTCAGGCGCGCTGCCGCGCGCTGCTGGTTTTCAAACTGGCCGCCCCACACCACCTGGATGTCTTTGGGCAAGCCCAGCGCAGCCACCGCTTGCTGGGCATCGGCCACAAAACCGGTCAGGTCGCGCCCTTCAACCGAGACTTGAATCGTCGTCAAACGTTGGCTCAGTTCGTGGTCGATGCGAATCGGGCCATCCACCACGCGGATGTCAGCCAAAGCGCTGGCTGGCCAGGCACGGCCATCGGGCGCGGTGATCGGCAGGTTGCGAAAGGCCTCTGGGCTGTTGCGCACCACGTCGTTGCCCCGCAAGGTCAGTGCAGTGCGGATGCCGCGGTCGAGCACATGGCCCACGGTTTCGCCTTCGAGCTGTTGGCGCAAAGCCTGCTGCACCGAGGCCACGCTCATGCCTGACTGACTCACCGTGTGGCGGTTCACGGCCACGCTCAGGTACTGCATGCCTTCGGCCTTGGGCGCGATCACTTCGGCAGCGCCGTCGATCTTGCGCACGGCCTCGGCCACTTGTTGGGCAGACTTGCCCAGCTGCGCCAAGTCCGCACCAAACAGCTTGATCGCCACATCGCCACGCGTGCCCGTGAGCATCTCGGAAATCCGCATCTCGATGGGCTGGGTAAAGCCATAGACCAGACCCGGAAAGCCTTCGAGCACTTCGCGCAGCGAGGTGATGATGTCCTCCTTGCTGCCGCGCCATGTGTTTTTGGGCTTGAGCACGAGGAAGGTGTCGGTCTCGTTCAGACCCATCGGGTCCAGGCCCAGTTCATCCGAGCCTGCACGCGCAATGACGGCTTGCACCTCGGGCACTTTGGCCAAGATGGCTTGCTGCACACGGGTGTCGATCTCCAGCGAGGCTTCGAGCGAGATGGATGGGATTTTCTGCAGCTGCACCAGAATGTCGCCCTCGTCCAGCGTGGGCATGAAGGTCTTGCCAATTTGCGTGTACAGACCGCCTGCCAGCAGCAGCGAAGCCAACGCCACACCCCACAGCCAGCGCGGATGCCGCCAGCTGGCATCGCGCCACTTCACATAGGTGCGCAGCAACTTCACCATCACCCAAGGCTCGTGCGCGGTTTGGGGCTTGAGCACCAAAGACGCCAAGGCAGGCACCACCGTAAACGCCAGCACCAGCGAAGCCGACAAGGCCATGATGATGGTCACGGCAACGGGTGCAAACAGTTTGCCCTCCAGCCCCTGCAAAGTCAGCAGCGGGAGGAACACCACGCAGATGATGAGCACACCCGCGCCCACCGGCTTGAGCACTTCGCGGACCGCATGCAGCACACGTTCGGTGATGGTCACATCGTGGCCACGCGGCGCATGGGACAGCTGGGTTTCCACGTTCTCCACCACCACCACCGAGGCATCGACCAGCATGCCCAGCGCGATCGCCAGACCGCCCAAGCTCATCAGGTTGGCAGTGATGCCGGTGTAGCGCATGAGCAAAAAGGTGGCCAGCAAGGACAGGGGCAAAGACACCGCCACCACCAGCGCGGGCCGCAGGCCACCCAAGAAAACGTAAAGCACCACGCAGACCAGCACCGCCGCTTCGGCCAAGGCTTTGATCACGGTGTTGGCCGCGCGCGTGACCAGCTCGCCCCGGTTATAGAAGGTCTTGACCGTCATGCCGTCGGGCAAGCGCTTTTGCACATCGCGAATCTTCAGGTCAATCGCATCGACCAGCTCACGGGCATTGACGCCGCGCAAGCCCAGCACCAGGCCCTCCACCGCTTCGCCGCGCCCGTCTTGCGTCACCGCGCCATAACGGGTGAGCGCCCCGTGGCGCACCACGGCCACATCGTCGAGCAAAATTTTCTGGCCCGAGCGCGGCTGCTCAATACGAATGGCGCGCAGATCGTCCAGAGTTGTGACCGCGCCCTCCACGCGCACCACCAAGGACTCATCGCCCGCCGTCATGCGGCCTGCACCGTCGTTGCTGTTGTTGTCGGCCAGGGCTTCGCGCAGGCTGGCCATGCTCACGCCCAAAGCGGCCATGCGTTCGGTTTTGGGCAGCACTTCAAAGGTCTGCACCTCGCCGCCCAGGGCGTTGACTTCGGCCACCCCGGCAATCGTGCGCAACTCGGGGCGGATGGTCCAGTCCAGCGCACGGCGCTTGTCGGCCAGCGAAAAGTTCTCGCCCTCAACGGTGAACATGTACAGCTCGGACAGCGGCGTGGTGATGGGTGCCAGGCCCCCGCTCACGCCCGCAGGCAAGTCGGCCATGACGCCATTCAGACGTTCCGAGACTTGCTGGCGTGCCCAGTAGATGTCCACGCCTTCGTCAAAGTCCAGCGTGATGTCGGCAATGCCGTATTTGGAGACCGAGCGCACCATGCGCTTTTTCGGGATGCTCAAAAGCTCTTGCTCGATCGGCTTGACCACGCGCTGCTCGACCTCTTCGGGCGTCATGCCCGGGATCTTCAGGATGATCTTGGCCTGGGTCGGCGAGATGTCAGGGAAAGCGTCAATCGGCAGTTGTTGCCAGGCCTGCAGGCCCGCCAACATCAAGATCGCGGCCAACAGGAGGCTCAGGTGGCGGTAACGCAGCGCCCAGCGAATGATAGCGTCCATGCTCATTCATCCTTTTGCAGCAGGGCGCGCAAGGAAGCCAGGCCCGTCACGGCCACATGGCTCTTCTCGCTCAAGGCACCGGTCACCACCGTTTGCTCATCGTTGCTCGACAAGACTTTCACCGGCGTGGGCACAAAGCCCTTGGCACTGGCCACGAACACCCAGCTTTGCAACTGGTGGCTGAACACGGTGCGCGCTGGCACTTGCCAGGCCGCTTGCGTGCTGGCGCGGGCCGGGTGCAATTGCACGGGCAGCACTTCGCCTGCGTTCAGGCTGCCCGCCTCGGTCACGCGGGCACGCGCCTGGGCTTGCTGCGTGGCATCCACCGCGCGACTCACGCCCACCAGCACCGCTTTGGCCTGGCGCGAAGGCACGCTCACGGCGTCGCCCACTTTGAGCTGGGCCGCTTTCTCGGGCGAGAGCAACAGCTCCAGTTGCAGCTGGCGTGTGTCGGCCACCTTGAACAAAGGCATGCCCGCGTCCACCCGCTGCCCCACCGAGACCAGCGACTGCACCACCCTGCCGTCCAACGGCGAAGCCAAACTGGCCCCGGCGTAATCGGCGCCGCCCACACCCACGCCCGATGAGCGCAACTCGGCCTGTTTGGCCTGCAGCGCGGCCTGGGCTGCATGGAATTTGTTTTGGCTGATCTGCAAGCGCGCCGCCGGGATGATGCCGTCGACCAGCATGGCCTGGTCACGCGCCAGCGCGGCTTGGGCGTTTTGCACATCCAGCTGCGCCTCGCGCATCTGTCGCCGTGCATCGGCCAGCTGCGGACTGCTCCACTGGGCCAGGGCCGATCCGGCCTTGACGGCATCGCCCAGCCCCACATCGATGCGGGTGATGACGCCCGCATAGGGCGCAGCCACCGTCACCTCGCGGCCCGGCGGCACAGACACGGTGGCCGAAGCCAGCAAAGCGCCCGATTGCGCCATCTGCACCGGTGCCACACGCACACCCAGTGCCGCTTTTTGCTGTGCATCCAAAAGCAACTCGGCAGGCACTTGCGCCCAGACCGCAGCGACGCTCCAAGCACCGACGAACAAAATGGTTTTGAGCAGTCCTGTCATGACCGACTCTCCTGAAAAAATTCAACAAGGGAAAATCACCGCCCAGCGGTGAGCCGCATTAGCGCAACAGCCGACGGTTCAGGAAAGGATCAGAGCGGAGGTGCCAGTGCTGGCGGGGGCCAGCCAGGCGGATAAGTACTTGGCGCAGGTTGGGGCCGTGTGGGTGTACAACACACGCGACAAGCAAGCACTTTTTTGGCTAGCCAGGCCCAAAGCAAAAAGCCGACGATCCCCACGGCCAGATGCACGTCATCGCCCGCCTGAGGCAAAGACACCGACACCCCGAGCGCCGGGGACTCTTCTTCCGATGCGGCATGGGCCGACAACATGACCGGTGCTTCGGTCCCTTGCGCGCTGTGGCTCAAATCGAGACCATCGACATGAAAACCGCTCACATGCGATGCCCCGAGGTGCCCGTGCAGAAAAGGCGCCAAGGCGAGCAAGGCCATGAGGACGATCACGACCCCTTGACGAATGCCTGCGATGAAAACGTTCTGGCGCATCCGGTCATTCTAATTTGTGAACAGATCAGCTCTCCCGCAAAGCCCGATTGAGCTGCTCCACCTGCAGCGTCACCTCGTAGGTCGGCGGCTTCAGCCCCGACATGGCAGGCCTGCGGCGTAAGCACTTGTCGGACCTGAAGGTGCCGACCTACAAAACCTTAAAAGGCTGAATACTTCACAGGGCCGGATCAATAACTTGTGAAGATGTCAACTCGACCGCAGGGCCTGGTTCAGCTGGTCCACCTGCTGCGACCAGTCGGTGTCCTGCAACCAGGACTCACGCAGAAACGCCGCTTGCGAAGGCGTCCAGAACGGCGCATCGGGCAAGGCGATCTGCCCCGCCAAGGGTCGGTGCGTTTTCAAGAACCCGGCAATGCCCGCGTCATCGCAAGGCAGGCCCAGTTGGGCAAACAGCTCGTGAAAGGGGTGGTTGGGCTTGTCCATGTGCAGTCCTTCATTTTTGCAACACATACGTCCCTGGCGCATCGCACAGGGGCACCAGACCTGCGTCGGACGCCCCCATGGCAGGAGGAGCGCGCCCGGGGCTCGAATGGGCTTGCCGCCACTGCACCCAATGTGGCCACCAGGAACCTTCCTGGTGGGGTGCTGCCTGCAACCAGGCCTCGGGGTCAAGATAACGCCCATCATGGGCGCGCGTCAAGGCCTGAAAGCTGCGCCCGGCCACACCCGGCGGATTGACGATGCCCACGTTGTGCCCGCCGGATGTCAGCACAAAGGTGGTGTCCACATTGGTCAGCAGGTGCAACTTGTGGACCGAGCGCCAGGGAGCGACGTGGTCACGCACGGTGCCAACGGCATAGATGGGGCACTGGATCGCGGTCAAGGCCACCGGCTTGCCGCGCACCGGGTAGCGACCACTGGCCAGGTCGTTGTGCAAGAACATGCGGCGCAAATACTCGGTGTGCATGCGGTAAGGCAGCCGCGTGCCGTCGGCATTCCAAGCCATCAGATCGCTCATGGGTGCCCGCTCGCCCAGCAAATAGTCCTTGAGCAAACGCGACCAGATCAGGTCGGAGGAATTCATCAGCTGAAAGGCTCCGGCCATCTGACGGCTGTCCAGATAGCCTTTGTCCCACATGGTGTCTTCCAGGTGCGCGACCTGGCTGTCGTCGATGAACAGTTGCAGCTCTCCCGGTTCGGTGAAGTCGGTCTGCGCGGCCAGCAAGCTGACGGTGGCCAAGCGCTCATCGCCATCACGCGCCATGGCGGCAGCGGCAATCGCCAACAAGGTGCCGCCCAGGCAATAACCCAAGGCATGCACACGGGCTTGGGGCACCACGGTGCTGATCACCTCCAGCGCATCCATCACCCCCATGTGCAGGTAGTCGTCCATGTCCAGGTCCCGGTCTTCGGCCAGAGGGTTGGCCCATGACATGGCAAACACCGTATGGCCCTGATCCACCAGGTATTTAATCAGCGAGTTGTGCGGCGACAAGTCGAGCACGTAGTACTTCATGATCCAGGACGGCACCACCAGGACCGGCTCAGGCCGCACCTGCGCCGTGGTGGGGGTGTACTGGATCAGCTCAATCAGGTGATTGCGGTAGATCACCTGGCCGGGCGTCACCGCCACATCGCGTCCGACCTGATAGGCCTCGGCGCCCTTGGGCTGGCTGTTGGTGCGCAAGGCCTGCACGTCTTCCAGCCAATTTTGAAAACCCTGGCGCAAATTGGCGCCTGCGGTTTTGGCGGTGCGGTCCAGCACCTCCGGGTTGGTCAGCACAAAGTTGGCAGGTGACACCGTGTCCAGCATTTGCCGGAGGGTGAAAGTGACCACCGATTCATGGTGCGGCTCGACCCCACGCACGCCGGTGGTGGCGCACTGCCACCATTGCTGTGTGAGCAAAAAATTTTGGCTCATCAGGTTGAAAGGCCAAGTTTTCCAGCTCGGGTGCACAAAGCGCGTGTCATGCACCATGGGCTCAACGCAGGGGGCGCAATGGGTTTCGTGTGCCCGCGTGGCGTAGTCAGCGATCTGCTGTGCGCCTTGCAGCGCTTTTTGCGCCAGATCGAGTTGCTCGGCCGGGTTGAAGGCCAGGTGCGTGAGCCAGTCGTCAAAGGCCATGCGCAACGATGCGGTCGAGACCCCCAGCGTCCAGGGCGACAGCTGGGCATGCGTCCAGCGGTCCAGACCCGGACCGGGCAAATGGGGCAGGGATACTGCAAAGTCAGAGGCAAGGTGTTTCACCCCGCCATGCTAGGAACAGACCCCATCCCGCGCCATTGACCGAGGGGTCAAATCGTCTCTACCGAAAGGTCTGCCCCAAGCCTGTGCCCGATAATCTTCCACATGAATGGCATTCAATCCTGGGGTGAAACCCTGCTCTTGCTGGTCGAGCTGTCGGCCACCGCCGCCTTTGCGCTGTCGGGCCTGATGGAGGCCGCACGCAAACAGCTCGATGCGGTCGGCGTGTGCGTGGTGGCTTTTCTGGCGGCCTTTGGTGGCGGCACCTTGCGCGACTTGCTGCTGGACCAACGCCCCTTCTTCTGGGTTCAACATGTGGAGGTGCTCTGGGGCGTCATGCTGCTGTGTGTGCTGGCCATGTTGTTCATGCGTCAGCGGCATTTTGAAGTCACCGAAAAAGCCATCCTCTGGCCCGATGCCCTGGGCCTGGGCCTGTTCACCGCGACGGGCGTGCACCACGCCTTGCAGGCGCTCATGCCGGGCGTGGTGGCCGTGCTGATGGGCCTGATCACCGGTGTGTTTGGCGGCGTGCTGCGCGACATGGTGTGCAACGAAATCCCCACCGCCTTCAAGGATCACCGCCCTTATGCGGTCTGCGCTTTTGCCGGGGGCTGGGTCTATGTGGCGCTCTGGCAATTCGATGCGCCGGGCTGGCTGGCCCTGCTGGCCTGCCTGGCCGTGACGGTGAGTTTGCGCGTGCTGGCCGTCTGGCGCAACTGGCGTCTGCCCGCCTGGCGTACCTGATATCGCCCATGTTGGCAGGTGTCTTCTTTTCTCTGGCCGCTGGCATGATGTGGGGCCTGGTGTTTGTGGGCCCGCTGATGCTGCCCGAATATCCGGCGGCCCTGCACACTTTTGGGCGGTACCTGGCTTTTGGCGCCATCGCCATACCGCTGGCCTTCGTCGATCACGCTGAAATTCGCCGCCTCAGTCGCCATGACTGGATGGCCGCACTCAAGCTGGCCGCCATTGGCAACGTGTTGTATTACTTGTTCCTGTCCAGCGCCATCCAGCGAGCAGGCGGAGCGCTGCCCACCATGATCATCGGCACGCTACCGGTGGTGATTGCGATCTCGGCCAATGTGCTCAACCACCAGCGTGATGGACGTTTTCCCTGGCTCAAATTGGCACCGCCCCTGGTGCTGATCCTGCTGGGCATTGCTTGTGTCAACCATGTGGAGTGGACAGCCCTGCTGCAAAACCCGGCAGCCGACACCTCGCGCTACATCTCGGGAGCCGCACTGGCTGTCGGTGCCCTGATCTGCTGGACCTGGTACCCCCTGAAGAACGCCGATTGGCTTCGCAATCACCCCGGACGCAACCCCAGGGTCTGGGCCACGGCACAAGGTCTGGCCACCCTGCCACTGGCCCTGTTGGGCTATGCCGCATTCTGGCTCTGGACAAGCACCACACCAAAGCCCTTGCCGATGCCCTTGGGCCCCAACCCGCTGCAGTTCATGGCCCTCATGATGGCCATTGGCCTGTTCGCCTCATGGCTGGGAACCTTGTGCTGGAATGCCGCCAGCCAACGCTTGCCCACCGCGCTGGCAGGCCAGCTGATCGTGTTTGAAACCCTGGCGGCGCTGGCCTACGCATTCTGGCTGCGTGGCCAGTGGCCCGAGCCGCTCGCACTGTCTGGCATCGCGTTGCTCGTGGCGGGCGTGATCGCAGGCGTACGGGTCAAGGCCGTGGCGACCTGAACTGTTGATGCATTTTGTTGTGGCCATGTTCTGGGGCCAAACAGACATCTATTCATCCAGAAATCTTGAAGCTTTTGAACCGGTGAATCAAAAGATACAGATCAAATGCCGTGGCTTTTATATCCGTGGGTAGATGGACTGTAGCTTTTAAACCTACTAAAAAGAACACTCACGCTATGTCTGTTCTTCAAAGTAAAACCATCCAAAGTCTCCGCGAAGACCTCGCGGCCAATGTCAGGCATTACCGTGCCCTCAAAGCCACTCAACCGGCCAAGCCTGTCTCTCAAGAGCGGTGCGCCTGGGAGGCCGGCATTGACCGAACCATGATGAGCAAGATCGAAAGAGCCAAAACCAACCCCAGTCTCGAAACGCTTTTGAAACTGGCCAACTATCTGAACGTGAGTGTTGCCGATCTGTTGGCTGAACGCAGCTGAACCCGAAGGCCTAGACCCATGAACATCATTTGCAAATGGAAGTGCGGTTTGGCCATGGCACAATCTTATACAAAGGAGCGCGCATGAACTTCAGTGCCGCTGCCAACTTGTATGGCCAGTTCCTGCAGCTGGCTCAATCGGTGAGCACCCTGCCTCCTGGCCTGACGCTGAGCCCCCTGGAAGCGGTGTTGCTTCAGGAAGTTTTCTTGCGCAGCCGCGACAAGCGCCCCCTGACGGTCAAAGAAGCCATTGAACTGAAACACCTGGCATCCCCCTCAACGCTACACAAAAGGATCACGCAGCTGCGCAAGCTGCAATTGCTGGACACAGAGCACCATGGCAGTGACCACCGGACCAAATATCTGGTCTTGACGCCCCATGCCATGACGCATTTCCACGCATTGGGGATCGCCATGCAAAAAGCCTTGCGGATGCAAACGGCGGACTGAGTACCGAAATTCGCCGTTGGAATATTTTCATTTATTCGCTTTAGAGGTACAAAGACGTGCTGGATGAACCCCTGGCAGCCTTTCAAGAGACTTTGGTCAGACTCGGCTGAGGGCAGCGCATGCGGTCCGTGTGCAGCTTGATTGATACGGCCCTGTGAAGTCTTTAAAACCAAGGGGGTTGTAGGTCGGCACCTTCAGGTCCGACGTTCACGCTTTTGGCACCGCATCATGTCGGGGCTGAAGCCGCCGACCTACAAGGCAAAAGGACCAACAATTCATACGCCCGCCTACCGAATCAGCCCGATCAAAAAACGCAGCCTCAGGTCACCCCAAGCGCTGCGCTTTTTGCAAATCCTTCCGGGCCTACTCTTCAATACACCGGCTGATGCTGTTTCAAGCTCGCAATCACTTCCGCCGTCAACACAAATCCCGCGCCATACTTCGCCGCCAGTTCAGCGCAGCGCTTGGCAAACGCGTCCACGCCTTGGCCATAGATGAACTGCAACGCGCCACCCGTCCAGGCCGGAAAGCCGATGCCAAAGATCGAGCCGATGTTGCCGTCGTGCACCGAGGTCAGCACGCCTTCTTGCAGGCAACGGGCGGTCTCTACCGCTTGGCGGTAGAGCAGGCGGTCTTTGATGTCTTGCTGGCTATAGGCCACGTCGGCTTTTTCAAAGCGGGTTTTCAGTTCCGGCCACAGCACTTTCTTTTGTCCTGCGGGGTAGTCGTAAAAGCCACCACCTGCGGCGCGGCCGGGGCGTTTGAGTTCTTTGACCATGCGCTCCACCAACAGCTCGCCGGGTGTGGCGGTGTAGGTCTTACCTTCTTTGGCGAAGTCTTCGCGGGTCTGGTCCAGCACATGCACCGACAGCGACAGCGCCGTTTCGTCCAGCACCGCCAGCGGCCCGACGGGCATGCCCACTTGCATGGCCAGGTTTTCGATCACGGGGGCAGGGATGCCCTCGCCCAGCATGGCCGCGCCTTCCATCACAAAAGTGCCAAAGGTACGGCTGGTGTAAAAGCCGCGTGAGTCGTTCACCACAATCGGCAGCTTGCCCAGCGCCTGCACATAGTCATACGCACGGGCAATCGTTTCGTCGTCGGTCTGCGCGCCACGAATGATCTCGACCAGCTTCATCTTGTCCACCGGGCTGAAGAAGTGGATGCCGACAAATTTGCTGGGGTTGGTGCTGGCCGTGGCCAGGCCGCTGATGGGCAAGGTGGAGGTGTTGCTGGCAAAGAAGCCACCTTCGGCAAGCATGGGCTCGGCTTCTTGCGTGAC
>JACCDV010034981.1_pt1 | contig 12593 bp, 12 predicted proteins | sample 7446131 | NCBI WGS metagenome assembly JACCDV01 (sample SAMN15323448, study PRJNA562643) | freshwater metagenome | isolation source: river surface water | place: USA:Blue River Watershed | collected 2017-08-17 | reverse complement strand
GGCATCAGTTGCTATTTTTAGTAAAGTGCCAATGGAGCAAATAGCATCCATCTACCTAGACTATCAAAGCCGAACATCCGTTCAATTAGCTCGGATTTTATTAAAAGAGTATTGGAAAAAGGACATTCAATTTTTACATGCTCAAGAGGATTATATCCAGGCAATAGAGGGAACAACTGCTGGTGTCATTATTGGGGACAGGGCACTGGCTAATTTAACAGAGTTTGAATATGTATATGATTTAGGGGAGGCTTGGATTGAACATACTGGTTTACCTTTTGTATTTGCCGCATGGATGTCGAATCAACCAATACCAGATGATTTTAAAACTTTGTTTAATAACGCCAATGCCTATGGGGTGGAGCACATTGAGGAAGTATTAAATCAACTTCCTGCTAGAAAGCATGGTTATGACATGGAGACTTATTATACTAAGAATATTGCGTATCAATTGACTGATACAATGCAACAAGGGATGCAATTATTTTTAGAAAAAGTAAAGCAATTAGCGCCTTAAAAATCCGAATAATTTATTTTTCAAAAATCTTTGAACAAGCTCTTTTAGTTCAGGTGCAGGATTGATCCAAATAATTAGGCCATAGAAACCAAGGCCGTAGATGCTAGATTTAATAGCAATATTCATAACGAAATTGGAAGTAGATGGTATAATATAAATTAGGAACATCAAGGCAATACTGAGTATTAAGAATAAGCCATGTTGTAATGTATAAGGCTGCAAATTGAATTTCTTATACAAAAATAAAAAGCGCACAGTATTGTATAAAGTAAGTGCAGCTAAATTGGAATAAGCCAAGCCTATCAATGAATAGTTGGAAATCAAATAAAAATTCAAAGGAATAGATAAGACAATGTAGAACAGGTTAGTAAAAAAATCGAATCTCCAATAATTTGAAGTGCCAATAATTTGTCCATTGACACCTGTAGCAAGATCAATTAATTTAGCAAGTCCCATGATAAAAACAATTGGCGCCAAAGCCTCATAGCCGCCTCCTTCTTTGTTGCTGACCCAATTTAAAAATGCAACAAGGTTTTCGATGTTCAACCAGATCAATCCAAATAGCAATAATCCAATGGCTAAAAGATTGGAAACACTTTTATGATACACGTGCTTGATATTTGCAAAGTCTTTATCCTTCCATGACTTAGCCAATACAGGAATGCTTATTGCATTTAAGCTTCTTTGTGGAATTTCCATAATCGCTGAAACATATGTAGCGATGGCAAAAATACTAGCATCACTCAAGCCTTTTATTACAACAATCATAGCTGTATCATTGGTCCTGGCTAGTAAATTAAAAAACTGACCCGCAAAAACAAATAAAGCAAAATTGAGCATTTTCCACTTTAGGCGCTTTGTAACACTACTTATTTTAAAACTTCTAAATGACCATTCATGAGAAGTAGATAAATTGTAAATCAATAATAAAGTAGGGATGACATAAATACCACTAAAAAGCAAAATGAATTGGTCGAGATTAAGCCATTTTAATCCAACTCCAAGAATTAAGATAGTTGTCAAAATTCTGACTGCTGTTTCTCTTAAAAAATTAGTGAAGACCCCTTTTTGTAATCCCCAAGCAAAAGCCTCAAGCCAATAAAAAATCATTAAAAAGAAAGTGTAGGGATATACATAGTTAAAGTAGGTAGCGAGGCTTGGAGATTTCCCTAAATTACTGATAATGAAATCTTTTTTTAGCCAACCAATTAACATAAGTAATCCAAAACCAATAAGGTTAATGATTAGCGTTAAAAATGGCAATTCGTTTTTCTTTGGCCCTAAGTAATGGTTGTAAAACGGAAAGAATTTATAGACCACAGGGAGTGTGCCTAGCGTACAAAAAACAGAGAGGGTAGCCCCAATATCAATCATGGCTCTTACAAGACCTTGGTCATTTTTTGAGAAGAACATAGGGAATAGTACCAGCAAATTCACTGCACCTATCACAAAACCAATCATGATAAAGATAGACGACTTGATACCTTGCTTTTGGATAATACCCATGCTACAAATATATTGTAATTGTGGTAAAAGTAAATATGTAATGAAATGGGCTTATTTTTACAATATGGATCAATTGTCGGTCATTACAATATGTTTTAACAATTTAAGCGACTTGCAGCGTACCTGTGATTCGGTGGACGCTCAGTCTGTCAAGCCCTATGAACATTATATCATTGATGGGTCTACGAATACAGACATTGCAGATTGGCTACAAAATACCCCACAACCTACTTATCGTAAATGGCTTTGCGAGCGGGATAAGGGTATTTCAGATGCATTTAATAAAGGCATCCAACTTTCTACAGGCAGTTTAATTCATATTTTAAATTCAGCAGACATCTATTTTTCTAGTTCGGTGATTGAAAATGTGTTAGCATATTTTAATGCAAATCATTCTATTCAGTGGGCTAGTGGAAAAATTTGCATGAAGCGTGGCGGCATTTGGGTGAATATTGGTGTGCCGTTTGATGCGGGGCAACTTTATAAAGGGATGAGGTCGGTATCGCATCCAACTTGGTTTCTAAAAAAAGAGCTGTATCAGAAACTAGGTAATTTTTCTGAAGACATTAAAATTGCGATGGACTATGATTTAATGTGTAGACTCAAGAATGAACCCTATGGTTTTATGGATGAAACTATTGTGAAATTTGACGACGGAGGCGTAAGCACCAATCAATATTTAAAATCTCTTAAAGAGAACGTGAAAGTATATGAGTCTTATTTTGGATTTTCAATTGCTGCTCGTATTTGGCAATTCCGATTAAGCCTTTTATTTTATCTATTACAATCTAGTTTTGGGAAATTCTTATATGCCATCAAGGCTAGAAATTTAAAGTAGTAACTTTTTTAAAGTTGTAATTTAATTTTCCTTTTACAGAACAGGCTTTTTGTATAGCTTCTTAAATAACAAAAACAAATCATTGAGTATAGGGTAGGTTTCGATAGTTTTTGCTAGTCGAATCGAATTTATATTTAATGGCTCATAGGCGCTATCCAATGCAATACATTTTGATTCAATTTTTGTAATCATATGATCAATGGATAATCCTTTTCTAAGATTTCTCGGGGTTCTTAATAGTCTGTGCGCAATGGCCTTGGTGGTACTTTCACAGAACTTTTGTGTATTTTCTTGAATGACCTGCCCCAATGCCGGGGATGTTGCTTTAAGTTCATTCAAGTAATCTAAAAAATAAATAAATGCATCCAATAAAATTTTATCCTTTGAGGTTTTAGTGGTTGATGCGTGCATCCTAAACGAAAATTGTGTATTGGCGGCTACTGCTAGATAAGATATTTTAGTAAGTTCAAGCCATAAATGTAAATCGGCATAAATCAAATTTGGATAATGGATAGGGATACCTCCCAATGCATCATAATCGCTAGATTTAAATACATAACCTGTTGCCATTATATCTATCTTTTCATTCATTGCATAATCAAGGTATTCGCTTGCATTCAATCGACTAGGTAGGGGCTGGCAAGTTTTTATAAATTCGCTCTTACTATTTATGTAATTAAAATGGGTATGGTATAAACTTGCTTCCGGATGTTGATTGATTAAATCATTGATTGCAGAAAGAAAAGACTTTTCTAAAACATCGTCATAACCCAATATGGTCATGTATTCATTTTTAGCAAGGTCCTTTATGCGTCCCCAGTTTTGAAGGATATCTAAATTATGATCAGCAGCTTGGATGCTAATTTTACTATTTTGAAGTGCATGTACTGCATCTAATGCGTCATCAATATTGCTTGTATTATCTGCTAAAATAATAATGTTATAATGGGGGTAATCTTGTTCGATAACCGAATGCAAGCAATCTAAAAGATAGGCCTTGCCCGATTTAAAGGGGATAATAATCGAAAAATGATTTGTTTTACCACTCATAGCGTAAACAAGATAAATATTTATGGTTAAAAATAAGCATTATCAATAATTACAGCACAAATGAAGGTGGTTTTATCTTAATCGCTTAAATTTGAACGACTAAATTATTCAAAGGATGAACATTGCCGGTGTTGTTATATTATATCATCCCAATTTGGACCTTTTGTCGGCAAACATACAAACTTATGTATCTGGTTTAAAGCAATTGTATGTGTATGATAATAGTGAAACTAGAACCCCTGGCATAGAAGAGGTGTTATCGAAACTCCACCCATCTATTCATTACCATTCTTTTAATTCAAACGAAGGCATCGCTAAAAGATTAAACCAGGCGATGGATCAAGCTGCACTCAGCCAGTATGATTATTTATTAACGATGGATCAGGATTCTTCCTTCAAAGAAGGAGATTTTGAAAAGTATAAAAACATGATTCAGTCATCTGACTTTGATCATGTGGCTCAATTTGGCGTGAATTGTCAACCAGATTTTACACAACCAAAAGAACAGCCCGAAGAGGCGCTTACATTAATTACTTCTGGTTCTATTTTGAATCTATCATTGACAAAACATATTGGGCCATTTAACGAGGATTTATTTATTGATTTTGTGGATGCTGAATATTCTTATCGAGTAATACAGCATGGATATTTGAATTTAATGTTTTCAAATATTGTTTTAAATCATGCACTTGGAACATTAGTAGAAGGAAGGGGCTTGGGTAATTTCAAAAAGTCTATGCGTATTATTCATGCCCCAACTAGGGTCTTTTATATAGTACGTAATGGTTTATATCTTTTATTTAAATCCAAAGGCCTGACATCTGTTATGAAAAAAGATGTGATTAGGTGTATTAAAATAATCAAAAACGATTTAATCTATAACCCACAACTATTTTCGGTATACAAAAATGCATTCGCAGGTATATATGCATTTGTGACCAATAGTATGGGTAAAAAATAGGCTATCTCATACAGCTCAGTCTTATCATTTCATCGACATAAATGCCTTTTATTTTCAATGTTTGTAGGGCTTTATTAATTCTTAAGAGTGCGTGAAATTTCAATTTTTCAAAAAAGGTTTTCTTTTTTATCTCATTCTCAAAAGACCATTTCCCCATCATTTTCGAACTCGGAGGTATCATTAATTTTCTTTCAAATACGACTATGCTGTCGTAAAAGTGAATACTGTTTGTTGTTTTAGTAAATTCATCTACTTGTAAACTGCTTTGTTCTGTATAATATGCATTTAGTTTGTCAACAAGTGCTTTGCTATACTCAATAAAAGTATTATTTCTTTTATGACCACCACCATATACATTCATGTAAGAGGTATGCACATCTTCACATAAATAAATACCTCCATCAGGATTTACTTGTTGGTATAGTTCTTCAAATGATACAATTTGTTGGTCTTGGGTGTGACCGCCATCATCAATTAAAATATCAATCATGCCAATTTTATCGATGATTGATCTAAGAAATAAAGGGTCTTCTTGAGATCCAATTAGGATATGTGTATTCTCGTCTTCTAATGATTTACATCTAGGATCAATGTCTATACCCCAAATAGTTGCTTCTTTGCCAAAATACTTACGCCACATTTGCAAACTACCACCTTGATAAACGCCGATTTCAACAATTGTAATTTTTTTATTTCTGAATTTGCTGAAATACCTTTCATAAACATCAAAATAATGATCAAATTTATTGATTAATCTTCCTTCATTTTGTTCAAAATAATTTCTTAATTCGTTCATTCTTTTTATTTTTTATTAACCTAATAAGCCCTTCAAAGCATCAATTCTAAATTGAATTACTGGCCATGCTTTTGCTGGGGTTGCTTGCAAGATATATTTTATTCCTAAAATAACCGCTGCGCCTAACTTGAAAATATATTCAATGATTTTTTTAATATATGCCTCATTAGAGATGGCTTTTGTTCTAGTTTTTTCCCCTCTACCTATACCACTTGCTACTCGATACATATACTCAGATGTCAGCTTCTTCACTTCCACCACATGGTGCACACAAATTGCAGGGTCGTAATAAATTGTATGTCCTAATGCTAAAATTTTATAGAATAATTCCTTGCCTTCACCACCAATTCTTAAAGTGCCTACTACGCCAGGTAATGCGGTATTAAAGCCACCAATAGACTCATAGATATCTTTTTTAACAATCATATTGGATTCTAATGGATACTTCCCATTTTCAAAAGCGCAAGCAGTAGGAGCGTAATCAAAATTTCCTACAAGCGAAGAAACATAGTAGCTCATCCATCTAGGTTCTTCGGGAATATATTTTGGAATGATGCGTCCTCCAAATCCAACTGCATCAGGTTTGTTTTGGATATGCTTAAGGATGTTTTCTACATAGTTAGGTGTTGCAACTGCATCATCGTCCATAAAACATAACCATTTTCCTTTTGCTGCAGCTGCGCCTGTATTACGAGCAAAGGAAGCACCTTGATTTGTTTCGGTGATATATGTGAAACTTCCATTGGTATGCGCTGCCCTCCAGTGGCTAAAAACTTCAGCAGTATTGTCTGTTGAATTATTATCGACAATAATAGCTTCGAATGCATTTAATCCTGCTGTTTGCAAATACAAACTATTCAAAGCATCACTGATATAGCTTGCTCTATTGTAACTGCATATAACAATGGATAATTGCATTATTTAGCAGCGTTTTCTTTTTTATTCATGTTTTTAACTGCAAATGCAATCATTGTCACCAAGGATAACCAAAGTAGGATAGACGCAATTCCAGCAATTTGTCTAGCACTCTTAATGGATGCAGGCTTGAATTCAAATTTGATGGTATGATCTCCAGCAGGAACAACCAATCCTCTTAATACATAGTTCACTTTTACAATTTGCGCTTCTTTATCATCTATCGTTGCTTTCCAGCCATCCTTATAATAGATCTCACTAAATACGGCTAATTGCTTTGCATTCGTTTTTGCTTTATAAGTGATCTCGTCGTTTTTATTTTCAACTAACTGTATAGTTGCATTTGAATCTACTTGTAATCCAGCTAAGTCCTCTATTTTATCTTGCTCATCCATTACCGCAGTATCTTTTGGATTGAAAAAGCTAAGATGATCCATTACAGCCCTTGGCCCTTTTTTATATTCAATGCCTTTTACAAACCATGCATTACCCAATGCATCTGGATTAGGAATGGTATCGGATGCCATATTGCCTGTGATGATGTATTTTGTGTTCATCATATTTAATGTTGGCAAACAATTAGGAAAATTATACCACTGGTTTTCGATTAAATCTTGGTAGATACTCAATTTAGCAGGGTTATATCCTCCCACTAATTTATGATGATAAGCTAGGATGGCACCTTCATTGAATGAATTTTGTACACCGCGTCTAAGGTCAATAATTCTATAATGACTTTTATCATTCAATAAAGCATTGTCCAATGCCGTTAATGCAAAAGCATTTTCATTTTCTGCAGCTTCTACATATTGACTTGGTTTTAGGTATTGCACATTGATCTGGAATAAATCCACCAATGATAAAATACCAATCGCAATAATAAATATAGTCTCTTGTATAGATCGCTTAATGTATAAGAATATTAAGAGGAAGGCAATGCCAATAAAAACAAAGGTTCTAGTGATATCTGATTCAATAAATCCTTTTCGGTCTTCTGCAATGGCATTCACCAAATCTCGTGCAGGGGTTTCAAATGCTGCTTTTTGATTTGGGTCTTGTATTTGCATGATCTGACTCATCAATTGCTTTTCACTTTCAGACTTAAAATCAGCAGAAAAATACAAAGCCATCACTGCAAAAAATACAAGGCCTAAACTGATCCAACCAATTTTATGTTCTTGTAAGAAGCTCTTAAAATTAGTAGCTTTTGTTACTGCATTCAATCCATACATGGCTAAGATGCCAATTAAAAGTGTTGGCACAACAATGATCATACTTGGTGCACGGAACTTATTATAAAGCGGTAAGTAATTTAATATCACTAAATTGAAAGACTCAAAATAAGAACCAGCAGCAAGTAGGACGGATAAAACAACCACTGCGCCAATCCACCAACGGTTAGGATTCATCTTACTTCCAAATCCAATAAATGCAAAGAAGCAAATAATAACACCTACATAAGGAGGCCCTGCTGTAAAACCAATACCGCCCCAATAAAATTGTAAGAAGGATTGTAATTGCTGACCTACTTCTGGTTGCATTTGTTGCAATACCTCAATCGCTTTTGATTTAGTAGGGTCTACTAAATTTGGGTCACTAGATGCACCATATATATGCGGGAACATCATCACCAAAGGTTCTGATAAGAACATACTATAACTTAAAGCATAATCTTTATTCAATCCTGTATTGGTGATTTTACTATCCTTAGTAGCCAATGCACTACCGCCTCTGATGGTTGATTTTCCAAATTCTGCAGTTCCAATAAGCATCACTGCATTCACAGCTAAGCCCATTAATCCAGCTACTAAACTAAATCCAATCGTTTTATAGATATGTGTGAAATCTTTTGCTTTAATCCATTGCACAAGATAAAAGCCAGACATTACTAAGACGATGATTAAACCATAATAGTTGATCTGAAGGTGATTTGATTGTACAAATAAAGTGGTTGCGATTGCAGTACAGATGGCACCCAGGTAATACTTCTTTTGAAATATTAAAAGGATAGAACCTATAAAGAAAGGTAAATATGCAATGGCATGCATTTTAGTGATATGACCAACCACCACAATAATTGGATTATAGGTTGCATAACTATAAGCCAATCCTCCAATGATACCAACCACGGTGGAGAATCCAAGTACTTGTGCTAAAAAATAAAAACATATGCTTGCTAAAAAGAATAAGCCAATTGGTTCTGGTAAATTCAGGGTCAATAATTGGTCTAACATGCCAATTGTGAATGTAGTTCCTGGAATGCCCGTAATTTGGTATGCTGGCATACCTCCAAACATATTATTGGTCCATAATGGGGTTGTGCCATATTGGTCTTTATAGTTCATGGCGTCTTGAGCCATCCCTTTCCATTGTGTAATATCGGACTGTTGCAATACCTTGCCTTCTAATGCTGGTTTACAATACACAATTGCAACAATAGCAAAAATGGCCACGGCAATAAGATGGGGTAATGCAGACTTAAAAAGAGACTTGAACATATGTATTAATTTATAGGAACAAACCTACAACTAAATAGGCTTTTTTGTACTTTTAATCAATTGTAAATATCAACAAATGCGCACACGCTCCCCATTGGCCTTTTTTTCAAAAGTAGCAGTCATTTCTAACCTAGTTTACCTAGTTTCGACCCTATTTTTATTCATCACATGGATGAAGATTCCAAGAGATATTGCTCAATTTATCGCTGTTACGGGTTTGGAGTTGGCTCCAATGATCAACCTCATTTTTGCGTTCATCCTTTTAGTTCAGTTCCTTCAAAAAAAAGTGATTAATTTACCTACTTGGCAAACTATTTTCAATCTTAGTATGTTATTGGTTCAAGCAGGACTTTTATTTATATAAATTCAATTATGATTCATCAAATCTTAAAGGATAAACCCACCAAATTATTTTTAGGCATCACCGCATTCTTTGTAGCGAATGCACTCATTGCAGAATGTATTGGAGGCAAGATTTTCTCACTTGAATCCGTTTTTGGATTTAAGCCAATGAACCTGACTTTATTTGGTGAATCTGGGTTGGCTTTTAATTTAACCTGTGGCGTTTTATTATGGCCATTAGAATTCGTGATCACAGATATTGTGAATGAATATTATGGACCAAAGGCTGTAAGAAGAATTAGTTTAATTGCGGTGGCTTTAATAAGTTATGCATTTGTCATGTTTTATTTAGCCATGTCTGCAGCGCCTGCAAGTTTCTGGGTAGAATCAAAAATGCAAAATGGTGTTCCAAGTATGCAATTGGCATTTGAAGCGATTTTTGGGCAAGGGATGTGGATCATCATTGGAAGCATCATTGCTTTTATGGTGAGTCAGTTGATTGATGTCACCGTTTTTCATCAAATCAAAAAAAGAACAGGAGAGAAAATGATTTGGTTAAGATCTACTGGTTCTACAGTGGTGTCTCAGTTAGTAGATAGTTTTGTGGTACTATTTATTGCATTTAAAATTGGTAACGGATGGGCATGGTCAACTGTTTTAGCAGTTGGCGTTGTCAACTATATGTATAAGTTCACGATGGCGATTGTATTGACACCATTAATTCATCTTATTAGAAACAGAATCGAAAATTATGTTGGCGCCGAAGTTGCTGAAAAAATGAAGCGTGAAGCGATGGGAGAGGCCGCTGGGATTTAATTCAAATTTTACTTGGCGAATTTTTCTAACCACATTTTAATAGCTACTTTGTCTATAGGCAAGGTCATTGCATCTTCGGAAATTTCATTCAATGGCATCCACCTTAAATGTTCTGCTGTGCCATTGGGATCTGCAACTTCTTGAGGTAAAAAATCAAATGCTTTTTCTTTCGTTTGAATAACCGAACTGTCTGCTGTATCCACTAAATAGTAAATGGAAATAATTTGGTCTTTATTATTGAATGCGGAAATCTGAAAAAAATCTGTGGTATAAAAATGATCTCCTACATGGACTTCGATACCAGCTTCTTCCATAAACTCTCTAGCCAATCCATCTCTTGTGCCTTCACCAATTTCTAAACCGCCTCCAGGTAATTTAGTAATGTAATTACCTCTAATAAATTCATCGCTTACTAGTAATCCTTTTTCTGGGTCTATTAAAATTCCATAAACACGAACATTGAATAAGGGCATACAAGATTTATTTTAAATGGATGGTTCCTTTATAAACGAAAGTAGCAGGACCTTGAAGCCATATATGATTAAAATGGCCACCACCTTGATTGTTAAAGCTAACAGCTAGTTCGCCCCCAAGTGTATGAATGGCTACTCGATGCGCTCCTGTTTTATGTAAATATGTTGTGATTGCAGCTGCGGTGACACCAGTGCCACAACTATAGGTTTCATTTTCTACGCCTCTTTCATAGGTGCGCACAAATAAATGGTCTTGTTGAAATTCAATGAAATTAACATTCACGCCATCTGCTTTGAATCGATCGTTGTAACGGATTGCTTTCCCATTAGCAAAAACATCGAACTGTTTTATATCTTTTACTAATTGAACATAATGCGGCGATCCTGTATTGGTTACAAAAAAGTTTTCACCAGTTTCAACCGTGTTGACGTCAGACATTTTTAAATGAATCCACCCATTGCTTTCAATCTTTGCTTCGTGCGGGCCATCAATTGCAATGAAAACATAGTTTTCTTTTACAATCCCATGGTCATGTGCATACTGTACTAAACATCTACCTCCATTTCCACACATCGTACCTTCAGTTCCATCTGCATTGTAGTAGACCATGGAAAAGTCATACTCATTGGTTGTGCCAAGCATAATCAATCCATCTGAGCCAACACCAAATTTTCGATCACATAAAAATGCAATTTGCTGACTAGACAATGCAATGCTACCATCTCTGTTATCGATGATGACAAAATCGTTGCCTGTGCCTTGGTATTTTGCAAATTGAATTTCCATTGATTCAAATTAATTAGATAGAGGCAATAATGCCAAGACTTTTTTGAATCATATGATCAATCGCTTTTGCGCCATCTTTGCTAAATTCCTTCTTCACTCTATTCGCAACAATGACATTGATACTTAAACACTGGTGTCCTAATAAATTACATAAGCCATATATCGCACTTGTTTCCATTTCAAAGTTTGCTATATGATGATTTCCAAAACGGAAGCTCGTCATTTTATCAACTAAATTAGGCATCTTTAAAGGCAACCTTAAAATCCTGCCTTGAGGTCCGTAAAAACCAGGACAGGTCACTGTTATACCATGATTATATCCTTCCGTAAAATGCTTTAGCAATCCTGCACTCGCACTAGAAATATAAGGCTTAATATGGTGCGCTTGGATATTTGTATGTTGTTCAAAAGCAGCTAAAATAGCAAGCTCTTCGGGGTTGTTATTGGGTTGGTAAAAATGCAATAAATTATCTACGCCTAAACCATGCGTTCCCGCTACCAATTGATCCACGCCAACTTCACCTTGCAAAGACCCGCAAGTGCCAAGACGGATCACTGATACAGATTTTTTGATCTCGTTAATACATCTAGTTTCAAAATCAATATTCACTAGGGCATCCACCTCGTTCAATGCAATATCAATATTATCCGGACCAATGCCCGTACTCATGACCGAAATACGTTTTGTTCCAATATAGCCTGTATGGGTAATAAATTCTCTATGCGCAGACCTATGCTCGATATGATCAAAGTATTGACTTACATGGGCTACTCGATCAGGATCGCCGACAGTGATAATGGTGTCTGCTAGTTCTTCTGGACGAAGGTCTAGATGATACACTGCTCCTCTAGGATTAATGATCAATTCGGAAGCACCAATAGGTTGTTGCATAAGCAGGATTTATAGCACAAATGTCGCTTAAATCGATTTAGTGGTAAAATTCTTTTATAATTAAGTTCTTTGCGCTATTTTCGCGTCCCAAAAGGGTCCTGTGGCCGAGTGGCTAGGCAGAGCTCTGCAAAAGCTTCTACAGCGGTTCGAATCCGCTCGGGACCTCGATACAAAGCCTCTCACGAAAGTGAGAGGCTTTTTT
>JACCDV010956861.1_pt1 | contig 12599 bp, 11 predicted proteins | sample 7446131 | NCBI WGS metagenome assembly JACCDV01 (sample SAMN15323448, study PRJNA562643) | freshwater metagenome | isolation source: river surface water | place: USA:Blue River Watershed | collected 2017-08-17 | reverse complement strand
TCGTGCCATCGGCCCAGAGAGCTTGCTACCTAAAGACCTCAACATGATGGGTGTCAAAATCTTCAACAACATTGAAGAAGGTCTAAAAGATGTGGATGTGGTCATGACCCTCAGAATCCAAAAAGAACGCATGGAAGCAGGGCAAGTCCCTGAGGGAGAGGCATTCTTCAAGCAATGGGGCCTTACTCAAGCAAGACTCAAGTTAGCCAAGCCTGATGCGATTGTGATGCACCCAGGCCCAATGAACCGTGAAGTAGAGATTGCTAGTGATGTGGCCGATGGCCCTCAGTCAGTGATACTCAAGCAAGTGACCTTCGGTATTGCGGTGCGCATGGCAGTGATGTCGATCGTGGCTAGTAATTAATTTTAGTTATTTCATGTCTTTAACTTACATAATTGAAGCGCCCGACTATGATAAGAATGTGGGGGGCTTTTGCGCTCTACATTTTCTAGCTGACCAGTTGGTTGCTCTTGGCGTTGAGAATGTTTATTTGACTGCCAGCGTTCTTAATCCTCGATGGAGAGGTAAATCAATTAATAAAGATGATCCTTTCTTTTTTTCTGATGGCTGGTTGGAAAGTTTTTATTTATTTTTAACTAAACTTCGAAAGTTTGTTTATTTTAATACTTTTAAGCGTAAATTAATAAGATTGCAAAAGAAAATATTCCCACATTTGTTGTGGAAGTATTTTGATAAAGAGAAAACTGTTGTAATTTGTGGTGAAGCATTAAAAGGTGTTCCCCATGATGCCAAGCATGTTGTTAGATGGATAATGAACACACCTGGTGTTTGTGGGGGTGATGGCATTTATCAATTAACGGATCATATTTTTCAGTACCATCCATCGTTCGCTGTAAATCCTGAATATGAAGTCAAGGGGCAGCTGATTGCCATTGATCTGGATTACCAATTGAAGACTTATAAAAATCATCATTTACAGACTCGCAAGGGTGGCGCCTATATTGTGCGCAAGGGTCGCAATAAAAAACTGGATCAACATCCTGTCGATTTTATGCGGGCTGATTCACTTTTGGAAAAAATGACCGACGAAGAGGCGGCAGCTTTTTTTAATTCCATCGAGACCTTTATTTCTTACGATGACATGACCTGGATTTCGGTCCAAGCAGCCCTGTGTGGTTGCCGGTCTATTATCATTCCGGGCGAGGGTGATCGCAGCCTTGAAAACATAAAAAAAATTAATAGAATTAAGGGGGTAGCCTATGGATTTGAGGATGAGCAGTGGGTCAATGACACCATCGATCATCTCAGATCCCATTATGAGACTGTCAATACAGAAAATTTAGGGACCATTAAGGCTTTTTACGAGTATTGTGAAAAAACCATGTCAATTAAGGCTACTGATTAGGGCTAGTAGTGGGTAGATGATAAACGGCTTTAGCGGTTTTATTCTCGTCTGAAAGTTTTCTATATACTGCCAATTAAAATTATAAATATTAGGGGTATATTGCTAAGCAATATATTGTTTTATCCTCCTTTCGTCATGTAAACTAAACGTTTGATGAGTCTAAGGATGTCATGAAGGCAGTTATATTGGCTGGTGGTTTGGGTACTCGTATCGCGGAAGAAACCTCTTCTCGCCCTAAGCCTATGGTAGAAATTGGCGGCAAGCCCATTTTGTGGCATATCATGAAAATGTACTCAGCTCATGGTGTGAATGATTTTGTCATCTGCTGTGGTTATAAGGGCTACATGATTAAGGAGTATTTTGACAATTACTACTTGCATATGAGTGATGTGACCTTCGATATGGCAAACAATAACGCCATGAAAATCCACCAACACAATGCTGAGCCTTGGAAAATTACCCTGATTGATACAGGTGAAAATACTCTCACTGGCGGTCGCCTGAAACGCGTTGCGAAATATCTAGATGATGAAGATTTTTGCTTTACCTACGGCGATGGTGTAGGTGATGTTGATCTTACTAAACTCATTGATTTTCATAAAGCGCATGGTAAGCAGGCTACGGTAACCGCGGTTCAGCCGCCTGGACGTTTTGGTGCTCTCGAGATGAACGGCACAATGGTGAAGAGTTTTGTGGAAAAACCCCATGGCGATGGCATGTACATCAATGGCGGTTTCTTCGTGCTTTCCCCAAAAGTCATTAGTCTCATTGAAGATGACAGTACAATTTGGGAGCGCAGACCTTTGGAGACATTAGCCACTACAGGTCAGCTTCAAGCTTTTACGCACAATGGATTTTGGCAGCCGATGGATACTTTGCGTGACAAGCAGCATCTAGAAGAATTGTGGGATGGTGGTAAAGCTCCGTGGAAGGTTTGGGCATAAGCGTGTCTATATCATTGAATCCTGAGGTCGTGCACTCCGCATCCGTTGACTCCAGTTTTTGGAAAGGCAAACGGGTCTTTCTAACTGGTCATACGGGTTTTAAGGGAGGTTGGTTATCCCTATGGCTTGGTTCCATGGGTGCCAAAGTGACTGGTTATGCGCTAGCACCCAATACCAATCCCAACTTCTTTGAAGTGGCTAAAGTTGCAGATGATCTTGAGTGGTCTCATATTGCTGATATTCGGAATTTAGAACATTTGCAAAAAGCGGTTGCGGATGCCAAACCAGAAATCTTCATTCATATGGCGGCTCAACCTTTGGTGCGTTATTCCTATCTAAAACCAGTTGAGACTTACGCAACCAATGTCATGGGAACGGTGCATGTACTCGAGTCAATTCGAAATGTAAACAGTATCCGTGCTGTAGTAATTGTTACTACTGATAAGTGTTACGAAAATAAAGAGTGGGCTTGGGGCTATCGCGAGAATGAGCCCATGGGCGGTTATGATCCCTATAGTAACAGTAAGGGCTGCGCTGAGTTAGTAACCAGCGCTTACCGTCAGTCTTACTTCTCTTCTGAGAAATACTCCAAGCATCAAGTCGCTATTGCATCTGCTAGAGCGGGAAATGTGATCGGCGGAGGGGATTGGACTGAGGATCGCTTAATTCCAGACGCCATTAAGGCCTTTGAGTCCAATGAGTCTTTGGTGATACGCAACCCATTGGCTACACGTCCTTGGCAACATGTCTTAGAACCCCTGTCTGGTTATCTAGTTTTAGCGCAGGCTCTTTATAAAGAGGGCGCAAAGTTTGATGGTGGCTGGAACTTCGGTCCGCGAGATGAGGACGCCAGATCAGTACAAGAGGTGATCAATTTGTTGATTAAAAATTGGGGGTCTGTTGCTAGTTGGACTCAAGATCAAAGCGAGCAGCCTCATGAGGCGCACTCATTAAAACTCGATTGCTCAAAGGCGCGTCAATATCTCAATTGGACTCCTCGTTGGAGTCTAGAGCAGGGAATTGAAAATATCACTCAGTGGCATCATGCCTATCAAAAGCAAAGCAATATGCGAGAAATTAGTTTGCAGCAGATTAGCAAATACCGAAATTCCTAAAAATCTTTTTAATTGATAAAAAATGACTGAAACCAATATCTCTGTTGATAAATTCGCCAAAGACAAGATTCGTAAGCAAATTTTGGACTTGGTAAAAGAGTATTCCGCTCTAGAGTTTGCTCCCAAGAAATTTATTCCTGGCCAGACGATAATTCCTCCGTCCGGTAAGCTGATAGACTCTAAAGAGCTGGAAAATATGGTTGAGGCGTCTTTGGATGGGTGGCTTACTACGGGTCGCTTTAATGAGTTATTTGAAAAAAAGCTCGCCGATTTTATTGGCGTGAAACATCTCATCACCGTCAATTCCGGTTCATCTGCGAATTTAGTAGCCTTTTCCACATTAACCTCATCAAAGTTGGGTGATCGTGCTATTAAAAAGGGTGATGAAGTCATTGGCGTTGCCGCTGGTTTTCCAACTACGGTCAATCCCATTCTACAGTTTGGTGCAGTACCTGTTTTCGTTGATGTTGATCCAATCACTCATAATATTGATGCAACTAAAATTGAAGCAGCCATTAGTCCAAAAACAAAAGCCATTATGTTGGCACACTCTCTGGGCAATCCATTTAACTTAGATGTAGTTATCAGTATTTGCAAGAAGCATAGCCTTTGGCTGGTTGAGGATTGCTGTGATGCCTTAGGCACAACCTATAACGGTCAAATGGTAGGAACTTTTGGTGATATTGGCACTCTTAGTTTTTATCCAGCACATCACATCACGATGGGCGAAGGCGGTGCAGTATTTACCAATAATTATGAGCTCAAGCAAATCGCTGAAAGTTTTAGAGACTGGGGTCGTGATTGCTATTGCTCCCCTGGTAAAGACAACACCTGCGAGAAGCGCTTTGCCTGGCAGTTGGGTGATCTTCCATTTGGCTACGATCACAAATATACCTATAGTCATTTGGGCTACAACCTCAAGATTACCGATATGCAAGCAGCCTGTGCTTTGGCGCAGTTAGAAAAAGCACCCGCATTTATTCAGGCTCGCAAAGACAACTTTAAATTTTTGAAAGAACGCCTTGTTACTTGTGAAGAATTTTTACAGTTGCCAGAAGCAACTAAAGGGTCAGATCCTTCTTGGTTTGGCTTTCCAATTACTTTAAAAGAGGGTTGCCCGGTCTCTCGAGTGGATTTGACAACCTACTTAGATCAAAACAAAGTGGGGACAAGATTGTTGTTTGCGGGTAATCTCATTCGCCAGCCTTATATGAAGAATGCGCAGTATCGAGTCAGTGGTGAACTTAAGAATACCGATAATGTGATGAATAACACATTTTGGATTGGTGTCCAGCCAGCCCTAACTAAAGAGATGCTGGAGTACGCTGCAACTAAAATTGAAACTTTTTTGGGTGTGAATTTTTAAGAAAGAATGCATGAGAGTTGCTGATTTTATTGTCGCTCGTTTGGCCTTTCTGGGCATAGATACATCATTCCTTGTCACGGGGGGGGGTGCTATGTACCTTAACGATGCTATCGGGGCTAGCGAACCCTTAAAGAAGATTTATTGTCATCATGAGCAAGGTGCTTCAATTGCTGCCGAGGCATATGCTCGGGTGGCGCTAAAGCCTGCTTTATTAAATGTAACAACGGGTCCTGGTAGTATCAACGCACTTAATGGAGTATTTGGCGCCTATACTGACTCGATCCCAATGGTGATTGTTTCTGGTCAAGTTAAACGTGAGACGATGTTGTCATTTAATCCTGTACCAGGTTTGCGCCAGCTTGGTGACCAAGAGGTTGATATTGTTGCGATGGCAAAGCCTATAACTAAGTGGGCTTATCTTTTAAAAACTCCTGAAGAAATTGCGCAGAAAATTGATGAGGCTTTCTTTGAGGCTGTCACTGGTAAACCGGGCCCTGCATGGCTTGATGTCCCTGTTGATATTCAGGGTGTAGTTTTGCCGGAAGGATACGAAGTATTAATTTCAAGACCTTTAGACTTATTTGTTGAGCAATCAGCTGCATCTTTGAGTGAGGTGGAAGAAACTATTAAAGCTATTTCTAAGGCAAAGCGTCCAGTTATTCTTGCCGGTAGCGGTATACGAATTTCAGGAGCAGCTTCGAAGTTAGTTGAGCTTGCTGAAACTCTTGACATACCGGTGGTAACTGCCTGGACCCATGATATTTTCCCAAATAATCATCGTTTATTTGCTGGCAGACCCGGAACAATCGGTACGCGCGCAGGTAATTTTGTTGTACAAAATGCCGACTTAGTGATTGTGCTTGGATCGAGATTAAACATTAGACAGGTAAGTTATAACTGGAAAAGTTTTGCACGTAATGCTAAGAAAATTTGGGTAGATATTGACCCTGCTGAATTTAAAAAGCCTTACGTTTGGGCAGATGTAACTATTGCCGCCGATTTAAAAACATTTGTGCCGTCGCTAATTTCTTCGGCTAAAAATTCACAATGGAAGCCCATTCATGGTTCCTGGGTTCGTTGGTGCGCAGATATCAATGCTCGTTTTACGCCGAGGCCAGACGATTACCCGGTTTCGAAAGATGCAATTAACCCATATCACTTTATCGCCGAGTTATTTGAGCATTTAAGAGAGAATGATATCGTGGTTTGCGGTGATGCTACAGCGACTATCGTTCCGTTTCAGATTGGTAAAATAAAATCTGGTATGCGTCTGTTTAGCAACTCAGGATCGGCATCAATGGGCTACGATATTCCGGCTGCATTAGGGGCGGCGATAGCCAATCCAGGTGCTCGAATTATTTGTTTGGCTGGCGATGGAAGTAGCATGATGAATATTCAAGAATTAGAAACAATTAGCGGCCTTAATTTAAATGTTCTTGTTTTTATTCTTAATAATGATGGTTATTTGTCCATCAAGCAAACTCAGAGAAATTTCTTTAAGCGAGAAGCCGGTTCTTCCTCGAAATCCGGTCTTTCTTTTCCAGATTTTAGAAAACTAGGCGAAGCATTCAGTTTTAGATCGATAGATTTGAAAAAGAATAAGTGGAAGGAAAGATTAAAAGAATTTTTGAATTCTCCTGGCCCATCCTTGTGCAATACATTTTTAGATCTACATCAGGAATTTGAGCCCAGATTGAAGTCAAAAATGGTGGATGGAGTTATAAGTACGCCTGAACTCGATGATATGCATCCATTTTTAGATCCGCAAGAATTAGCTATCGTTCGTGAGAGCGCATTAAAAATTAACTAAAGAAGAGGTTTTATATGATTTCCCAAAGAGACAAAGAATTATTTGAAAACTTATTTGTATTGGAGTTGGCCAATAATCACTGGGGTAAAGTTCATAGAGGATTAAAGATTATTCGTGATTTTGGTACGATAGTCCGTTATAACAACATAAAAGCGGCAATTAAGCTGCAGTTCCGTGATGTTGATAACTTTATCCACCCTGAATTCAAGGGCAATCAGGAGTCCCGCTACATTAAAAAAACTGAGGTAACAAAATTATCTAAAGAAGAGTTTTCTCGTCTGCTAGAAGAAATTAAAAATGTTGGCTGCATTCCAATGGCAACTCCATTTGATGAAGCTTCGGTAGATCTATGTGTTTACTTTGATTTACCAATAATAAAGGTTGCCAGTTCAGATATGAATGATTGGCCATTGCTTGAAAAGATTGCATCTACAAGAAGGCCCGTAATTATTTCAACAGGCGGAGCTTCAGAAAAAGATCTAGATGACGTAGTTCATTTCTTTGAAAAGCGTGATATCCCTCTGGCTATTAATCACTGCGTTTCTCTTTATCCTTCTGAAGATGACGAGTTAAATCTCAATCAAATTGATTACTTAAAGCATCGATTTCCCAATCACGTGATTGGCCTATCTACTCATGAATATCATGATTGGCATTCATCAATGTTGATTTCTTATGGAAAAGGCGCTCGCTCCTGGGAGCGGCATATTGATATCGATTATGAAGGTGTTCCAGTGTCAAATTATTGCACCTTACCGGAGCAAGCGGATGTGTGGTTTAAAGCATTTCATAAGGCTGCAGAAATGTGTGGCGGCCCATCTGATTCACGTCGAGTTATTTCAAAAAAAGAGATTGAGTATTTGGATGCTTTGGTGCGAGGAGCTTATGCAAAACATGATTTAGAGCCGGGTTATGTGCTGAATGCAGATACATTTATGAAGGATTTTTATTTGGCGATTCCTTTGCTAAAGGGGCAATTATCTTGCCGTGAGGTAATGAATGGGGAGAGGTTAACAAAGCCTATCAAGACAAATGAAGCCTTAACCATTGAACATATTGATGGGCCATATGCAGAAAATGCCTCATTGAAAGAGTTCATACTTAAAAGAGGCGCTTGAGTCTTACTCAAAAGCTAATCTTTAGATATGGATCATAGTAAAGTTAATTTTTCTAATTTTGAGGCTAGATGTAAGTCTCTTCTAGGTAGAGACCTTCCAAAAATTTCAATAGAAAAGCCCATTTATATTTTTGGAGCTGGCGGCTTTGGAAAGGCCATTTCTAGTGCCTTAAGGGTAAATAATTATAATATTGCTGGCTTTATTGAGACTAACCCAAAGCAAAAAATAGTCGATGGTCTTCCGGTGTATTCGTGGGGGGATTTGGCTGCTCAAGACTTTTTCGGACAACTTCTTATTGGAATCTATAACAGAGATATTCCTTTTGACAGTCTTAAGAATAAAGCCACGCAAGCTGGTTTTAAAAATATTTTTATGCCCTGGGATATCTATAGTCAGTTCAAAGATGAATTAGGTTGGAGATATTGGTTGAGTGGCAAAATGGTCATATTAGATGCTCTTGATCAGATCAAGAAAATTATTGAACTCTTATCTGATGAGGAAAGCAAAAAAACCATATTAAACATTTGCGAATTCCGACTTGGCTTGAATGATGATTATGCAAGTTTCAGACATCAAGATCAGCAATACTTTAACTCCATAACACTTCCTCCATTTGAGGAATCTGGCCCCTGTGTTTATGTAGATTGTGGCGCATATAACGGCGATACATTTTTAGAGGCTGACGATAAGCTACCTCTAACCGGCGCTTATTTGTTTGAGCCAGATGCTGCTAACTTTGAGCAATTGGTTCGGACGGTAAGGAAATCAAAGGTGGGTTCGATATGTTTACCGCTTGCGGTAACAAATCATTATCAAATTTTGTCTTTTAGCGGTGCTGGTGAGGGTGGGATGATTTCGCTGGATGGGTCTGTACACATTGCGGCAGCATCACTTGATGAGTTGTTCCCTAACTCGATAGTAGATTTTATTAAGTTTGATGTTGAAGGTGCTGAGATTCCTGCTATTATGGGTTCCAAAAATTTAATTCAACGCTCAAGACCGATACTGGTTTTATCCTTGTATCATCGTCCGGCCGACTTATGGGAAATACCCGCTTTAGTTGCAAGTTACTGCTCTGACTATAAATTTTATATAAGACAGCACTTTAATAATAGTTTTGATAGTGTTTTCTATGCCATCCCTCAATAAGCATGCATAGTTTGAGTCTTCAAAAGATTAAAACCGTTATCTTTGATTTAGATGGAACGCTGATTGAGTCAGCACCTTCAATTCTTATTGGCCTAGATAACGCCCTCAGAAAATCTGGATTACTGCCAGTTTTACCATTGGAGCCATGTCTCATCGGCCCGCCATTGAAGGATACTTTGAGAAAGTTGGTCGGTGACCAATCAAATGCAGACTTGGATATATTGGTTTCCTACTTCAAAGCCTATTATGATACTGAGGGGTTTAAGAAGTCAATAATATATCCTGGCATACAAGAGTTACTCAATCAATTGATTCAATCGAATATGGCTCTATATTTGGCTACCAATAAGCGCTTAAAGCCAACATTGGAAATAGTTGATTATTTTGGGTGGACATCATTATTTGATGGAGTTTATGCAATTGATAAGTACGAAGATGCGCCATTTTCAAATAAGGCTACGATGATTGATGCTTTGATCAAAATAGAATCAATTGAAAGAGAGAGTTGCATATACATTGGTGATTGCATTGAGGATCATGAGGCATCTTGTGCCAATGGTATCAAGGCTATATTGGTCAAATGGGGTTATGGTAATTTTGAAAATAGTTCAACTATTCGTGGAGTAAATTTCGCAGAATCTCCGGAGGGGTTACATCAAATTATTGCGGGGCGTAAGTGAGCTCTCTGCTGATAATTGGAGGATCCGGATTTTTTGGTAAGTCAATTTTAGATGCTTACCGTCGTGGCAGGCTAGAAAAATGGCACATTACAAGGATCGTTATATTTTCTAGAAATGCAAGATCATTGACGATTTCTAATCCGGAATTGATTTCTGAGTCTGTATCCTTGATGAATGGTGATATATCCACTTGTGATAGTCTGCCCAAAGCTGATTACATAATTCATGCGGCAGCCTCTTCGGACGCGGCAAAATATATCTCATCGCCTGAGATAGAGAGGAAAAATATCTTATCTGGAACAACTAATTTTTGTAGATTAATTTCGTCACAAACAGATAAAAAACCTAAAATACTATACGTTAGTTCTGGGGCTGTATACGGAGCATCGTCTCAAGATGGCATGCCATTTTCTGAAAGCGACAAATTTATGCCGCTTGGAGAAATAGATAAAAATAAAAGATGTTACTCAGCTGCCAAAAGAGACTCCGAGGCACAAATAATTGCCTTGGGAGAAAGGGGATTGTGTATAGCAATTGCTAGATGTTTTGCATTTGTGGGGAAGTATCTTCCAAGAGATCAGCATTTTGCAATTGGCAACTTTATAAGAGATGCATTAAATGGTGATGAAATTAGAGTGACAGCCCAGACATTGGTGTATCGAAGTTATATGTATGCGGATGAGTTGGTAGAGTGGTTAATGACTATCATAGAGGTCTCCAGTAAAAATTGTCCGGTCTATAACGTTGGCTCTAATATTCCAATTGAGGTTAGAGAGCTTGCACGGAAGGTTGGTGTATTATCAAACACATGTGTGAGATACAGCGAGCCTACGAGCGAGTCTATCGACCACTACATACCTGCAACCAATAAAGCCAAAATGGAATTGGGTTTGGATCTTTCAATAAGTCTAGATCAAGCAATTAAGTTGACCATTGAAAATATATTATCGTCAAAATGATAAAAAGTATTTTTTTTAAAAAATACATAGTGATTGGTTGTTTTAATACAATATGTACTTACTTTATAAGCTTGGGGGCTTACTCAATTTTAGAAAATAAAATTGGATTGATAGGTTCTGGAATAATAGCAAATATTCTATGTATAAAATTTTCATTTTGGATGCAAAGAATTTTTGTATTCAAAAGTAAAAATATTTGGATATATGAGTACATTAAATCAAATATTGCATATGGATCATTGGCAGTTATAAATATAATTTTAATGTACATCTTTATTAAATACTTAAATATGTCATTATGGATTAGTCAAATAATTTTAATTCCTGTTTCAGTATTAATATCTTACACAATTAATTATAAATATACATTTAGAATAAAATGAATAAGAAAAAAATATCAATTGTATCGCCGTGCTACAATGAATCACAAAATATAGAAAAACTTTACGCTAGAATTATCTCAGCTATATCAAATATACAAGAATATAATTTTGAAATATTATTCATTGATAATGCTAGCGAAGATGATACTGTAGATAAAATAAAATCTTTAATAATTAATGATAAAAGAGTTAAGCTAATAATAAATATAAAAAATTTTGGACATATTAGGTCCCCATATTGGGGGATAATGCAGGCCAATGGAGATGCTGTTGTATATTTAGCTTCAGACTTGCAGGATAGTCCAGAATATATTCCTGATTTCATAAAGATATGGGAGAAGGGTTGGCTAGTTGTTATGGCGGTAAAAAAGGAAAGCGAACTATCATATTTTAATAAAAAGTCTAGGGAATTATATTACGAATTCTTAGATAAAATATCAGCACATAAGACAATAAAAAACGCAACAGGTTTTGGATTATATGATAGAAGGGTAATAGAGGAAGTGAGGATGGTAGATGATAGGGAGCCATTCTTCAGAGGAATAGTTAGTGAACTTGGATTCAATGTTTATGAATTAAAAGTGCTGCAAAGAAAAAGAGAATTTGGTGCGAGTAAAAATAATATATTTACACTATATGAATATGCCATTATTGGGGTAGTCAATCAATCAATAGTCCCAATAAGACTGATGAGTATAATAGGTTTTGTTACAGCAATATTATCCTTTTCCCTTGGATTATTCTATATAGTAAAAAAAATAATATTTTGGGATACCTATAAATTAGGAATATCGCCAACACTATTACCTATATTTTTCATGTTTGGAATACAGTTTATCTTTATGGGAATAATAGGGGAGTACCTTAGGATTCTAGTTATAAAGGCGAAAAATAGACCAGTTGTAGTAGAAAAAGAGCGCATTAACTTTTAAATAATGGAAAAAAGACAAATCACAATTATTTCATTAGTAATAATGATGTTATTTTACTATTCAATATTCTTAAACTATCAGGAGTTAAGCTATCTCAATGCACCTTTCTTTTTTATAAGTAATGACTCCTTTATGGACTTCTTTAATACCAATTGGCACAGTCAAAGGCTTGGTAAAGCTTTTACTGAATGGTATTCAATATATTCACCACTAAATCTATATTTTGCGGCCTACATGATAAGCAGCAAATGTGATGGGCTTGAATCTTCAGTTCAGTTGAGAGCATGCGATATAGACAGCTACCTAATAATGAGTGGTATTAGTTATACGGTATTTATTGCATTGCTTATCCTAATTCAGCTTAAAAAAAGAAAGCTTTCTTTTTTTACTTTTATTATGCCAATTTCATTTCCGATATTGTATGCACTAGAGCGAGGAAACTATGTAATATTGGCAGGAATTATAACTTCATTTGGAGTTTTAATAGATAAAAAAATTGTTAAAGAAATAGCATATGCAATCGTATCAAATGTTAAAATTTACATTTACTTACCATTTATTTTAATTTTAAATTATAGAAATGAAATTTTAAGAAATATAATACTATTTGTAATTGTTCTAATAATTGGAGTGATATTGTATAAGGACAAGAATTGGTATCTTTACTTTAGAAATTTGTTTATATTTGGCGGAAATGTAGATTATTTTCAGGTATATTGGATGCCAACAGAGCTTGGTGTATATAAAGTATTTCCTAAAGAATCATTAATGAATTT
>JACCDV010398943.1_pt1 | contig 12599 bp, 7 predicted proteins | sample 7446131 | NCBI WGS metagenome assembly JACCDV01 (sample SAMN15323448, study PRJNA562643) | freshwater metagenome | isolation source: river surface water | place: USA:Blue River Watershed | collected 2017-08-17 | reverse complement strand
ATTCTTGGCCTCATTAGATGAACAATTATTAGAAAACTGTATATTAAAAGCAAATCACTTTCTTAGGTACTAATATTTTGATCAAGCTCCTTAGTAAATAAAAGATTTACATTTTGGGTTGAGTGAGCCAAAATCAAATTTTGAACTGGCCGAATCATTCAGCATTGGGCTGACTTTACTAGACAGCACTCTTTTGACTGATTCTTCAGATATATATAACCTGTCTAACTACCGAATCAATTACCAATTATTGGATTAAAGAAAGAGCAAACTAAAAGCTGCTAATAACGTTGACGATGTACTAAAACAAATAATAATTGGATTGATAGCTATTGATCCATTGGAGAGGCTGAAAAGTGTCGATATCTTTAAGTGGATGGATCAATATCGTTAAAAAATTGTCAATTTAGAACCCTTTTAAATTAAGATTCTTCCCTTGGGAGTCAAATTGTAAAAAAATAATTCGCAATATATACGTTCTTTATCAAATCAAGTGCCCTTTTATGTCTAACCCAAACAAACTTCAACCAATCGTCCAATAGTCTATCAATAAATTATAAGAAATCCACATCCTTTACCTCCAATAGCATATGGAATAAATAAAATAAATATAAGCCATTAGCCAATAAAGCCTTCCTTGCCAATCAAATAAACAAAAGTGGTTCCTCAAGTTATGCTTAATCATGACACTTCAATATATCTTCAATAGAGTCCAGTAATTGCTCAAAGTACCATCAACGAGGTTAAATATGCATAGGTTCCACCCTACTCCCCTTCAATTAATGTAAACTCTGACGATTTTCGTTAGACTATACAAAAGATAGATCAACAACTAGCAATTTCAAGACAAATGTTTCCCAATTGATCGCAATAAATTATCTTAAATAAATCATAATATCAAAGAGTAAGTATTACTCATTTACTGTTATTTATTGATATGAACATATTCCTCCTTTTCTTAGCTGATAGTTTTATCTATCCAGAGTTGCTGATTGGATTTACATTAATTGTTTCACTTAGTCTACCCTATTGCTTTATATTGCTCTCATTGATCATGTCATCCTTTTCTTTAAAGATAGAGCCTATGATTCGATTTATGCGTTTTATCCTGTCATTCCGCTTAATCGAACGATAAAGCATGTTCACATATTTTTAGTTTCTCTTTTATTAACTTTATTATCTGTATGCGCTTTATTGTAATTATCCCATAATTGAGGATTAGCCATTTCTAAGTAGAGCGAAAGCATTTGATTGTTGATAAGGTTGATCGATTGCCATTCTCGCTATACTTTATGCCGATACCATAATAGATTCTTTCAGTATATTTTTGACGATGCTATCAAAATTGAGTTACTAGACTTTTTATGCGCTTTATTTATTTTATCTATCCTTTGTTAAAGGAGATGCTGAATTTTATATTGTTTATTAGTGTTTTGATACTAACTTTTATTTTAGTTCCTTTACTATCTTCGCATCTTGACGTATTTGATGTACTTTACTTGTGCTAATGGTCTTATCGGTATCATTATGAGTGTTTTTATTGGTATTTTTATTAGATGTGGAGTTTGGGGAAAGTGATTTAATGATTCCATTCTTTTCAAATAATGCTCTTAATTCATTCACCTTCATTTATTAATAAAATTAGTAATGCAAAGGCCATAGGATACATATATTCTAATCTAAAATATACTAAACTATATAATTATTAATTCTTTTTACGTCATTCATCATAAATGTGCCTAACTTTTTTTTGCAACCTTCCTTCATAGCACTCCCAAATCAAGTTTATTCTCGGCTTTAACAGATAATAGCAGACGCTAAGGTAAACACTAAGATTCAATCATTTTTCCTAAGATCCAAATATCTATGGTGGGAGGGATCTCAAATCTGGAGGAACTTGGTTAGGACTCAATATCAAAACTGGCTTGCTTGTCTTTTTAACAAATTATGACTTACCACCTCCCAATGTATTCAGGCCAGGCCGTTCACGAGGTCAGCTTGTTTATAAATTCTTATCAACTAACTTCGTCCCTTCCAGTTCCAATCATGAAACCATTGATAAATTAGTGTTCGAGACACTTCAGCATGTGGCAAGCTAGGGAAAATAGTACTCAGCCTTCAATTTAACTGTTTACAATATGAGGTCGGGTAAATTATTTTACATGTGCAGTGAATGGGAGCAAAATAATCCCACCATATTACAATAAAAAGTGTCCTATGGATTATGTAACAATGATATCAATACAATTTATCCAAAAACTGCTCACGGAATGGCTCCATTCAAACAAGTTGTAGAAGAAATAGATTTGCTCAAAAATTAGGAAATCTTAGAAAGACTTAGGGCCATTTTTAAGGATAAGAAAAGATTCTCATAAATTGATGATGACGAATCATCAATCTTTGTTTAACCTTACTGGTGTACACTGTAAAAAGCTGAGAGAATGACCAAGTCAACTTTCTTACTTCTTGTCGTAGAGCATTAAGGAAAAATTTAATTAATGGCTAAGTAGGTAACTTATGACAGAACATAAGGATCATAAAGTGAAGTTAATCTTTTGCTCACCTTAGTCGAGTGATTTACTTCAATCTTTTATCAAATATAGATTCACAACATAACTAAGTTATTTAAGTTCAATAGCTTTTGTTCAACCATTTTAGATATTGCAATTATCACAATCTTGGAGAGATCAACAATTTATTTTTCTTCTCCCTGTTTTTCGTATTATATTGATATATTATCGTTAATTACTTGAAAATTCATATGTAAGAGCGTTCACAGGCAAGATGTAAGTAGCTCTCGATTTCAGAAGAAACCATCATCGAGGAAAAGAGTAAAACAGGCACCATTTTAAATAAGTATCTTAAGGGCAGATATCTCGGTAAAGTAAACCCATATGATAATGTAGGGAGGATTTGCCAAATGCTATGAATTTACTAATCTGGCAACTGCGAAAAAGTACGCAGCTAAAATCATTTAAAAAGCAACACTGACTCGATCTAAGGCTAAAGAAAAAGTAGTTTTGATCTAAATCAGTTAGCCTCATAAATTGAAATCCATAAATCAATTAAGTCATAGTTTGTTGTCAAATACGAAAGATCCTTCGAAGACCAAGCCAATGTTTACATTATCCTCGAACTTTGTACCAATCAAGTACTGCTTTAACCATTTAGACTCTGAATGAGCTGATAAAAAGAAGGAAAAGAATTACTGAAATAGAAGCTCGTTACTATTTGAGGCAGATTTCTTTGGCAGTTAAAGATTTTCAATAACAAATGGTGATTCATCGTGACCTAAAACTTGGAAATCTACTCTTAACATAAAACTTATAAATAAGAATAAGTGACTTTGGCCTTGCAGCCAAATTGAGCCATCCTGGCTAAAGAAGAAAGACCATGTGCGGAACACCTAATTATATTGCTCCCTAGATCCTCTAAAGTAAAGCATGATTAATAAAGACAATACAGCTGTTGGGCACTCATACGAAGTGGATATATGGAGTTTAGGTGTAATTGCTTATGCGTGCTTGGTTGGACGTCCTCCCTTTGAAACTAATGATGTGAAGACCACCTACAATAGAATAAAAATGTGCAACTATAATTTCCCTGATCATATCTCCTTAACCACAGTCACCAAGCACTTCATCTCTAAAATGCTACAAAAAGATCCTCGACATCGAATGACTATAGATGAAATTCTTAGTGACTAATTCTTTTCTTTGCCTATTCCTGAAGCTCTACCCACAACTCTCCTGGCTTGCCCTCCTAATACTCATTTCTTATCCAAGTATCAAGTTCCAACCCTTTAACTTAAGCATAGGTAAAGTACTGAAACACAATCAACTCAAAAAACATAAAGAGTGTTATAAAAGGGATAATCCAATAAGACTTTAATGAGGACGAATAGTATAGAGCAAATAAATAAACCTAGTTTTGCTGTTGGACAAAGAGCTTCATCAACCACTACCTTAGCTCGAGGAGCAAGGATGCTTTCATCAAAGATCTAACTCCCCAAATGTGTCCCCACTATCCAGCAAAATCAACAACCTCCCTTTGTATGGGTTACGCTATTTTAATAAAACCCCAAATTTGGCACAGCCTACATTCTAAATTCTAATTCGATCGGAATGAAGTTTAATGATTCGACATGTCTCATTGCTAACAGCTACTTCGTTAAAATGAAGTATATTGATTTGATGAACAAATGTGGATAGGAGGCATCAACAGAAATATTTTAAGCTGGTTCAGTTCCATAGAAACTTTCTAAGAAGTTTAAAATAATTTCTTATTATCAAAAATAGTTGAAGACAAAGAAATAAATCTATGAAAATGGGCTAAGCAATGAGCAAATTATAGAGAAGGAAAAGCATCGATTCAAATAAACTCCCTAAAACGCCATGACTTTATGGGTAACTAGATTATACAAAACTAGTAAAGCTCACTTCTTCTGGTTTAATAACAAAGACTACCAAGTGATCTTTCAAGACAATACTGAGTTATTGTTCTGCAAGGAGCTAGTTACTTATGTAAACAAGCTGGGGCAAAGAATCTACTTCAATAAGAATACTCTTGAGAACCAGTCCGAGGAAATAAAGAAGAGGGCAAACTACGCAGCGAATAGCCTTCAAACCATCAGAGAGAATACAAAAGGGGCAAACAAGTAGAACAATATGGTTAGATCTTCTTCTGTTATCAAGATGGAAAAGCCACAGCAACCAGGAATGCTTCGAGGGAGTGCTTCCACAAGTAGAATCCCTCCACCAAGGTTATTAAAATATTGATGCATCTTTTTAATATTAGCTAACCATAGTGCATATCATAATTAAATTCATCACTAAAAGCTGAATATGGTGAGGACAAACTATCGAGCACTTTTATTATCTCGATGTGATTATTATTTTATTAGCTAATTAAATGAAGCATAGAGAGTTTTTTACTTTGAACAAGAGAAGAGAGAAAGCTTAAAATTAAGAAAAACTTGAGTTAAGGCATGAATAGGATTCTTCTAAAGGTTTCGGTGCCAAAAAATGTTTGAACAGCTTATAAGCATCTCTTATGATGTTTTCGCCAAAATATTTTAGCAACAACTAATAAAACGATTAGTTTATCGAACCTTGGAATGGCTATAAGATAAAAAGCGATAAAAAATGCAAAGAGAAGATGTTTTATACAAACGAATAAACGTAAAGAGAGAAAGGGAAGGACAAACATGGAAGTTTATTGAAGAGCATTAAATCATAGGTAATAAAAAATAAGCGTAAATTGACCAATAGTATTCAACATAATATTGATTTAAAACGATAGAAACTTAAGACATAATAGCCATATATAGAAAAAAGGGTGAGGTTAAAATCTAAATAGAAGTAAAAAAGGAGTCCGAAAGCATTTTTCTTAAAGAAGATTGACCTTCTTGTAAAGATAAAATAAAAGATAAAAACTAATGAAAAATATTTCAAAAAGTCATCAAAAGATAAAGAAATAAAACTATAAAAATTACCAAGACTTTAAAAAATTACTATAGATCTCCAGCCTCAAAGCAAAAACATAGCGTTTTCAAGCCACTCAGCATTATACAACTAGTTGAGTGAGCTAAGTAAATTGATATCTTCATAAAGTGTTACTATTAAACCTAAAGCGATATTTTGATATTTCTATCTTTATAATAAGTACTTATTTAAGTATGAAAGAGGAGGGACCGATTTCTAGAAACCGCTTAATTATCAAATCTTACCCAATTCATTCTAAAAACTAGCTTATGACTTACAATATTTATTCCTAAGACCCAGTTAAGGGAGTCACTGATTCCCTCATCATCAAATATCCTTGTGTAAGAGAAGGGTGCATGACCAACTGTTATTTTGATGGGAAAGTGACAACTCCATCAATGATAGCTTAGCCTTGTTTTAACTGTGGAAACCAAAATGCCACAAGGATATACTTGGATGTTGGATACAAAATATTCTTGTAAAAGCACTACAAATACATAAAGATAAATGAGCCACTAAACGTGTAAATAAATCCTTTCAATAAATAATATTTCTTCTCTTCCAATCATCTGAAAAACAATCTTGTTTGCCAATTAAGCTCATACATCGCCAATAAAATATTCGATGACTTGAACTTAAAACAGACTCCGGGGATCAACTCTCAAATACTTGACTTTAGCAAGATCAATCAAGAGTTATAAGGAATAATGACTCCGTAAATAAAAAGTAAATAATACTATCTTTATAATTTTTGTAAGTATGTCCCCAACCCTAAATAAGATAAAGACCAAATCCATATTATACTCTTCATCCTTGGCCAGACCTAGCCTGTTGTAGCAAGAGTCATAATATAAAATACGAATTCTGAGCTTTGTAAGCATGACAATTTTCTTTCGTATGCCATGATAAATTTCATCGGAGATATTAATACATTGATTTTTGCAGTCCCGCAACTCGGATCAACTGAATACTATGTTGCCAACCTAAACTACCATTTTAGTTTGGACGAAAAGATACTAAGGGTGGTGCATATGTAGGATTGGAAAGATCCCCAAGGAAGACACTATGGTAGTTTGGTGGTTGATCAAAAATCAGCAAGTATTTTTGTTATTGGAGGGTACGACATTCATAAAAATGATTCGCTTGATTATATCTCGTGCTTTTTGAAGTGTAGATGGATCAAGGAATCAAACGGTAAGAATTAGTTCAAGGCTTAGATACAAAAATCTCACAAATTATTTCAAGGAAGAGTTGGGGCCTATAATACAGGTATTTTCAATACAGTTTTTAAGAACCCTTATAATGAGAATAAAATAGCTTTTAAAAATAGTACTTTTATGATATACTCTTTCAATAGAGACTTAGGATAAGAGGAATAAAACTAGTTTATAAAAGATAACTAGAAGCTGAAAAAAGACTTCTTTAACTTAGGTGGTGGTCTTAAGGACTCAACTGTTTTCGCAACAGGCCGTTTCTCAACTAAAAGGCCAGGTATACGATACCTCAGATACGACCCATCATCTGATTAGAACCCAATTATTAATGAATCAGCAAAGGGAGACTTAAATTTTGTAGGTAATAATTATATTGTTATTGAACTGCCTTGCTTTACCACAGGAAGAAAGAAAAAGTTTAAGAATCATTGCATTGTGCTTGGAGGCCAAAAGGACCAGCTAGAAAAAGAGAAAAGAGGGAACGATGAGCCGGATTTTACTAAGATATATTGCGTGGATACAAATAACCTCGACCACTCTATTGAACTCACTGAAAAATTCTAACTTAGCAGGTATATCCACGAAAATATTGATCATTTTACGATAATTGCATCTGATACCAAGACAAAGAGTCATTTTCTTCGAGCCACTTTCCCACTAAAAAAGGCTATCGAAGTCAATAATTACTACTACATACATTACATAATTCTCTAGTTCGGTCTTAGTACCGGGCTCTTGTAGATTTTACCAGGAAAGATAGCAAAGAAGAAAATGGCAGTATGATCATTTTTATATCCAATGGATAGAAGAGTTCTTTTAAGAACTGAAGAGTAATAATATAACTATTTGTCAGCTAACGAATTATTTAAATAAGGAGTTAGGCTATTATAATTATTAAATTGATAATGTAAAGTTAGTACGAATAGAACAAAAATACAGTCAAACATTCTTCATCCTCCAAATCACTAAAAACCATGGACAAGGATAGATTATTAATCAATGAAGAAGAGTAGTTTAGCTTTGAAAGTGTCCCCAGTGAACTAAACAAAGCATTCATCGCCTATGACTCTAACTCTATTGAATCAGATTCGCGATCAAATGGAAGCGACTTGTTGTCAATTTCAGATATTTCATAAATAAGGAAAAACCGCAGTGGCTCATCATCTCCTTATCCTCATTTTTAATAATAAGAGTATAATATTTAAGGCTCCTCCTTTTAAAACAGTGACTCTTTTAATCATCATAATTTCAAAAGGTCAAATCCATCTTTCAGTCGTTAAGAAAAATAGTAGAGCATCGAGAATAAAGCAGTAAAGAAGAAGTTTTTGGTTCCTATTAGCGAAGAAAAAGATACGGGTAAAACAATAAATAATAACAGCTATTCTTTAAGAAGTCGTCGAAAGATAAACTTAGGAAGTGAATGCAGTTCAAACGAGTAGATAGCATAGTTGATCTAAGAGATTGAAAAGCAATAGACGGCGGCGAAAAATGTCTATAAGACAAAGAAGATAACTAAGTGATTCGAAACATTTCTTTTCATTAAATTTATCAACTTATTATGAATGATGGGATTAAGCTATTTATAGAATTGTTCAGTTCAAGCCTAATCCCAAATTCAATTATTACCATTTATAATTAACTAAATTTACTAAAACAAGCAAGCCATCATGAAATATTTCCTATCCATCATCTGGAAGTTTTTCAAGCAAATTCCCAAGAATGTTGGCAAGCTCATCAAACTCTCAGACAGTGAGGAAACAGCTCCATCTTCTTCCAGCCATATTGCCCCTCTTTCAATTAGGGTAAAAAGGAGAAGAAGAAAAACATTTAAAAGTTTCCTAAGAGATGAGTCCTCGAGCAGGATTAGAAGAAAGAAACAGGCAAGAGAAAGAAGAAGAAGTCTAAAATCAGATGCTTCATATAAAAATGGCCAAAGCAGTTCCATCTCAATGTCCTTGGAAGACAACTCCGAAATTGATCCAAAAGACTGCTTTACCAATGAGGTAAAATTTGTAGCCATTTAGTTGGAGCCTCCATCATTTTCACTCTTTCAGGATAATAATGGCCTCGAAATATCCATTATCAATCCGAATAGGCCTGAATAGATACCCAGTCGTCTTGATTAGAGTGACTAGGAATTGCTTGAGCTCTTCACTGGGGCACACTGCAAGCAAAAAGAAAATGCAAGAGTAAATCGCCAGAAATAGGTATCTATCTTATCAAGCATTGGTAAGCCAGAAAAATAATGGTGGCAGTTTGTGCTTGAGCAAAGGAAAAGCCATAAATAACTTGATTAACACAATTAGATTCAAAAAGCTTAGGGATAGAGATAACAGAATCATATGAAAGTAATAAAGATGATTGACTTAGTAGAGGATTAAAATTTTCCGAAGGAATTCACTGTGCCTTTGTCGATTTGCTAATAATGATAGATCGCTTATATACTTCTATACTTGCGTAATCAACTAAAATATCAAAATCTTTTAAGCTTTTTCTTTAGCCTTTTGCTTTGTGATTGTTTCTTATTATCCTTTGAATGACTTTGATGGTAGCTAATCCTTTTGCTTTTCTCAGGCGTATTATACATTTCTTTTGAATTGAATTTAGAAATCGTCAATACACGACTTTTTGGTTTCTTTTCAGAACTTTCATTCTTAATTTTCTTCCTCTTTTAACTCTTGACAAACTTATTTGCTTTACTTTTAGACAATTCCTCTAATTTTAAGGAAAGCCTTTTATCATACATTTCTTTAACCTTCTCAATAACTTTGTATCGATTGATCAGGTTGTTTTTAGAAGCATAATAGTTGAGAATACTTTCGTTCTTTTGTCTAAGCCATTGATGGAGCAGCAGATAGTAAGTTGAGGTTAGATTCGTATGTTTGTTGTTCACTATTTGATGCTGAAGCTCTTTTGTTTCAATGTTCAATTCTTTCATTTGATCCTTTATAGTCTATTCGAATGGTATTACAGATAATCCTGGTATGATTCCTGAAACTTTGACATTGGGGTTGGACTTGCAAAAGCTATGATTCTTAATTTATTAGATACTGGCACGTTTGTCTGGATTGACTTCTAGTATTCTGCTTAACATATTAATCAACTCTTCGCTAGCGTGATCAGGAATTTAATATTTTCCTTGCTTTATAAGCTAGTAAAGCTAAGATGAATTCGAGTGATCGAAAGGTAAGAATCCAAAGCACATCGCGTATAAAATGATGCCTGAACTCCAAATATCAATCTTCAAAGGGTCGTAAGTGGACCCACTGAGCATCTATGGAGCTGCATAGCAAGGACTTCCACAAGCAGTTCTCAGAAACTCGCCTTTACTGAAGATATTGCTCAATCCGAAATCGATGATTTTCACATTGAATTTATAATCTAATAGTACATTTTCTGGCTTTAAATCTCTGTGGACAACTCCCATCTATTGAAGATATTCGATTGCATTCAAAATTTGCTGCAAGTACTTGCTCGCTTCGAACTATGATAGCTTATCAAGTTTGACAATATGGTCGAAGAGCTATCCTCTGCTTGCGAACTCAGTTACCACATAGTAATATGAGTGGTCCTAAAGAATTTAGTAGAGTTGTATGATATTAGGGTGTCTTGCCTTCCTCAAGATTTTTAGTTATTTGATAAGTCTTTGGTTATCAGCAGGCGAATTTATTTTGCTTTTGTCGATTAGTTTAATCGCAACTTGTTCCTTCGAATGGATATGCCTTGCTATTTTGACCTTATTAAACGTTCCTTGTCCAATCGTCTTCCCAAGTATGAAATCTCCAATCCTCTTATTTTCTTGGTCTTCCTCAATCGACGAATACGCCTCTCTTGACATGGTTTAAATTTCAAAGTTGGATATTATTACAATATTTATAGAGATGATAGTTAGACACCCTAAAGATAAAAGACATCTATGCAGCATCCATAAGACACCTGTGGTTCAATTGGGAAGTTGTTTGACCTGCCCTCACAAAGCCACGATATGCGAGGTCAAGGGATGCATTGGACATCATTAGGAGAATGAAAGAGCTCATAACGTTATAACCTTATAACAAATTCGTCATTATGTGAGTCAATATGTCAATTCTAGTTCATAAAAGCGAGCCTATTTGAAGAAAATGGTGTATGAGTACTTTATGGTTGCTCGTAAATAAATTTAGAGATTGTTTACTAATGTCTATTAATCAATTGATCACTTCATATTTGATGATTTACTCTTTCAAGAAGACGATAGGAAGCTTCTCAACTCCCTCATTGAAGAAAACTATGAAGAATTTACCTGCTAACAAGTGGCAACTATTGTCCCAAAACTCATTAAATCTTTTGATTATTAAGATGGGCACTTTACTCATCTTAGAAATTACATAATAACTCAGAAATAAAAGGTGTCTTCTATCTTAAATGCTTCATTACTAAACTTGCCTGAATTCAGATGGAAGAATCAAAGTGATAATAACTATAGATTTCACTAGATTTACGAGTAGACTTTAAAAGAGCTTAATACAAAATTAATGGAGCTAAACCACAAGCCTAAAAAGCTCAGACTGAAATACAGTAATAGTTATGTAATATAGTCGACGTACAGCTTCTCTTATTTAGGATGAAGTATTTATGGCATTACAAAGAATATTGAAGGTCAAAGTAAATATGAAATAATTATAGAAATGTAGTTCGTGAGATTCCTAGGGACATTATAATCCTTGAAAGATGTATAAGTCATGGAGATCTACTGTGTGTACGGTCGATAATAAAATAGATGGGATGTGGATGATAACGAATTTCAATTAGCAGTGGTGTAAGCTATAATTAAGCTGCCTTATTTGCGGACGCTTGCAATATACACAGGCTACACAGTGACATCTACAGAGTAATAAAAAGACTATCTTAGTTTTATTGAGTAATTGATTGAGAACAGAAACGATATTGAGGTAAAGGTTTATAAAAAAGACTGGATGTTTTGATCAAAACAGAATTATTATCAATCAGCATTAGGTTAATTTGATCAAGATATTTTGGATTTATATTTCTATCGACTGGAGTATCTTTAGCTTCTATTGGATTTTCTAGCTATTTGTTTAGATTTCCTCTAATGATAACGATTTTGAGTCTTACCTTATCATGTTCTCGTAGTTGCTTAGCACTTAGCGATCCAGTTTACACTTCTATCTTAGCTATTATAGTCTCTTCTCGTTCTTTTTCTGTTTCTTATTCGCTTTCTTCAGAATTTGAGTATTTTGTTATAACTATAAAGTAAGATCTAATAAAAGCTTATCTGCCTTAGTATTTTATTATTTGAATCTTTATTCTTCTTCTAACTTCTGCTTTTAGTAAAAAATTCTTTGCCTCTATAACTCCTCCGAAACAACAGAACAATATTCCCAAAATGCACTTTATAATGACTCTTCATATTTGATATCATTCTTTTTTTGACTAAAGTCAGGAAATTTAAGTGTAATTTATTGTTTTTCCAGAGGAATAACCCTATGAGAAAAACAATCAGATAAATAATTCCATACTCTTTGGGTCTATAGATCCATAGTGATGATATGCCCATCACACAGAAAATGTTTAAATGCATCTCCATTTTTATACCTCCCACACCCAACACTACTGCAGACCATACAGATCCAATTGTCTTCATGAGATTCACATAGGCAACATGATGTTTGTCCTTAGGTTATTTTGTTTATAATTAGGCATGTTTTGCAGCTAATTCGATTATTTTTGATGAGTTGATGAAAGAGCTGAATTGATATTCCTGTTAATTCATACTAAAGCTTTTATAAGCAATCAATGCATCGGGGAATCTATATCCACCTCTGATTGTACACAATATTTAGTTTCTCAGGTTTATTCTATGGAAGAGGCTGCTAATTGACCAATAGAACAAGCTATTGAT
>JACCDV010389831.1_pt1 | contig 12602 bp, 6 predicted proteins | sample 7446131 | NCBI WGS metagenome assembly JACCDV01 (sample SAMN15323448, study PRJNA562643) | freshwater metagenome | isolation source: river surface water | place: USA:Blue River Watershed | collected 2017-08-17 | reverse complement strand
TAAGGTGATTGGTTAAAATCTGTAGTTAGACCCATTTGCCTTAGTACCTCTATTAAAATTCAATTACTAGCTTAATACGTTCAGTTTGATCTGGATCTCTCTGAATTGGAATCATATTCTCTACGAATATAAATTCTCCGCTTCCATCAACTAGTTTATTCCGTGTTTCGTCAATACCGTTAATCTGTGCAATCGCCTGTGACGTCTCGCCTCTGAAAGTATTTATAGTGTTCGTTGGGACGTCTGAGATAAGGAATTCCCCGTTCACGTTTACAAGACCAATTGTAGCATTTGAGCCTACACCTGGAACGATTTCATGAACAACACCTGCAGCGGTAGCAGCAAATGTAGTATCGACATCTATCACACTTGTTGAAACCGATGAAGTGTTTCCAACTACGTTTGCGCTAGCGATAAAGAACCCGCTTGTGTTATTCAGAGTAAGAGTATCAACAAATCTACCAACGACAACACCTGTTGCTCCAGAGGTAGACTGAGTTACTAGCTCGCCTTCTGCAAAGTTATATGCTGAATTCGCAAGAGTCAGTTTCACGAATCCAGTGTCAATTTGATTAAGACCAGCTTGCACAACTGTTTCATCAAGCACGAATCCACTCGTTAGACCATTGTCGAGGATATTAACATCATACAGTTTTCTTTGATCAAATGTATCGAACGCTCTATCAATCGTATTGATGTATGCTAAAACACTCGAAGTTTGACCAAGAAGTCCAGTAGAACTATTTGAAGTATTTGACGTAACAAAGAAACCAGACACATCAGTTAAACTAATCGTGTTCGCTGATCTATTCGAGACTCTTCCTCTTGCACCAGTCGATGTTTGAATAACAATTTCACCTGCAGTGTAAGTTTCTGCAGTATTGTTCAGTACCATGTTAACATCTTTGAAGAGCGGATCTTTGATGATAGACACTTTACGATAATCATTAGCAGCTGGAATTTTGTTTGACTCGTTGCCGATGAATGAAACAGAAATTCCGACCTTGTTGGCGTACAGTTCATTGATTGGATTCGAACCATGGCCGCCTGGAGGAGAGATGACTGCTCGAGCGACTGCAGATGTTGTAGTTGTTGCTGAAGAGAAGCCGGTGTTACCAACAATCTCGATGTCAGCGTAAGTGTAGTTCTTACCGCGATTGATGACGATAACGTCGGTGATCTCACCAGAGATAGTATTTGCTTCTGTGCGTGCTAATGCGTTTTCACCATCACCTGCGATGATGACTCGTGGTGAGATTTTAAAGGTGCTGTCACGGGCTGGTAGTGTATCGAATGGACGATCGATCAAAACTCTTCTTTCACCACCAGAGGTGAAGTAGTCAATGATGGTTCTCAACTCACCATCACCAGATCCTTGATCGATATACAGTGAGCAGTTTTCATAGAAGCCACTGTTTGACGAGAGAGTCATAGTATCACTCTCGAGCGAGAAGATCAGAGTGTTACCATTTACTGCTGACTCTTTGATGTTACCGATTGCATAGCTTGCGTAGCGCGAACCCGGATTCTCGAGGATGATCGTATCGATTGAACCACTAATCGAATTTGCAGTAACTTGAGTATTTTCAAAAATCGGAATGCAGTCTGACGTTGCAAACTTCTGCCACTGTGACGCGGTGATAGAATACATATACTTCCATTCGTATCCATCTGGCTTACGATAGAAGTCATCTTCAGGTTCTACTTCTGATCTCAGTGGTTGTGAAGTCGAAGCTGCACCACCATTGTTATTCAGGCATTTGAATATGTGATATGACCCTGCTTCAGATGAAACCACGAAGAAGTTTTTCGTCTCGAGGTCGTTCGTGACACTGTCATACATTTCGTAGACCGTGCCCGATACCCATGGAATGTATCGAGTCATGTGAACTACGTCTGTGGTGTTGACCTTCTTACCAAAGATCATCTCGTCGTATAGTTCGTAGTGTGTTCCTGCGACCGAGGTGTCTGGATCAGGCGGAGCAAAGTCGTTGGGAAAACTCGTGCTTCTGTGCGCGGCCACGTAGTAAACCGTGCTTTGCGGCTCAGACAGCGATTCGACAAATTGCTTTGCAGCATGAGTCTTAAAGTAGTTAGTGAGAAGCTTCATTCTATTTTCCCATGAATTGAGTCTGACTTATTTATTAAGTCAATACGCGCCAGTCTTGGAGTTTACGTAATTCTCGATAGCGTATATCTGGTCTGAAGTTAGAGTTTTACCGACAAGGACTAGGTGATAGAGGTAGCCGCTGAAGGGGAAAGTCGTGCCGCCACGACTACCAATATAAATGATGTCGTTGGCAAAATTGCCAGTTCCTTGATCTGCAGTCGATTGAGACGTAAACGCTCCTCCGTTGAGTCTGATAACGTTTAAGTCTCCTGAGATGTCTCCAGTACCCGTGACAACCGCTGAGTTTGGCGCTGACTGACTGCCAAGAGTTGCTCCTGTAACAGTAGTTCCTCCACCAGCAGTAGAGTAACTGTTTGATCCGGCAACACCTGGTCCTTCAATTCTAAACGAACCGGCAGCGCCGGTGCCTAATTCTACAATCACACCTCTTCCGACATCGCTCATTTTACGCACTCCTGCGATCGCAGTCATCTTATTCGTTAATTCAGTTCTTTGGTACGCGGTTCGTGTCGAACCAAGCTCTGATTGCAGACCTTTTAATCTGAATGTGTAGTTTACGGTACTTCCACCTGGCGGAGGGATCACCACGTACATGCGTACCTTTGCCATAGTCGCTTGATTCAATGTTCGTGTCGTAGTTATGAGTGTGTCAGTAGTTGGTGCGATTGGAGTAGATCCAGATCCTGTGATATAAGCGTCTGCGCTCGTTACTTCAGCTACCTCAATAATAGGTACAGTATTGAGTGCAGGTGTTCCAGATAGAATCTTCAAAAACGCTGAGTTAGTATAAGTTTGCCCAAGTGATGCAGGATGTATAGAGTATGAATTCGGCACTAGATATACTTGAGCTGTAGCAGTGCCAACAACGCTGTAATCTACATACGGTAATCCATCAGTATCAGTGCCACTACCAATTTTCGTAAGTGTGATACCATTTTGAGATTGAGTTGCGATCCATCCAACATCAGTGTTTGGTTGTGAAGCGCCAACCATAAGATTGCGTACTGGAGAACCATCAGTTGTATATCTTGAGAATCCGACCGGTGGTGTTGAAAGGAAGTCATCTGAACCGTCGAATCTTAGTGCACCCACCTGAGCGAATGGTGGTTGTGTGATGTTCACATTGGAGTAATTGAACTGGTAAGCAGTGCGTGTAGAACCACGCTCGAACTGGAGGCCTTTTATACGATAAGTAACATCAATCGTTGAACCGATAGCAGTACCTTGCACAATGATTGGACAGCTTGACATGATTGTGCCGGCATTTGCCATAGTGTGCGTTACGCTAATAACTGCGTCTGTTGTACCGGTATAAGGCGAACTAGCGTTTCCTTCTAGATATAGTTGAGATGCGTCTCTGCCGGCTACTTGCGCGCGAATTCCAGATAATCCAGTGGTTGTTCCACCAATTATACGAGCGATAAAACTACTGGTGTATGTCATACCAGTGATAGCATATGTGTTTGCTGCAGACGATATATAGCTAGCACTAGTCTGGTTATTACCGGTGAACGTGCCGGCAAATCTATAATCAGCATATGGCAAACCGTCTACGTCAATGCCCGTTGCTACTTTTGTAGATGTAATACCATTACTCACAATACTATTTTGCCAATATGACGCGCTATCCGGTACAGCAGATCCATTCGCTAAGTTACGCACGCCATTAGCAGGCAATGTTGCGTATAATGGTCGTAAACCCGTAGTTAATTGAGTGGCGTGATTACCCGGAAGTTCTTTAACGCTGTTTAGGATAAAGGTTGCTGTAGCAGGATTTGATACACCACTGATGAAGATATTAGTAGTATCAGATCTAACAATCGCGGTGTAAGTGCCTGGCGCGCTTATAGAAGAAAATAGAACTATCCCAGTAACACCAGTACTTCTAATAGAGACTGATCCAACTATGGCCGAGATTGTAATAGAGACTTTAACCCACCTTCCAACTGCACCTATTGGAATTGAGATCCCGCTAGAGTTTGAAACATCAACCCTATTAAGTGTTCCGGCACCAGTAGTTGTGTTGTAAGTGGCAGAAGGACTTACTGTGCCAACAGTTGAAATAGTACCGCCACCACGTAACTCCGGTCCTAATACGAGTCCTCGAGACTTATCTAAAGCTAACCCAACAGTTTGACCAGGAGCGGTCACAGGGGTTGAACCTGTTGGGTCCTGGAATAGCGTCGACAGATCTGAAGGATCAATAAACAATCCAATGCTTTGATCAAATATGTAGTTGAACATCGAAATACGGCTTACCGAATTGTGATACTCATTCACCTTCGACCGCGCGCTTGATCCTGGTTCGTAGTTATAGATTGAGTATTCCGAAGGAGCTCCGCTGTTAAGTACGACTCTTAGTGCACCAAGAGTCGTAAGTGCATTGGCCGCAGTATCCCCAACTTTAGCTCTAGCCATCTCTCTCATTCGAGATATCGCTGTACTACGCGCCATGCCGGCAGTAAGGTTCGGTGTAATAGTACTCATGTTATTCCTCAGCTAAGGCTTACTTCATCGACCCATAGACCAGTGTCACTCCAAAGTCCATCGACAAATACGTTGTTGCTCGTCACTACCGCGGTGCTAAACACTACTGGCTCAGCCGCTACATCAGATGACTTCACTACACTTCCAAACATTCTCGTGCCAGACACGTGAAGTGCTTTCTTCACGATCTGTTCATATCGATTCAATGATAGACCCGACAACACATCATAAGAATATTCTTGATAGTATTTATTGTCGTGAATCTTTTTCTCTGAATTCAGGTGAGATGTAGTTGTTCTCCAATAGCCTTCACTAATACCCTGACGAATATTCAAACTTGTACCAGTGATAACGAATGGATTGCCATCTCTTTGAAGCGTGACTTCATCGTCGTTAATATAACCGAACCCAGAGTCAATCACTTCAACCTTTGTAGCAATACCGTTTGCAGAGATAGCTGTTGCACTAATCACTGCGTTTTCACCGATTACATTTGTCGTTTCGTCTTGTTCAACGCTTACTATATTTGCGGTTGCACCGGTCGTGTATCCAATGATCGGATAAGCACTATTGAATGATACACCTACTCTGTTACGCTCAAGATAGACCATGAGATTCGAACCGACAATCTGAGTGCTCTTTACGATACCCTTGATTGATGTAACCGCACCAATAGTCTGTACAACTTCTTCACCAACTGCGAACGAACCAACCGCTCCATTTGCAGTTACAACGATATCGCGGCGTTGATATGCAGCGGTGTATCTGTTTCGAACACTCACGAATGGGTCAGCAGTATACTCAGCACCTGGGTTGATAGCAGACAAGAGCGAGATCTTACCGATATCCATAACCTGTGTATCGAGAACATCACCGATGAGATTTCCAAGTTCAGCATTCGGATTCTTTGGAAAGCCATAGCCATAGTCCATCACAGGCGTAACAGTCGCAACAGTTCCACCGGTAGCAGGAAGTTGAACAACTGGATTATCAAAGTAGCCTTCGCCATTCACATCGACGGTGATAGTTGTAATAACGCCAGATCCGTTGGTAGTGATATAAGCATTTGCAAACACTAAAGGATCACCATTTGCATATCCACCGCCAAGGAAAGCAACTCTCGCGTTATTCGCGTATCCGGTTCCGCCTGTGTTGATCGTCATTGATTGAAGATAACCGACACCGGATCCACGCCCATTCAGTGATATGTTAACGTATGGTATACCGACAACATTGTTTGCGCCGATGATATCACTATACACTGTTACGTTTTCTTCAACGTCTTCAACCGCACCAATATCAAAGTTGGCACCAGCACCACCTGCGAATCGATTGACCACCTTCACTACGTTGATGATCGCGCCGTTCGCATAGCGTGGAGGAGAGATGAGCTTTTCTCTTTCGGTGTAAAGATAAGTCGAGAAGCTATTTGAAGTAATGAATGGAATAGTATTCCCAAAGACACCAACTGAAGTTGTGTTTTGACCGACGACTATACCACGAACAAATGAGTCTTGAGTAGTAGTGATTGTACCATTCGTGCTGTTTTGGTTTTGCAGATAAACCGTTGTAGCACCAGACTGTGATGAGCCCGTGATCGTGTAGATCTTTCTCGTACTATCGCCCCGTACTTGATTTCCGGTATCAAACGTACCAAAAGACACATCGATGATCGCGCTGTTGCCACTGATAGAACTCACTCGCCCGCGGGCACCGGTGTTCGCATTCGGAACAACCAATGATGTAGGCACAATTGTTGCGTTGCTTGTAGCCCCACGCAACACAGCTGGAGTCGTTGTATTAATGACTCCCCATGCTGGTCGTAGTGTTACTGCCGTACTGTTTGAAGAGACAACCGTGCCGAAACCGTATGAAACAATGAGGTTACTGATCGGTTCACGAATGATTTGCTCAGCCTTTTCACCTACGGTAAACGTACCAGTTGCCGATGTTCCGCCGATATTGAATTGGCTTTCTTCAGTGACATATTCGCCGACGGCAAAGGCCGCAGTGCCGCTCAAGTTTAGATTGACTGTACGCTGATCTCGAAAAGTACCAAAGTTAGTTTGAACTGTGATGATGCCATTGCTCGAAGCAGTGCTAATGATATCACCGTTCGCGTTTGTGTTTGCTACTGCTACAACGATACCGTTCGCGACAAGAGACACCCCGTTTCTACCGGTCATATGGTTACCGATAAGCGAAGTGTTTGCCAACACAGTAGCAGCAGATATCACACTAATCTTTTCGAGTGGCTGATAAACTGATTCGTATAGAATAAAGTCTGAGTTCGCGTTGTTTGCAAATGCAATCGCGTCACTGATATACACATCAGTGAATCCATCTGCAGTATAACCCCAACCACCATTCACAATGCTAAAGTCGACACGACCGGTTGCAGCTCTTACTTCTGATACTTTGACTTTACCTTGTAGACCTTCCGGTGTAACAACGTTGAAGATATCACCGACGCTGTTGTTTCGACCGCCGAGACTAATCTCGACTTCTGAGAGAGAACCTTTTACCTTTGGTGCGTCAGCAATCGATCCATCGTCCGAGATGATCTCGCCCGTCTCAAAGTTTCCTCTGAGCGCACTGAGATAGAGTACGTCAAAGACTTTGCCTTTGACTCTTTTACGAACAACCGATTCAACAAAAGCCTTTGCACCAGATTTAACACCAGTGACTTCTTTATTAATGAATCCGCTTGTGCGAGGTGATTTCGTGACTTCAAGATAAGAAGGCTTATACCAAACAGAGTCTGATAGTCTTAATACGTCTTCACCAGGATAGTACACATCAACCGATTCGTTGAATAGCATTCGCATAAGAAGTTCAAGGGACTTCTTTGAACCTTTTGTACGATAGAATTCAGCGATGTGCTTAATCGCAAATCGCTTATCAGTCTCGAATACATAAGGAAATTCGGCCAGATATGTTTCTTTAAAGTGATACAGAAACTTCTCAAGTGAAGTATCAATATCAGCAATCTCAAATACGCCGCGACCTAGTTTATGTGAATATAGATCATCTGATTCTAGAAATTCATAATACGCGGTGATGAAGGCGACTAAGTTTTCACCTTCATCACGGAATACTTCCGGAAATTGAGACTCAATTAATTGAGCTACTTGTTGAGTAAAATCAAGAGCCATTAGCTAACTCCGATCACATTGATGATAACATCTTCTTTACGAATAGAAAGGATTCTATTCTTAGGTGGAACGACTGTCTTTGTGCGAGTTCTTCCGTACAACTTAACTTCAGATCCTTCATAAGAAGAGATATTCAGCTTCTTAATAATGACTCGACCAGTATCATAATCGAGTGAACCTGCATTTGAATTCAAGACAACGAATGATGTACCTGAACTCTTGATGATTTCAATAACGCCTTTGCCGTTATCTTGAAGATATCCAATACTTCCTTGATATGTGAATGGCGAAGATCTAAAAGCAGGAGTATGATTCTCAAGTGATTCGCCCGCCAATAACACGTGGTCGAGAATAAGCGGGTTATTGAAGGTGATGTCGTAGTTATTCTCAGCATTAACAATTGGACTTAATGGAATGATCGGTAAGACATCAAGATCGTTTGACAAGATATGAATGTTTGAATCATCGATTGCAGATGAAAGATTTGAAGCTCTGAATGTAGTCTTAAAATCAGATAGATTCTCTTCACTGAATGTTGTGATAGTATCAAGAACGATTTGCTTAATATCTGCTTCAGTCAGAGAAGTAGTCTTCGTATTAAAATAAACAGTTGTCGATACCGACATATGCATGTATTCTGGAGAGATGATAATTGGTTCAATACCAATTGGTGAACGATCTCTTAGGAATGTTGCGTACTTCGATTTGTTGTTATCCGATACACCATCGGCGTTTTTCACGTCAACAGCAACGACAACGCGGCCATATCGTGGTGGATTCAATTCTTCACCACCATACACCGAGATAGCTTGAATCTCAGGATACTTGTTCTTTAAGATGATCTCATAGTCTGATTCGGTGATTGCTCTGTCTTGAATCTGCAATGAACGTGGTGCAAAGTATTTGATGGAAGCGATATCTTCTTGCTCAACACCACCATCACTTGCTGCGTTCAATGTAACGGTTGCAGGATAAGATTGAATGTTGCCACCTGACGTAAAGCTAGTAACGCCATTTGCTTCTTCACCTGAACTTACACGATACTCGACTCGAATAAGACTTCCAGATGTAGGTTGCTTTCCAAATGCGTCAAGACCAAACGTTACTTCGTATTGGTTATCGTTATATGCTTGAACATAGAAGACATGTGATGTTGGAGTGTTACCAAACACCGTCGTTGACAATACGTATTCAGTTTCAACTGTCGCATCGACTGAGTCTTTTATGTAGACCTTAACGCTGCTGATGTCAACGTTTGAGTTGCTGATTACACACTTGAGCGGATCTGATGTAACACTAAAGAACTCTTGAATGTATCGACCTTCAAAGATATCAAGACCACTATAGACATATGACCCGGCTGAAGGAGTAACTGTTGCAGCAGTCTCATTGTAGAAATTGAAGGTCTTATTTCCGCATTGTGCAATGAATCGTGTTCGAGCAGGAATGATCACAAATGAAGGCGAGTCATTCACCGCAAGGGTCACATTGATCTTAGCTTTCGCACTCGTTCTTGATCGTGGGACATAGTTCAAATTCTTTGCATGAGAGACTACTGAACTACGAAGAAGTGATGAATCGAGAAACATCTCGTTCATTGCCATGTTCGTGAAAAATCCATTCTGAAACGTGTTATACGCCAGAACATCTAGCATAACATTCAGGTTCGAACCTTCAAAGTTGTAGTCCTTAAACCGATCTTGGCCTTTTAAGAATTCCTTTAGGCTATTCTTAATCTCGTTAAAGTCGAGTTCTGTGATAGGCGAATTTGATGCCATTATCGTACCCTGTCAAGTGTTACAGTAAGAGTGAGAGGTTCTTGTTTATTTATTACACTAAACACGATGACGACGTTGATTTTGTTGTCGTCGATGGAAGATAGGATATCTACACCAATGAGTTCAACTCGTGGTTCATGTGCTTTGATTGTGTTAGTGACCATCTCTTTTGCAGTGATCACCATGTCTGGTGTAAAGTTTTCAAACAACAGACTGCGGATATCACAACCGATATTTGGTTGAAACAGTCTCTCACCACGATTCGTAAGGATTAGATTGCGAAGTGATTCCTTTATCGAGTCTTCATCAATCTTTCTTGCAACATCAAAGTTGACCGGACTCAAAGTCATGTCCTTATGAAAATCAGAATGAGTTTCAACTTTTCTTCTACTAAGAGGAGTCAATGCCATTTGAGTGTTTCCTTACAATGCGGAATTATTAGTACGTTGATATAGACCTTTTCTATACGTACCATTTTTATGAAGAGCGAGTGCATCAGTGTTATAGCTACCCCAAGTTGCTCTTCCTTCGCGAGTGTCTACGTGAATGAATGTTGGATAAGTGCCTATACCGCCGAACCCTTCTTCACTTGCCATACGAATAAAGTTGGTTCTAAACTCGTTTGATCGACCACTCATACGTACATCGAGTGCTTGACCGTATAGATGTTGACTATCTTTTGCTCCACCCACAGCCGTGTTTAATGCCGGTGGTCGCATTGCGCTGTTAATATCAAACGTTACGCCCATTCGTTGAGCTATTCTAAATAGTCTGATGTATGTACCGAGAGTAACCTTTTGCCATTCTTGTGGGTCTGCTCTACTCTTGATATCATCTTCAAATCGAATATATTGTGCAGCTGAATAAGAGTTACTCTTAATTTGTTCGACAGATGCACCGCGTAATTCGTTTGCCATTGAGATTTCGGCTGAAGTAAATTGTCGTGAAATATAAGCACTTACGCCTGCAGCATTAGTTGCAACCGCAATTGCGTCTTGTTCAGCAATAGTGTCGAATGGATCTTTTCTAAATAGACCTGCGTTCACTGCACCGATTGTAGCATTGCGTGAAAAGTTTTGGAATAGAATTGATTGCATTGCTAGGTTGTTCATAACGTTTTTTAGCGAATCTACAGGCGATCTCATAAATGAGTTGATGATTTCAGATAAGCGGCAAAGTCTGAATAAGATATAAGCAATTACATCACCGGTAATCTCTTCATAACCACCGGCCATTGAAGCAATGATTTCTTCAATCTTTTGCTTAATGCTCTCGATGTTTAAGTCACTAAAGAAGTTTGATACTTGTTGTAACTTATTACTCAACGCATTTGCAGCGCTTGTAATCATATTCTTAAAATTGGATATCTTCGCTGCAATGTTTTGAATCTGTTGCAATAGCTTTTGCTTTAGGTTATCAACGAGCTTATAAAGAATCTCTTTTATCGAGGTCAACTGTGATAGTATGTTTGATAGTGAAAAGTTCTTAAGTTGGTTGATTAGTTTGACTGCGCCCGAGATGAGCCCGCTTAATGCTAATAGCTTTCCACTGAATGCTGAACAAAACCCGCCACTCAATGTGGCCGAATAGTTCTTATCATAGTACAACTCAAGTTGATCAAAGTACTGAGACAAGCCAACCGGAGGAGTCACTGGGAAAGAACTGAGTAGGTTGTTGACAACAGTTAAATCATACTGCGAGAAGTTAAGAAAGTCTGCATACTCCGGAGCGAGAATCGGGCCTTGTCTGAATCTTTCTTGCAGAAGAGGATAAGTTAAACCACTCGGATCAATGCTTACCAGCGTTGACTTAGTCAGACTTACAGTAGTGTATATGACTTCTTGGTCATACTGTAATGAAGGATCGTTCTGCATATTGTACAGTGTGTCGAACGAATACAGTTGGCTATTCAACTGATCGAATGTAAGAGCGCTAACAGAAAATTTGGAAGTCTGATTGTTGAATGTATTACACGTCATGCCATAGTTCCTGGATTATCTGGTGTAAGCGGATTTGATTGTGGAGGTGTTGGGCTATGTTCGATCGGCGTCGACATTCCTCTCGGAATAGCTGCAGGAACGTTTGCCGCAATTGCTACTGCTGCGGAGTCAGGTGTGTTTGATGGACTGTTGAGGTGAATCTCAGAGCCGCCCAACTTAGTCATCGCCGCTGCCTTGATATCAATACCGGCGGTAGATTCAATCGCAACCTTCGTGTTGCCTTTGATACCAACTTGTCCAGCACGTGCTTCTATACTCATTTTGCCGATTGACAAAAGGTCAATGTTATCGACTCGAGCTGTGGCCGCGATTCTCGATCCAGCGATGTCGATTGAGTCACCGACGTTGATCGCAAGCTTTCCTCCGGCTGACATGCTAATATCACCACCGGCATAAAGATCTAGATCACCTGAGGTTTGGATCACACACTTTCCGCCTGACACGTATAGACCATATCCCTTTTCGTATACACCTAGCTTAGAGCCTCCCACGATCTCTTCCATGTCGCCTTCTGTAGAGTTATGGGTTCTACCAAAAGACTTAATCGTGATGTTCCCGTGGGCATCGAGAGTGATGTGAGAGCCGCTTGTATGTGTGATACTAATGAACTCACTGTCGTCTGTACTTCCCGCGAGTTCTATGTGAGAGCCATGATAACGGGTTGACCAAACAGATGTCTTTACGTTTGCCGCTACAGGACGAAGTGGTTCGTCAATCGTGAACTCACCTGCGGTAGTTACCTTACGGAATGTAGCTTGAGTCAAGAGAGGTGATCGATCAATGCCTTCGCCGTGGAACTGCCATGGCATACCCGGTTGGCCATAATTAGATATCGCGTCTTGTGAAGGCGGCATGTATGGGTTACGACCTGCTTCTTCAAACGCTACATCTGAACCGCTCATAGTCGACAAGCTTTTGTTGAATGTCGAGATGATAGATGGATGATCTTTAGCAACACCAAACGCTGCCCATGTAGGAGATAGGCTTGTGAGAAGCTCGCTCGTTACACCGTTCGATTTGATGTAAGCGTCAAGGTCTCCACCAGTGTATG
>JACCDV010029295.1_pt1 | contig 12603 bp, 13 predicted proteins | sample 7446131 | NCBI WGS metagenome assembly JACCDV01 (sample SAMN15323448, study PRJNA562643) | freshwater metagenome | isolation source: river surface water | place: USA:Blue River Watershed | collected 2017-08-17 | reverse complement strand
GGCGTCACAGTCACCGTGCCGCTCTTCGTGCTGAACCAGGTGAGCGAAGAGCGCTGCGAATGGCTGGTGCCCGGCATGCTCAAGGACAAGATCCAGGCCCTGCTCAAAAGCCTGCCGCAAAGACCGCGCAGCCGCTTTGTACCCCTGCCTGAAAGCGCTGCCCGCCTGGCGGACGAACTGAGCACCCCCGAGGTCTTTGGCAGCGGTTCGCTCACCGACGTGCTGCTCAAAAAAGTGCGCGACGAGACCAGCCTGGACGTCAAGCGCGCCGACTTCAAGCTCGACATGCTCAGCCCCCACCTGTTCATGAACCTGCGTGTCGTCGACGAACACGGCCGCCAACTCGGCATGGGCCGCAACCTCGGCGCCCTCAAAGCCGACTGGGGAAGCAAAGCCCGAGGCGCCTTCCAGGCGCTTGCGCAGTTGAAGGGAAGTTTGAGTGGCGAGGCCCAAAAATCAAATGGGGTCGGGGACGTCAAGATGGGGTCAGATCCCGATTTCGCGCAGCGAAAGTCGGGCTCTGACCCCATCCCCACAAAGGTCGAAAAATCAACGCCCTCTGCCTCGGCCGACCAACGCCACACCACCTGGTCCTTCGGCGAACTCCCCGAGCTCATGGAAATCCGCAAGGCCGGCCAGACCCTCATCGGTTTTCCCGCCCTGGTCGACGGTGGCGACGCCGTCACCATCGAAGTCTTTGACGAACCCGAAGTGGCCGCCGCGAAACACCGCAAAGGCCTCTCGCGCCTGTTTGCCTTGCAGATCAAGGACGCGCTCAAGTACCTCGAAAAGAACATCCCCGACCTGCAAAAAATGTCGGTCGCTTTCATGGCCCTGGGCACGGCCGAAGAGCTGCGCACCCAGATCATCGACGTCGCGCTCGACCGCGCCTTCTTGCAGGACCCGCTGCCCACCGACGAATTCGCTTTCAAAAAGCGGGTGGAAGAGGGCAGGGGCCGCCTCACCTTGATTGCCAACGAAGTCGCCCGCCTGGCCGGCGTGATCCTGACCGAGTACGCCACCGCCGCCCGCAAGATCAAGGACACCAAAAACGCGCCTGACGCGACTGCCGACTGCACCCAGCAGCTGCAACGCCTCATGCCCAAGCAGTTCATCGCCGCCACCCCGTGGCCGCAGCTGCAGCACTTTGCGCGGTATCTGAAGGCCATCACCCTGCGCCTGGACAAGTACCGTGCCGACCCTGCCCGCGACGCCCAGCGCATGACCGAACTCAAGGCGCAGGAGCAGCGCTACTGGCGCCTGGTGGCCGAGCGCAAAGGCGCGGTGGACGAACGCATGCTCGAATTCCGCTGGCTACTGGAAGAATTGCGCGTGAGCTTTTTCGCCCAGGAACTGCGCACACCGCAGCCGGTCAGCATCAAGCGGCTGGACAAAGCTTGGTCGCAACTGACTTACTGACCACCACAGGCGTGACAGCTGCTTTACCTGCCTGATTTTTGAGCAGCAGATGGCGCCCCAGCAGTGGTGCGGCTTGCAGTGCTTGTTCACGGACTTGTCCACAGACTTGACCATGCCCGACGGGGACAGATTCGCGACCAGTGCCACAAACCCCTTCATTGACCAGCCCGGTATGCTGCGCACAGTGTCAATGGTTGCTGACGTTTGATCATCGGAAAGACAAGGATGGCCGGGAGTTCCCTATGCGCCAACTTTCATATCTACGAATTTGTTGGTTTTTTTATTTTTCCAAATAATGTGCTTTATCGAACATAGGCGAGGCCTTGCGGGGCTTAAATTCATTGGAAGCAATGTCGCTTGTCTGAATAAAGCCGATGAACCCACGCATCAACGCCTTGCTCAATGAATTGCCAGCCTTTGAATACGATCGATTGACATCCCACATGGAACTGATTTCCCTGCCCAAGGGGCGGGACCTGTTCAACACCGGCCAAATTTCTCCCTATGTCTACTATCCTGTCGGTGCTCTGGTGTCGATGATGATGGACATGCCCGACGGTTTCAGCGTGGAGACCTACATGGTGGGTAACGCGGGCTTGATTGGATGGGGTGCACTTGACGGTCCCAGCAACTACAGGGCCAATGTCCGCCATGCCGGGCTGGCCTACCGCATCCCCGGTCCGCTGTTCAAAAGCCTGCTCCACCATTGCCCGACGCACGCGATGGCGATCTCCAACACCATGCGCCGCATGGTCATGCAGCTGGCCCAAGGGGTGGTGTGCAGCAAGCGCCATTCGGTTGAGCAGCAACTGATTCGCTGGATGCTGATTTCGCTGGACCGCACCCTGGAGCCTGTGATCGAGATGACGCACCAGGAGATCGCGGAGCGTCTGGGCTTTCGCCGCGAGGCCATCACCCTGGCCTTGGGCAAGTTGACCGTGCTGGATTACATCGACTCACGCCGTGGCGCGATCGAGGTGACCTGCCGCGAGGGCCTGGAGTCGCTGGTGTGCGATTGCTACTGGATCGGCCAGGAGCGACTCAAGCCCGATTTCACCCAGGTGGAAAAAGTGTTCATGTATGGCGGCAGCTGAGCAGGCATCTCAGGCCACGGGCTCGCCTGTGGCATAAAAGAAGCCGCCGGCCACATGGTGCAGGCTGCGCAGCTCGGCCGGGGCGCTTTCAAAGTGCCAGCGGCCGTGGCTGAAGACGCGCTCGTCGGCCCAGGCACCCAGCACCTCGGCCAGGATCAGGTCGTGCGGGCCAGCCACATGGGCGGTGGCGGGCAGCACGCGGCATTCGAGCTGGGCGGTGCAGCCTTCCACCAAGGGCGTGCCGGTGAGCGCGCCGCTCTGAAAGCGCACACCGCAGCGCTGCAGCTTGTCCGGGTGGTCCTTGCCGCTTTCGCCGCCTACGGCACGGGTCAGTTCGGCCTGCGCCACGCAAGGCACGTTGATGCTGAGCACGCCCGTGGCGTCGATGAGTTCGCGGGTGAGCGTGGCCTTGTCGACCACGACTGCGATCTTGGGCGTGTCGAAGTCCAGAGGCATCGCCCAGGCCGCTGCCATGACGTTGCTGCGCCCGTTGTGGGCGCTGCCCACCAGCACGGTGGGGCCGTGGTTGAGCAGGCGATAGGCGTGTTTCAGGTCAACGGCTTGCATGCACAGCTCAGGCGATCTCGGCGATCAGCTCGATCTCGACGCAGGCGCCCAGCGGGATCTGCGCTACACCAAAGGCGCTGCGGGCATGGGCGCCGGCCGCGCCAAAGACCTGGCCCAGCAGCTCGCTGCAGCCGTTGGTCACCAGATGCTGTTCGGTGAAGTCGCCGGTGGAGTTGACCAGGCTCATCACCTTGACGATGCGGTTGACTTTATTGAGATCGCCCACGGCCGCGTGCAGCGTGCCCAGCAGGTCGATGGCGACGGCGCGCGCTGCCTGCTGGCCTTCGGCGGTGCCCATGGTCTTGCCCAGCTGACCGACCCAGGGCTTGCCGTCTTTTTTAGCGATATGACCCGACAGAAAGACCAGATTGCCGGTCTGCACATAGGGCACATAGGCGGCGGCGGGCACGGCCACCGGGGGCAGTTCGATGTTCAGGGATTTCAGGGTGTCGTAAACGCTCATGGCAGTCTCTCAAGGTTGGTGCAGGCGCCACTGTAATGCAGCGGCGGCTGGCCCCGAAATTGCTGCTCCTGGTGCGTGCGGCACCGTTTTGTTTTTTCCTGTCGATTTTTGGCACTGGCCTGGTGCGCGCTCCCCGCGCTGGGGCATGAGCCGCCGACGGTCGAGGTCATCGCCCCCCACGGCCAGGGGCCTGGCAGCAGCGATGCGGCCAGCCAGGGCCTGGTTGGCCCCGAGCAACTCGGCAGCCGCGCCCTGCTGCGCCCGGGCGAGGTGCTCGAGTTCATTCCGGGCATGGTCGTGACCCAGCATTCGGGCGACGGCAAGGCCAACCAGTACTTTTTGCGCGGCATCAACCTTGACCACGGCACCGACTTCGCCACCACGGTCAATGGCGTGCCGGTGAACCTGCCCACCCACGCGCACGGGCAAGGTTACAGCGATCTGAATGTCCTGATCCCGGAGCTGATCAGCCGGGTGGACTACCGCAAGGGCCCGTATGCCGCCGCCGAAGGCGACTTTGCCTCGGCCGGCTCGGCCCGCATCAGCTACCGCACCCGGCTCGATCAGCCTTTGGTCGACATTGGCATTGGCCAACGCGGCTACCGCCGCGTGCTGGTGGCGGGCTCTCATGGGCTGGTCGAGGGGGTGAGCCTGCTTACGGCGCTGGTGAGCCAGCAGCACGATGGCCCATGGACCGTGCCCCAGGGACTGCAAAAAAACCAGGCGCTGTTCATCCTCAGCGGCGGCAGTGCGCGCGAGGGCTGGCAGGCCAGTCTGTCGTCGCATGCGGCGCAGTGGCGGTCGACCGATCAGGTGCCCCAGCGCCTGATCGACGCCGGCACCTGGCAGGGCCGGCCTTTTGGGCGATTCGATTCGCTGGACCCCAGCGATGGCGCCAGCACCCGGCGCGTCAGCCTGTCGGCCGCCTGGCACGCACGCTCCGAGCAGGAGATGACGCGGGTGGAGGCCTATGCGCTGCGCTACGGGCTCAGGCTGTTTTCCAACTTCACCTACAGCCTGGAGCGCGCCAGCGACCAGTTCGCCCAGACCGACGAGCGCACCGTGCTCGGCGGCCAGGCGCTGCGCACCTGGTGGTCGCAGGCGGGCGAGGGGCGTCCTGTGCAGAACACCCTGGGCGTCCAATTGCGGCAGGACCGCATCCGCGCCGGCCTCTTCGACAGCGATGCGCGCCAGATCCTGGCCACCGTGCGCGATGACAGCGTGCAGCAAAGCCAGATCGGCATTTACGGCGACAACCAGATCGGCTGGACGCCCTGGTTGCGCAGCGTGGCGGGCCTGCGGGTTGACCGCTTTGATGCCCGCGTCAGCAGCCACACCCTGGCGGCCAACTCGGGCAGCGTGGGCGCCCTGCGGTGGTCGCCCAAGCTCTCGCTCATCTTCGGCCCTTGGGCCAAAACAGAGTTTTTCGTCAATGCAGGCCGGGGCTTTCACAGCAACGATGCCCGGGGCGCCACTACCCGCTTGGACCCGCGCACCGGCGAGCCGGTGCAGGCGGCGCCTGCGATGGCGAGCTCCAGAGGGCAGGAGATCGGTCTCAAGTCCGAAATCCTGCCTGAGCTGCAGACCTCGCTGGCCCTGTGGCGGCTCGACTTCGACTCCGAGCTGGTCTATGCGGGCGACACCGGCACCACCGAAGCGGGACGGGGGAGCCGACGCACCGGCATCGAGTGGAGCAACCAATGGCGCCCCGGCGAGCACCTGCGCCTGCAGGCCAATCTGGCCTGGACCCGCCCGCGCTTTGTCGAAGGCGATCCGGCCCTGCGTCAAGTGCCCAATGCGGTGCAGCGGGTGGCGCACCTGAGCTTGGCCCTGCACAGGCTGGGGCCGTGGTCGGCGTCGCTGAGCTGGCGCTACATCGGCCCGGCGCCACTGACCGAAGACGGCATGGTGTGCTCGGCCGCCAGTCAGACCGCCAACCTGCGGCTGCAGCGCCAGTTTGGCAGCCAGCTGGATGTGGCCCTCGACGTGCTCAACCTCGGCAACCGCAGCAACAACGACATCAGCTACTTCTACACCTCGCGCCTGGCGGGCGAGGCCGCAGGTGTGCCCGGGCTGCATGTGCACCCGGCCGAGCCACGGGCTGTGCGCTTGTCTGCCAGGCTCCGGTTTTAAGCCTGGCAGATTTCAGGCGGCGCTCAGCAGCATGCCGCGCTTTTCGATGAAGGCGATCACGTCTGCAAGTCCACTTTGGGTCTTGAGGTTGGTCATGACCCAGGGGCGCGTGTCGGGGTTGGGGCGCATGCGGGCGGTGTCGGCTTTCATCACCTCGAGGTCGGCGCCCACATACGGGGCCAGGTCGGTCTTGTTGATGACGAACAGGTCGCTTTTGGTGATGCCGGGGCCGCCCTTGCGCGGGATCTTTTCGCCCGCGGCCACGTCGATCACGTAGACCGTCAGGTCGGACAGCTCGGGGCTGAAGGTGGCGGCCAGGTTGTCGCCGCCGCTTTCAATGAACACGATGTCGGCGTTGGGGAACTTCTCCAGCATGCGGTCGATCGCTTCGAGGTTGATCGAGGCGTCTTCGCGGATGGCGGTATGTGGGCATCCGCCCGTTTCCACGCCCATGATGCGCTCGGCCGGCAGCGCGCCGCTGATGGTCAGCAGCCGCTGGTCTTCCTTGGTGTAGATGTCGTTGGTGATGGCCACCAGGTCCCACTTTTCGCGCATCTGCTTGCACAGCATCTCCAGCAGGGTGGTCTTGCCCGAGCCCACAGGGCCGCCAATGCCCACGCGCAGCGGCGGCAGTTTTTTGGTGCGGTTGGGAATGTGATGGAGCGCAGAAGTGGTGGCGGTCATGAGCGGAACAGTCGTGAATATTGGGTTTCGTGGCGCGAGGAGAGGATGGCCAGCATGGGGCTGAATGCCTGGCGCGTGTCGTCGGTGCAAGTCAGGGCGACCTGCACCGCCTCGGGAATGGCGCGGGCCAGCGCAGCCAACATGCGCTGGCCACTGCTTTGGCCCAGGGGCACCGCCTTGAGGGCGGCCTGGGTCATGTTCTCGGCCCATCCAAAGGCGCAGGCCTGCAGGGCTTGGTCCAGCGGGGCCTGCGTGCTGGCCAGGGCCAGGGCGTAGCCCAGCGGCCAGGTGGGGTGCAGGTCGGCCAGGCACTGCAGTGCTTCGGGCGAGGCCGGGCAGTGCTCCTGCAGGCTGCGCAGCCACTCCAGCAGCGACTTGCCCATCTGCAGGCTCTGCAGTCGCATCTCGCTGCTTTCGCGGGTGGCCAGCACCCAGTCGCTCAACTGCTGCAGCCGCACGCGGTCCATCGCCTGCCAGGCAGGTACGGCCTGGGCAATGGCGGCCATGTCGCCACGCGCCTGCGTGAGCAGCAGCTGGTCGAGCAGCCAGGCGGTGCAGCTGGCCTCGTCGTGCACCAGGCCGTGGTCGATCGCGGCTTCCAGACCCTCGGAGTACGAGAAGCCGCCCACTGGCAAGGCCGGCGAGGCCAGCCAGATGAGTTGCAGCAATGGGCTGGGGGCAACGTGGCTGAGATTGCCACGGCCTTCGGCCTCGCAATGACCGGATTTGTCATCGCGAGCGAAGCGTGGCGATCTCATGCCTCTCATAACGTTGTCAGTGCCCATGCCCATGACCGTGGTCATGTGCATGGCTGTGTCCATGCCCGTGGTCGTGCCCCATCATGGCGTTGTCACCGTAGGCGCCGCCTTCGGGTTCAAACGGTTCCTGCACCTCGGCCACTGTCATGTGCATGGCGCGCAGCAGGTCGGCCAGCACGTGGTCGGGTTCGATCTTGAGGTGGTCTGGCTTGAGTTCGATGGGCACATGGCGGTTGCCCAGGTGGTAGGCGGCGCGCATCAGGTCAAAAGGCGAGCCGTGCTCGGCACACGCCGTGATGCGCAGCACCGTTTGCGGCGCGGCCTCGACGCGCACCAGCGAGCCGTCTTCGGCCACCAGCACATCGCCGCCGCGCACCACGGTACCGCGCGGCAGGAAAACGCCCAGTTGCCGGCCGCTGCTGTCGGTCGCGTCAAAGCGGCTTTTCTGGCGGGTGTCCCAGTCCAGGGTGATGGAGGCGGCGCGTTGCACCAGCACTTTGGCCAGGCCTTGGCCCTGGGGCATGCGTTTGGAGCAGATGATCATGTCTGTAGGAGCGGCCACTGGCCGCGACGGAGCCGGTGGATCAAAAAAGGAAATACCGCTGCGCCATCGGCAGGCTGGTCGCCGGTTCGCAGGTCAGCAGCATGCCGTCGGCGCGCACCACATAGGTCTGGGCATCCACTTCCATGCGGGGCGCGTAGGCATTGTGGACCATGTCTTTCTTTTGCACGCTCCGGATGTTCTTCACAGCGCTCAGCGTTTTGGCCAGGCCGTAACGCTCACCCACACCCGCCCGCAGGCCCGCCTGCGACACAAAGGTCAGCGAGCCCTTGGCCAGGGCGCCGCCAAAGCTGCCGAACATGGGGCGGTAATGCACCGGCTGCGGCGTCGGGATGGAGGCATTGGGATCGCCCATGGCGGCCAGCGCGATGAAGCCGCCTTTCATGACGATGGCGGGTTTGATGCCAAAAAACGCCGGTTTCCAGATCACCAGGTCGGCCCATTTGCCGACCTCGACGCTGCCGACCTCGTGGCTGATGCCGTGCGCGATCGCAGGATTGATCGTGTACTTGGCGATATAGCGCTTGACGCGCGCATTGTCGTGGCGGTCGGTGTCGCCAGGCAGCTTGCCACGCTGCACCTTCATCTTGTGCGCGGTCTGCCAGGTGCGGATGATGACCTCGCCCACGCGGCCCATGGCCTGGCTGTCGCTGCTCATCATGCTGATGGCGCCCAGGTCGTGCAGGATGTCTTCGGCCGCGATGGTTTCCTTGCGGATACGGCTTTCGGCAAAGGCCAGGTCTTCGGCAATCGCCGGGTCCAGGTGGTGGCAAACCATCAGCATGTCCACATGCTCGTCGAGCGTGTTGATGGTGTAGGGCCGCGTCGGGTTGGTCGACGACGGCAACACATTGGCCTCGCCCACCACCTTGAGGATATCGGGCGCATGCCCGCCGCCCGCGCCTTCGGTGTGGAAGGTGTGGATGGTGCGGCCCTTGAAGGCGGCCACCGTGTCTTCCACAAAGCCCGATTCGTTGAGCGTGTCGGTGTGGATCGCGACCTGGGTGTCGGTTTCTTCGGCTACGCTCAGGCAGTTGTCGATGGCTGCGGGCGTGGTGCCCCAGTCTTCGTGCAGCTTCATGCCGATGGCGCCTGCCGCAATCTGCTCACGCAGTGCGCCGGGCAGGGCGGCGTTGCCCTTGCCCAGAAAGCCCAGGTTCATCGGGAAGGCGTCGGCCGCCTGCAGCATGCGTTCCAGGTTCCAGGGGCCAGGCGTGCAGGTGGTGGCAAAGGTGCCGGTGGCCGGGCCCGTGCCGCCACCCAGCATGGTGGTCACGCCGCTGGCCAGCGCTTCGTCGATCTGCTGCGGTGCGATGAAGTGGATGTGGGAGTCGATGCCACCGGCGGTGACGATCATGCCCTCGCAGCTGATGACCTCGGTGCCCGGGCCGATGATGATGTCGACGCCCGGCTGTGTGTCGGGGTTGCCCGCCTTGCCAATGGCCGCAATGCGGCTGCCCACCAGGCCAATGTCGGCCTTGACCACGCCCCAGTGGTCGACGATCAGGGCGTTGGTGAGCACGCAGTCCACCGCACCCTCGAATCGACTGCGTTGTGACTGCGACATGCCATCGCGGATCGTCTTGCCGCCGCCGAATTTCACTTCTTCACCATAGCCGCCAGAGCGCAGGGTGAAGTCCTTTTCGACCTCGATCACCAGATCGGTGTCAGCCAGCCGCACCCGGTCGCCCACGGTGGGGCCAAACATCTCGGCGTAAGCGCGTTTGCCAATCGTTGCCATGTCAGGGTTTTCCTTTGACGCTTGTGTCAAGTTGACCGTTCGTCAGGCCACGGAAGCCATACACCACACGGTCGCCCGCGTAGTCCACCAGCTCCACCGTGCGCTGCTGACCAGGCTCGAAGCGCACGGCCGTTCCGGCGGCGATATTCAAGCGCATGCCGCGTGCCGCAGCGCGGTCAAAGTCCAGCCCCCCATTGGTTTCTGCAAAGTGGTAGTGCGAGCCCACCTGGATCGGGCGGTCGCTGGTGTTCTTGACGAGCAGCGTGGTGCTGCGCCGTCCGTTGTTGATGGCGTGTTCACCATCGTCAATGAGCAGTTCGCCGGGGATCATGCCAAGACCTCCTGCCGAGCCGCCTCAAAGGAGGCCTCGCCCCCTTGGGGGGCAGCGATGACACGCAGTGCAGAGCGTGGGAGCTTCATTTCATTTGCCTTTGCCGATGAACCAGACCAGCGCAGCCACCAGAGCCACGCCGATGAAGCCAAGCGTATCGGTGGCGTGCCAGTGGGCACTGCCGGCCAGTCCGTGGCCCTCGTGCGCCCATGCCCCGAAATGGGTGGTTGCACCAGAAAGAAGAATGGCGAGGTATTTGGTGTTCATAAAGAGGTCCTGTGGCTTCAGACGATAGGTTGGTGCACGGTCACGAGCTTGGTGCCGTCGGGGAAGGTGGCTTCGACCTGGATGTCCGGAATCATCTCGGCCACGCCGTCCATCACATCGGCGCGGGTGAGCACAGTGCGGCCTTCGCTCATGAGCTGGGCCACGGTCTTGCCATCCCGGGCGCCTTCCATCACAGCGGCGCTGATCAGCGCCACGGCTTCGGGGTAGTTGAGCTTGAGTCCACGGGCCTTGCGGCGTTCGGCCAACAGGGCCGCCGTGAAAATCAGCAGCTTGTCTTTTTCGCGGGGGGTGAGTTCCATATTGGTGCGTCAGGGCTGGTTGCGGTGCATTTGCAAAAAGGCCAAGCAAGGAGTGTGCCCCTTTATAGGCGAGGTGCATTTTGCTGGGGAAATGCGGCGGGGCATCTGTGTGTGTTGCTGGTGCATGCTGCACCGCAAAAAGCTGGCACAGGCCTTGCAGAGATCCAAGAGGGTAGGCGATCCCGCCCACATTTTGTTTTCCAAACCTTCCTCAACTGGAGCGATCTCATGATGAACCGTCGTGGCAACCTCAAGACCCTGGCCCTGGCTGCAGCATTGGCAGCAGGCTCGATTTCCTTATCTGCACAGGCGCAGCAGGGCAACACCATCAAGGTGGGCGTGTTGCACAGCCTGTCCGGCACCATGGCCATTTCGGAGACGGTGCTCAAGGACACCGTGCTCATGGCCATCGACGAAATCAACGCCAAGGGCGGCGTGCTCGGCAAGAAGCTCGAACCTGTGGTGGTGGACCCGGCCTCCAACTGGCCGCTATTTGCCGAAAAGACCAAGCAGCTGCTGACGCAGGACAAGGTCTCTGTCATCTTCGGTTGCTGGACTTCGGTGTCGCGCAAGTCGGTGCTGCCGGTGGTGGAAGAACTCAACGGCCTGCTGTTCTACCCGGTGCAGTACGAAGGTGAGGAACTCTCCAAGAACGTCTTCTACACGGGCGCTGCGCCCAACCAGCAAGCGATTCCTGCTGTGGATTATTTGATGAGCAAAGAAGGCGGCGCGGCCAAGCGTTGGGTCTTGCTGGGCACCGACTACGTGTACCCCCGCACCACCAACAAGATCCTGCGCGCCTACCTCAAGAGCAAGGGCGTGAAAGAGTCTGACATCGACGAGAAGTACACCCCGTTCGGTCACTCTGACTACCAGACCATCGTGGCCGACATCAAGAAGTTCTCTGCCGGTGGCAAGACCGCTGTGGTGTCCACCATCAACGGCGACTCCAACGTGCCTTTCTACAAGGAGCTGGGCAACGCCGGTCTGAAGGCCAAGGACGTGCCAGTGGTCGCCTTCTCGGTGGGTGAAGAAGAGCTGCGTGGTGTGGACACCAAGCCGCTGGTGGGCCACCTGGCCGCCTGGAACTACTTCATGAGCATCAAGAACCCGGCCAACGACGAGTTCACCAAGAAGTGGGCTGCCTACGCCAAGGCCAAGAACATCGCCGGGCACAAGGACAAGCCCCTGACCAACGACCCGATGGAAGCTACCTACATCGGCATCAACATGTGGAAGCAGGCCGTCGAAAAAGCCAAGTCGACCGATGTGGACAAGGTCATTGCCGCCATGGCCGGTCAGACCTTCAAGGCTCCGAGCGGCATCACCTCCAAGATGGACGAGAAGAACCACCACCTGCACAAGTCGGTGTTCATCGGCGAGATCAAGGCCGACGGCCAGTTCAACGTGGTCTGGAAGACCCCGGGCCCCGTCAAGGCCAAGCCCTGGAGCCCCTACATCGAAGGCAACGACAAGAAGCCTGATGAGCCTGTGAAGAAGTAAGCCACTGAAAGCGTCCTGCAAAGGGGAGGGCGCAAGTCCTCCCCTTTTTGATGGGTCGGATAACCCCGGCAACCGGATGACAACGATGAGACGATGGATGACACAGGCGCTCAGGCGCTGGACTGTGCTGGCATGCCTGACGGCGGCTTGCACCGCCCACGCCCTGACCCCGCAGGAAGCGCTGGCGATTGCAGCGGGCGAAAGCGACGCCCGCATTGAAGCGCTGGGCAAGGCCGTGGCCCAAGGCGACGACAAGACGGCTGCCTACCTGCAGGCCCTGGCCGACGATGCGGTCAAACTGGCCGCAGGCAAGGTGCTGGTGGTCCGCGATGGCAAGGGCCTGGACCCTGTGACCGGCGAGGCGGCGCAGGTGCCGCCGGATGCAGAAGACGTGATGCTCAACAACCGGCTGCGCGGCGAGATCGACACGGCGCTCGCTGCCCTCAAGCTCTTCAGCAGCGATGTGACGTTGCGCCGGCAGGCCGCGCTGGCCCTGCTCAAGGAGCCCGACATCAGCCGCAAGCCCGTGCTCGATAAAGCGCTGGCCGCCGAAATAGACACCGCTGTGCTGACCTTGCTCCGGCAGGCCCATGCGGCCGTGATGCTGGGCAGCGAACAGGCCGCGCAGCGCATGAGCGCGGCTCGTACCCTTGGCGAGAGTGCGCAACCCGAGGTCCTGCTGCTGCTCAACCAGCAGCTGACGGCCGAAACCGATCCTGCCATGCAGTCGGTCCTCAAGACAGCGGTGCGCCAGGTGCAGG
>JACCDV010096477.1_pt1 | contig 12604 bp, 26 predicted proteins | sample 7446131 | NCBI WGS metagenome assembly JACCDV01 (sample SAMN15323448, study PRJNA562643) | freshwater metagenome | isolation source: river surface water | place: USA:Blue River Watershed | collected 2017-08-17 | reverse complement strand
GAGGGGTCAGGGGGTCAGGGGTTGAGGTTTTGATTTAGATCCTGGAAAAAGTTGGTCAGGGCTAGAGGGATTCAGAGTTGGTCGAACTCAGTAACGGCACAAGTCATAACGGCAAAACGGCACAAGTCCGGGGAATTGGGTTTGGATACGGCAGGGGTCTAGGTGGAGGGTCTAGGGGGCTAGGAGGGCTTAGGAGGGTCTAGGGGAGGTCTAGGAGGTTAGGGGGGCTAGGAGGGGCTAGAGGGGCTAGAGGGGTCTAGGAGGTCAGGTGAGGAGGTCAAGGGGTTTAGGAGGTAACGGCACACTTAGGCAACGGCAACAACCCCCTGCCTAACGGCAGGGGGCATTGTCGGCACTCTTTAGCGGTGTCTATTTGGCAGGGGGTCAATCTTGCCAGCTAGAGCGTAGAGCTTATTGGCTAGGGTCAGTCGGTAGTAGTAATGATACCTAACTAGACTGCCCCAAGTTTTTGCGATTAGGGCTAGGGCTAGGACAACCCAAGCGGTAGTGAAAAACGGCGGTAGGTATGTTCTGCCAAACTCGCTCAGGTCAGACGCTCCCAAGAGGTTGTGATACTCAACGGTGAAGGTTACGGCAATACCTAGCGACAGCATTACAACCCAAGTCAGTAGTCCCTGAATAGTGTCATAACGCTCGGCGGTCATCTTGTCCTCATTCATTTTTTGCTCCTTTGATTTACGGCAAGCCCCCTCCCCTCCTATCGGTTGAGAGGGGGTCGCCTAGTGGTTAGTTAGTTGATTACTTTCAGACTTGACGGCTTGGCAGACAACATTGCTCCACCTGCCCTGCGGACAATCCACTCACCCTGTCGGAGCGGTGAGGACTTCTCCACAATCTCCCAGACTAGGTTGCCCTGCCCTGCTACTCGCACTTTAGTTGTTAGTTCCATTTCCATTGCTCCTTTAGTGACGGCAACCCCCTCCCCCTTAGTGGTTCAGAGGGGGTCGCCTATCGGTTGTTTCAGTTTGAGCTAATCAGCTCTTGGATACCTTCGGCGTAACTTTCGCCAGCGGTTTCGGATACCTCTTTGATTACGGCAGACCAATCAAACTCCTCAGTTTGATAGTTCCAATAATGCTCTAGGTAGATGCCCCACTCCTCAAGGGTGAGGGCGATACGGCTAACTAATCGGCTATCCATAGCGGTTCTGAGCTAGGGGGTGTCCCCCCTGCCAATTACGGCAGGGGAGGTCACCTTCTCGCTAGATACAATCCACTCGGATAGTGGGGTCGCCAGCACCCTTCGGGGTGATGTATGGAGCTAGTAGCCCTCGGATTGTGGTGTAAAGCTCTGGGTCACGCTTCTCCAGCTCTTTCCAATCAATCTTCTCAGTGCTATCTATCAGCTTGATAGATACCAACCGCTTGCCCTTAGCGTCCACTCCAATGGTGTTCTGGGTGATGCCTTCGAACACCTGAAGGATTGCCACCCTAGCTAGGTCGGCAGACTCCTTAGCGAGCTTCTCGGCGTCGCGTGATGCCCGTAGGTTGCGAACCTGCTTCTGGATAGCAGGGGTCAGTTGGATAGTAGCGTCCTTCTGCGGTGCTACTACTGCCACTACCTTGCGGTTAGTGGTCTTAGCCGTGGCGGTTGCCATAGCGTCCTCCTCATTGTTTGGGGCGTGACGGGATTGTCTTGCCTTGAGTAGAGCTTAGCAGGGTTGTCTGACATTTCGCAACAAGTGAAACTCCCAAATGGGATTTTACTAATGGAAAAGTCGGAACAGCTGCGACCAGAACCAACCCCCCCTTTCCGGGGGGGGGTCAGTTGTGGTTGTCGGGAGGGTTGAGCGTTAGCCCAACCCCCCTCGGTTTTTACTTGGCGTGTCTGCCACGCTTGGCGTGGCGACCCTTTGGCTTCACTAGCCCCATTCGGACTAGCACCCTTCTTAGGTTCATAGCTCAGTCCAACCTTTGATTAGACCTAGCACCTCTGCGACCTGAGCAGGGGTCATTGAAGGCGTTACACCCTCAGCGTCCGAGATCCTGGTGATTACAGCGTTACCGACCACAACATCGGTTCTGCCGTAGCACTCCTCCCAGATTAGAGTTGCCACCGTATTGAACGGCAGGTTCATCAACTTGCCCTCCTCATTGAGCCACAACTCATAACCCGAGAACTGACCTCTTAGAGCGATTACCTGAACATAACCGCCGACCAGCTTTTGAAGCTCTTTGAAACCGTCAGTGGTTTCTAGGAGGTTCACCTCTCGGGGGAAGTCCCCCGAGCTTGGAATGAATACCGCACTTAGCGTTTCGGTTTTGGTGGCGGTCATAGCTTGACCTCCACCCACTCCATAGCAACCCTCAGCAGGTTGTTATAGTCACCAGCAGTGCTATCGGTGAAGTAGCGGTCTAGCTCCTCCTTCGATGCTCCTGCCTTCTTGAGTGCCTTCTGAACCGCACCCATAATGGCGTAGGCGTTGCCGTCAGACAGCTTCACCTGAACTTGATACTTAGGCATAATTGCCCCCTTCTGCGGATACCTTCCGCACTCCCAGCTTACACCCTGCCCCGGACAATTTGGAAATTTTTAGCGTGTCGCCCCGAGTAAGTCGAACACTTACTAATGAAAAAGTCGGAACACTCTCCGACCCCAAACAACCCCGCCCGGGGGAGGGGCGGGGTGTCTGGCTAGGGGGGGCTAGTCCTTTTCGAAGCCCTCTAGAACTGCCCAGAATCGGTCATAAGCAAGTTCTTTGGCTTCATCGAATTGGAACATCTCTCGGAAGTCCTCACCTTTGATTTTGCCGAACACAAGATACTCTCGGTATGGGTGTCCTGCGGAGTTCTTGTCCCAGCGGAAACCGACCTGAACCCAGTTGTTCTGGTCTAGTTCCTCGGACTCGATACCTGCCCACTTATCGGTGTAGTTCATAATCTCCCTCTTTGTTCGTGGTTGAGTTGGGTTAGTTGCCCGCTAGGGGTGCTTACGCACCCCCAGCAGGGGTTCTCTAGTGTCGTAGAGCGTGTTCGGGAAGTTCCTCCCCGACTAGGGCTAAGTATTGCCCATACCCAGTTCCAAGAATCTGGAAGTGGCAGGGATTATCAGTCCTACACTTTGAGCAAAAGTTTGCCCAGTTGCCGAAGATAGTCATTAGGTCATACCTAGCGCTATCCCCGCAGAAGTCGCACTTCGGTAGTGCGGATACAACGGCGTATGTTGCCATTAGTTCACCCCCTTAGGTGTTCTAGATCCTGGTAGAAGTTTGGGAGGTGGATTGCTCCACCCCCCCTACTTCGGTTCAGAAAGTCAGTTCTGGTTTCTTAGCGAACTCCCAGAACCAGCGCTTTTCAATGGCTAGGACAAACTGACGCTGAGTCATTGTCGAAGCATTGGTTACATACCCGATACGAAGCTGAAAATCTTCTTCGGTTAGGTATAGGTCGCTCCCATTACTAGAGCAGAAGAATCCGCCAAACAACTTCTCGAAAAGCGAAGCTCTCCGGTGTAGTTCTTTGTAGTTCTGCTCGGTAACTTTGCGAGCGCCGATTGCCATAAGAACAAAGCAGAAGTGCTGAGTTTTGTTCTTGTTCTCATCGGCTAGTGCGATTGGGTCACAATCGGTAGCGTCCCAATGTAGTGCCATAGTAACCACCCCTTTAGGTTGTTGATTACCACCCGCCCCGGCTTGAGCTGGTGGCACTCTCAGTTTACACCATAACCACGACAAAAACCAAGCGTGTCGGATTATTCGGGATTAGTAAGCTCTCTTACTAATGAAAAAGTCGGAACACTGCCGCCCCGGAAAGCCGGAGGTCTTTCGACCTCTCGGCTTCCCTAGATCCTGGATTACCCGAACAGCGATTTCCAACATTCGGGGCAAGTGCCGCTTATGAACTGCTCACGCTCGGCAGGTGTTCTGTCTGTCAGAACATTGTGGGTTAGCGCCCCTTGATTGTAGGCAAACAACTGCTCACCTGTAATTCTGATTTCGAGCGACTTGCCACACTCGCAGAATGGCGAACTGATTTGGTAAAGCCCCTCCTCGATTTTTTGGATTTGGCGAATAACCATTTTTCCCCTCCTTTGGGTTTTGGTGTTTGGGTGAGAGAGGGGGATTTCTCCCCCTCCCTCTGGGTGCTACTCGGCGGTAGCGAGTAGCGCTTGGGTTTCGGCTTGGGCAATTGCTTCAGTTAGGTCTGAAAGCAACCGCTTGGCTTCGGTAATGCTCAGGTTGGTATCGAACGACCCAGCGCCGATTCCTAGAACATCGCTACCCAAACCCTCTGGGTAGTAGTTAGTCCAAATGGACAGGTGGACAGGTTTCGCAGGTTGGTTGTCCTTTACCCAAACCATACTTCCGGTGCGCAACATAAGAGTTTCCCTCCTTGTAGGGGCAGAACTGAAGTCCAGTTTTTGCCCAGAGGGGGCGTGTTGTCGGCGCTCCCCTCCTGCTTCCAGTTTACACCCACCGCCGGACATTTTGGGATTTTTTCGGCGTGTTTTTTGGAAGTAAGTCGGCACTTACTAATGAAAAAGTCGGAACACTTCCGCCCGGGGTTTTCGCGACCTGGAACAAACAACTAACCCCCCTTTGGGGGGGGGTTGGGGGTGGGGGGTTAGTCGTTTCTTATTCAGTTATTTCGTCAATGAAATCTTTATCGGTGAAGTTCACGCCCAAGTGGGCAAGCAACGCACACACCGCAAACGGAGCAACGATAAGCAAATCTAAAAGTTCCATTTTTCTAATCCTGTTCCTGATAAATCGGGGTTGGTGTAACTTCGGTAATGCTTCGAAGAAACGGAGCGTTTTCAGTTCCCCTTTTTTCTTCGACATACTTCTTCGCCATTTCTTCGGCTTCTTCCAATGTTTCGGCGATGTAGATTTTCTCCGAGTGGAAGTGAACAAATTGGTAATAGTTGTATGAGAAATGTGCTTTGTATCTAGTAGGCATTTTGCCCCCTTTTCTTTTTTTAGTTGGGGGCTAGGCGTGAACCTAGCCCCCTTTTGTTTAGATCCTGGTGGTGTCGGACATTCTCGCCATACCCTTTAGACGGCGTAGGTTGTCACGCTGCCCCGACATTGTGAAGGTGTAAACCAATTCGTGAATGTTCTGGGGTGTCAAGAGCGACCGCACAATTTTCCCTTGTAGGGCAGATGTGGTCTGCGAGATGTAACTAAATTGGAAATAGTTCATTGTCGAAGTTTCCAATTCGTATTCGAGAATTAGCGTATTCCAATGGGTGACTTTGTAAGTCCCCCCCACTATCTCGGCGGTAATGCTGGCGTTGTAGTTGGTGAACGGCTTTCGCTCGGACAACAACGCAGGAAGTCGCCAATTTGCGACACGGCTATTTGTAGCCACCTTATCCCCTTTGTTCGTGGTTCAGCGGGGCGGGTGTCGGCGACACCCTACAACCCACGCTTTCCCGCTATCAGTTTACACCCCGGCACCAAATAACCAAACATTTTTTTAGTGTGTCGGCAGTAAGTTTCTACTTACTAATGAAAAAGTCGGAACACTTGTCCGGGACCTGGACTCGCCGGATCCTGGAAAATTTGGATTCTGGGAAATGAAAGAAAGCGGGAGAGATTTCTCTCTCCCGCTCGCTTTGGTTACTTGTGGAGCGTAACTATCTCGGCGTAGGTGATTACCTTTTGGCACTTGGCAAAGGCATCTGGAAACGCTTCGGCTAGTTTCTTCTTGTCCACATCTTGGCGGGACTTCCACTTCATACGGACAAGTTCCCGATTCCGATTTATGAGCAAGTCGAATTCGGATTCAGTTTCCCGCTTTCCGAACAACTTGTTTAGCACTTCCGCTATCTCATTCTTGCGAGATTCGAGAGCGGCGATTTCGGCTCGGACTTTCACCAATTCGGCGACAAGTTCGGCTTCGGCGTTTGATACTTTGCGGATTCTCTCCGCTTGGGTGGTGCTGTGGGTGGTGCTGCGAACATCGGCGTTAGCCATAAGTTCCCCTTTGATTCTTGCTAGGTTGCCCCCTAGCGGGTTGGAGAGAAACTTCTCCCCAGACAAGTCTAATTCGACCCACTGACATTTTTAGAAATTTCTCGGCGTTTCGACCAAGTAAGTTTCTACTTACTAATGAAAAAGTCGGAACACCTCGGCGTGGCACTAACCCACCCCTGGGGGTGGGTGGGTTAGTCGCTATTTAGTTTTTACGGCGTGACGGGCAGTAGCCCTGATCATGCCCGCAACAAGGAAAGTCCTCGCACATAATCGCCCCTTTCTTCGGCGTTTGGGTTCGGGGTGTCCCGCCGACTTATCGGCGGAACAACCCCTTTACGGATTACCAATCCATTGAATCTTCCATACCGCCATACTCTCCAACGGGGAAGTCCTCATCTTCCTCATCATCAAGTTCTTTGGTTTCTATGGAATAGACACCTTGATACTGACAAGTGTCATCATAGATAGCCAACCGCTCGGCTTCTTCTCGGCTTTCGGCTTCGATTTCGCCCTCGAATTCGACCATCAGCGTAACGCTGTATCTAGGCATAATGCCCCCTTTGTTTTGTGGATACCACCCCCGCACACTAGGCGGCATTTCCCGCTGTCGGGGGTGGTGAGGGAGTGTTCTCCCCCACATTCAGTTTACACCATGCCCCGGACATTTTTACAAATTTCTGGGTGTGTCGGCGTGAGTAAGTATTACTTACTAATGAAAAAGTCGGAACGGAGTTTCTGGGACCTGGGGGCAGTTGTCCTGCCGAATTATCGGCAGAACAACGCCCCTTTGGTTATTGTCCCTCACTGAAAGTGAACAACGCTCCGAGTTCATCATGGCTTGAGCGAACGCAAGTCAAGGTCTTGCCCTCAAGTTTGTATCGGAGTGTGAAGTCCCCATTGAGAGTTAGGCAGTCCACAACCTCGCTGGCTCGAACATTAGTCCAACCCGCGACCTTGTTCCAATTCATGTTCCCGCTGTAAACATGAACAATTGTTTCCTCATTCCAACCATTGGCTTCTAGCCACGGCGTAAGAATTTCATACTTGAAATTGTCCTTGTCATCATTCCAGCAACCGAAACATTCATTACTAGGGATAGTTGTGTCCGAATCTTCGCTCTCGAACATTTCACATACGCAGTCTGAAGTCATCTCAAACTCTTTGGTGGTGCTAGTGGTGCTAGGCATAATGCCCCCTTGTTCAGTCTGGGTTGCCCCCCAGAGGGTCGGGAAGATAATTCTTCCCACTCCAGATTACACCTCGGCACAGACATTTTGGAAAGTTGTCGGCGTGGTCGGGAAAGTGAGTTTCACTTACTAATGAAAAAGTCGGAACGGGGCTTTTACTATCAGAAACGGCAGGTCTGGGGGTCGGGGTTTCGGGGTTCAGATTCGGGGCTAAATTCGATTCTGGGGGCTTCGGGGGCTAGTTCGGGGGTGATTCCCTATTCTGGGGGGTCTGGGGCGTTCTGGGGCGTTCTGGGGGCTTCCCCAGAAGTTCCGGGGTGGCGACCACCAGGATCTAGTTCACGCGACGGGGCAGAACCCTCGCGAGCGACCAGCACACCACCGCGACCACCGCGAGCAAGTTGCGAGCGACTTGGGCTTCTGGGGCTTGGTATCCGTCAATGAGCCACCCGACTGCCAGCACATAGACCACGCCCACCACCACGCCGTCAAGCACCCGTGACACCAACTCGGCTTGGTGGAAGCGGTGTAGGCGGTTCTGATACTCCCACGCTTCCCGTTCGACAATGGCTCGCCGTATCCGTTTGCGTAGTTCCTCTATGGGCAGAGGCTCGCCGTTCACTTCGCACCCGTTGGGCAGTAGTCCACCAATCGGCTCGCCGACCTCGCCAGCGACCCGTCAGGGTGTCGAACTTCCTCGGTTGCTGCTCGGTGCTTCCACACGCCGTCACTCCAACTATTAGTCACCTGCTCGCCGCACTCGGAGCAAGTCCCGAACCAGAGCGAGCCGTCACGCCTGAAGCCGTCACTTGGCTCGGTTACGGAGAATCCGTTACCCTCGCCGTTCTCTCTAACCCGTTGTAACTCGCCGTCAGACATCTGGCGGTCAGCATAGACCACGCTTAGCAAGCCGTTCTCAATCATTCCCGTTCTCCGTTCTATCGGTGCTTCGACCCTACCAAAAATAAGAAACGGAAGCAAGAAAAGGGGGGACAAAACTTGCTTCCGTTTCGTGGCTAGGGGAATGAGGGGGCAAACCCTAGCCGTGCTGCTTCGGGAGTTATCTCAACCTCGGCAACTCTGTAACTCTACCAGATTCCTTTGGTGGCTACGGCGTAGTCCTCGTAAGTCTCGCCGTCATAGGCATAGACCCCTCGGTCTGCGTTCACATAAACCGTTGGAACATCTCCGTAAATGTCGCTCGCCATAGTCCCGACATCTATCCCGAAACCCAACTTGCCGTCATACTGATTCAGTTTGGCGAACTCCCAGAAAATCTGGGCAGTCAGGTAAGTGGGGTCGCCGACCCTATCAGTCACGCTCAGGACATTACGGACTGCTCTGAGGTTATCCTCGCCAGACCAATGTCCGTAAAGAAGAATCGGCTCTGATAGCCGTGCCGAATCTATCTGAATGTATGCTCGGTTTCCCATTAGTTATCTCCGCATTCTACGCAAACCATCTCTGAACAATCCCTGCCGTGTTCCGCACAATCAAGCGGGCGGTATTCGGGGTGTAAGCATTCCATTTTCTATCTCCCTTTCTGTTGGACTCGTTGAGGTTACCAGACTATTACAGAACTCGCAAGTCGGAATACTGATTAGCCCAAACGCTCCCACGCTCGAACAGGCTCTCTGGGCTGTCTGGAACTTCCACGCCAGCCATTCGGAAGCCAGCCTGAATAATCAGTTCGCTCGCCTCTACGCCTAGCCCGTTGGCAACTCCCTTGATGAATGAGGACGAACCCTCTTTCCGTCCGTTCTCGACATCGGACAGGTGTCCCATAGACACATACCCGTTGAGCGAGACCTGTCGCAACGACAGACCTTTGGCAAGCCGTTGCTCCCGAATGACCTCGCCGAGTGCTTCGCTGAACTTCATACTCGTCACCCTAACCCTGCTCGCCGTCCGTGTGGTCGTGGTCGGTTCTCTCCCAAGTATCTTTGTCCACAGGCAAGCCGTGTTCTTCGATAATGTGGTTCACCACCTCGCCACACTCCATAGCGGTTGCTCGCAAGTCCACTAGCAACTGCTCCACGCCGTCAAGCAACTCGGTGTTACTCTCGCCGTCATACTCCAACCTCGCCCTAAACTGCTCGGCTAGTTTGGCACTCGCCTCTAATGCTTTATACATAGTCGGGTCGGCGTAGCCCTCGGCTACATAGGTTTCGATAAGTGTTCCGATAAGTGTGAGGGACAATCCTGCGATGTCCTCTAGTGCTAGTGGTCTGTCCACTTCGCACCCCCTTTCATTTTTGTTAGTTTGATTTTACTTGGTTACTCCGAGTATCGCAAGTTTCTGCGACATAAATTCGTATTCCGTTTCGGCGAGTGCTAAATCTCTTTTCAGTTTAGGCAGTAACAAATCCAACTCTGCTAGTCGCTCTCTCGTAGCCTCTACCTGCTTGTCCAACTTTGCCTGTGCTACGCCTCTGTGTCGTGACAGACTATCTCTGGAGCAAGCCTTACAATACGAATAGTTCCCTTTAGTGGGAGCATACTCGCCTGTGTGTCCTCGCTTACAGGTTTTGGTTGCTAGTTCTTCTCGGGTAAGTGGTATTTTCTTCATACCTAAAACTCTACTTTCTGGGTCTGACATTTTTAGTTTGGTTGCCTGCCCAACTCACGCTCGCTGTCGTGAATTATTGGGCAGTCAAATCTATCGGGATTGTTTTTTAGTTTTAGCGATAATTGTGTATTTGGCTTTTTCTGTTTGTAGAGACTTCATTTCATTTTTTAGATTCTGAATCTCGTTCGCTATCAGTTCCATTCGTGAATCTAAATAAGTCTCTATGTCTAGGAGTCTTTTGCTTCCAAGATGTCCTGTTCTTTTGTAGTCCCTTACAGCCTCGTAATACCTGTAACAAGGGGCACAATACCTAGTTCCATTAGCCCGAACAAACCACAGGTTTTCGTGTAAGCCATTCTTACAGACTTCTCTTGCTTTGCTAGTCGTCATTCTCGCACCTCTAGTCGTATGGATTCTCCAACGCCCTGTCAATGTCGGCATTGAAGCAGTCGTCACACTTGGTAAACACCTCGGCTGGTATGTTCAGTCCAACCGAGCGTGAAGCATTTAGGTTTCCCTCGTCAAGTCCACCGAACTCGCTGGTATTCTCTGATGTTAGGTCTGCCTCGCAGTTCCAGCAGTATTTGGTTTCCAATTTAGTCCCACCTCTCGTCACGCTCGTCACGCCAAGCGTCATAGTCGGAATCTGCTTTTGCGTCATACTCGTCCTCGGAAAGACTGCTCTCTGTCTGGGTGTGACCACAGAACTCACATTCGATTGTGTAGTTGCCCCAATCGTCTGTCGCTGTGTCGCCCTCTGGGTTTCCCTTGCCACACTCGTCACAGATGAACTCGTCATACAGAACTTCCTGTGAGTAAATACCAGACCCACGCATTGACCCCTCTGGGTAGTTGCTGGACATTTCGTCCCCTTTCTGTTTTTTCAACAATCTGATTATTACACGAAAGACTGACAATCCACAAGTTTATTTTTATCGTGTCGCAAGAATTTTTTTTTCGCGACCCCTGCTGAACTTTTCACGCTTCATAAAAAGTTGGGTAGCCCCGGCAAAAAACCGGGGCGGATCCTGGAACTGACCTGGCACGATCCTGGAAGTGGCGGTTGCGAAAAACTCTCTGGCGGAACTGGTGTCTGGAATGGCGAAACCCCTACCAACCTAAAGGGGGGGAAAGGGTTGGTAGGGGCTTCTTTATTACCTAGTGTGTCCGTTGGGAACTAGTGCGAGAAAGGGGGGGAACTCGCTTTCGCTCAACCTCTGGCTAGGCAATCCGTTGTGCTTAGGTGAGTGTCCCCACCTTTGCTAACGCTTCGCTCGCCGACTTGCCGACTAGCGTGGCAATCTGGGCGGTGTCTAGGTCGTCCAAGTGAACTCCCCACGCCGACTCTGCCAGAATGTTCTTTGCTCCGTATGAGTAGCAATTCTTTGGAGTAATCCACAGAACCGCCACTCCGTTTTGCTTACACTCTCGGAGAATCTGCTTGGCTCTGTCCGTCTGGCTTGGTGTGTAGTTTCCGTCCGAAACGATAACCAACATTCTCACTCCGTCACCGAAAGTCAGTCCCAGTTCGCCGTCCAACGCCTCAAACGCCTCGGCAAACTTTTCTGTTCCGTCTGGTGCGGTGTAAATCGTCACCTCGGACAATCGCTGTCCACGCTTTAGCGTTGGGAAGATTCCGCTTCCGTAGTAAATCATAGCGGTTTCTGCCTGAATCCTGCGACCTGCCTCGGACATAATCCACGCTGTCTGCCCCATAGATTCCATAGCCGAACCCATTGACCCAGAAATGTCCACCATAACTCCGAGCCTTAGTGTCGGGTCGTCTGTGTGCTTTCGGGTCTTGGACTTCCACGCTGGCAAGTCGCCACGCTTGCCCATAGAATCCAACGCCTGATTCTGGATAGCGTTTCGCATAATCAGTTTGCCTAGTGGTGCTTGGGTCTTGCGAATGTGGACTGAACGCTCACGATACTTTGCCTTTTCTAGTGACTTAGCAATCGAAACCGCACTCGCTCGCTCCGCACCTGTGGGTGGTCTGCGTGTGTCCACTCTTGACCCTGAACCATTACCGCCCTCTTGGTTGTGTTCCTTGTGGAAAACCTCTTTGGCTTGTGCCTTGCGTGAGTTCGTGTTCTTGGCTTCGCTCTGGCGAGCCTTTGCTTCCTCGTCCCACTTCTCTTTGGTTTCCTGCTCGCCTAGAGAATCATTGGCATTGAGTTCTGTATCCAACGCACTATCAGACAACTGCTTTACCAGTTTCTTCATAAGGTCAGACCTGCCCTCGCCAGATTCGCCCTCGCCCTCGCCAGATTCAGATTCCTCGTCTGGGTCGCCGAAAGCGTGACCGCCACCATTAGGCTCGCCCTCTGGGTCTGCCTCTCGTAGCAACTCAACCCACCTCTTAGCCAACTCAATCGCTCGCTCAATCTGTGGAACGCCTAGTAACTGAAACTCAATCCAGACTTTGCGTAGTTCGTCAAACAATTCCTTGCCCATAATCGAAACTACTTGGTCGTAAATCTCCCGAATGTCGGCAACCTCTAGGACACCTGAATCCACTCTGGAAATAGATAGACCTGCTAGGGTCGCTGTCTGCCATAGGTCGCTACCCAGTTCGGATAGGGTCTGGCTGTTCACATCTTCCAACGCCATTTCCAAAGCGGAACTGCGTAGAAACTGGCGATTCTCTGGTCGCTCTTTGACACCCTTTGCTTCGATTCGGGATTCCTCTAGCAACATAAAGGCTTGGCTCTCTGTGGGGTCAAGTGCCTCTAGCAATCTTGGAATGTCCCAATTCGTGTGGCGAGCGTGGAGTGCTTCGTGGAATAGGATTCCAGTTGCCATTGGGAACTCGTATTGAGTTGCCCTCTCACGAATGTCGCCAACGAAACTGGCTGGCGTTGCCTCGCCAAAAGCCTTTGGCAAGTTCACCTCAATCTCGGCAATCTC
>JACCDV010305175.1_pt1 | contig 12616 bp, 10 predicted proteins | sample 7446131 | NCBI WGS metagenome assembly JACCDV01 (sample SAMN15323448, study PRJNA562643) | freshwater metagenome | isolation source: river surface water | place: USA:Blue River Watershed | collected 2017-08-17 | reverse complement strand
GCGTCACCACTGACTATGATGGCGGGCGGGCGTATCGCATCATTCCCGGCGGCGCTTTGCTGGGCACAATTCAGCGCCATGATTTTCGCCTAAATGGCTTGCAACTATTTGTTGATGCCATCCCCAATGCGCCCCGGCGCAAGATTGATATCGAATTTGGACCAGTTATTGGCCTTGCGCTCAACCGGACGGGAGATGTGGACGATCCCCGCGTGGCCGCACTTGGGCAATTGAAAACAGGTGTTGAACTGGGCCTGCACGGTGCCATTGGTGTGCGGGGCCTGCGCGCGCGCAGCGATAAGCTGAGCTTTGGTGTGACCAGCAAATGGGATGTCGCTGGGGCCCATCGCAGCCATGTGATTAGCCCGTCCATTGACTATTCCTTCGTCATGAACCGCCGCAGCTTTGTCCGCATGGCGCTGACCAGCGAGTTTGTTGGCAAAGGCTGGGCCGTCTATAATTTTGGGATTGATGCGGCCGGTGCAGCTGCATCCGGATTGCGCATTCACACGCCAGATGGCGGCCTGGCCAGCCTCGGCACAAGCCTGCAGGGCGTCCACGCACTCAGCACAAATGCATCCGGCTGGTCGCTTGTTGGAATCGTAAATTATAAGCGCCTTCAAGGCGATATTGCGGCCAGCCCAATTGTTCGAGACACAGGCTCTGCCAACCAATTTTTTGGATCCGTAGCGTTGGCCTATCGCTTTTGATCTTGCCAGACTTGGGCCCCTATGGCCGTATTGAAAAACGAGATAGTTTATAAAAGGGAGATGATGAACATGAGCAAAGTTGACCGCCGGTCTATGCTGAAAGCATCTTTGGCTGGCGGGGTGGCGGCAACGCTTGCTTCACCGCTGCGCGCAGCAGACCGTCCCTTGCAGGGCAAATCCATTTTGGTGACGGGCGCCTCGTCCGGCTTTGGGTATCTTGGTGCGTTGCATTATGCGCGTTTGGGCGCCACCGTCATTGCCTCAATGCGCAATCTGCCACGCCCTGAAGCGCGCGCCTTATTAGCGGCGGCAAAAGACGAAAAGCTCGCGCTGCATGTCATTGAAATTGACGTCACGTCCGATGCCCAAGTGGCCAAGGGCGTGGCCGCGGCTGAACGCATTGCGGCTGGCCCCGTGGATGTTCTGATTAACAATGCGGGCATTGGCTATGCTGGCCCCATTGAAGTGCAGGATATGGACGCAACACAGCTTATTTTTGACACCAATGTTTATGGCCCGCACCGCATGGCGCGTGCGGTTCTGCCTGGTATGCGCCAGGCAAAACGGGGCCTCATCGTGAATATTTCCTCGCAGCTTGGCCGGGTTATTGCCCCTTCAACGGGCCATTATTCACCCACCAAATTCGCGCTTGAGGCAATGAGCGAGGCCATGGCCTATGAGCTTGTGCCGCATAATGTTGAGGTGTCGATTGTGCAGCCGGGCGGCTACCCCACCAATGTCTGGAAAAACCGCAACATCTTGGCCCGCGCGCTTAAGGATCGGCTCAGCGCCGAGGCGGCCGCTGCCTATCCCGCTTTGGTTGCCCGTATGGGCACGGAAGATGCCTCTGGCCGCAGTGCCGACCCCATGGATGTGCCGCGCGCTATTGCAGACATTATTGCGCTGCCTGCGGGCAGCCGGCCCCTGCGCCGTGCCGTTCATCCGGGCACTAAGCCGCAAGAGGCGATTAACCGCGTGTCCGCTGAAACCCAGCTCAACTGGCTTGGCAATTCTGCCTTTGGTCCGTGGGTGAAGGCGGTTCACGACGGCTGAGCCTGTCTTCTAAAAGCAGCCCCCCGCCTTGATCCGCACGGCCTGACGCGCCACTATTGCCCCCAATCGCAATTTGGGGGGCAATGATGGCAAAAGCACTGAGGTTGGGGGGCGCTCTTCTCGCAAGCCTTATCGCTGCGTCTGGCAGTGCCGCGCAGGCGCCGCTTGGCTTTCGGGAGACGGAAGTCTCCGCCCCGGCCCTGCCACCCATTTTATCGCCTCGGGATCGGGCGGCATTGGAAGATCGCAGTTTGGTGCTGCGGCTTGACCAACTGGTCCCGGCCCTTATGCGCGAACATGGCATTGATCTGTGGCTGTTGGTTGCGCGCGAATATTTTGAAGAGCCTGTTGTGGCCTCGATGCTTGATGCGCAAAATATGCACGCGCGCCGCCGCACGATTTTGATTTTTTATGATCCGGGCCAGGGCAAGCCAGTCGAGCGTCTGACAGTGAGCCGCTATGGCCTTGGCGGGCATTTTGCTCCCGCTTGGGATCCGGCCAAACAGCCTGATCAATGGCAGGCCGTGGCAGAGATTATTGCCGCGCGAAACCCCGCCAAAATTGCCATCAACACATCGGATCTGCATCAATTTGCCGATGGCATGACGCTGAGCCAATATCAGAAATTCATGGCCGCGCTTCCGGCTGCTTTGCATCCGCGCGTGGTGAGCGGGGAAGGCCTTGCCATTCGCTGGCTGGAAACACGCACACCGTTCGAAATGGCGCTTTACCCAAATATTGTGCGCACCGCCCATGCCGTGATTGCCGAGGCGTTTTCCCGCAAGGTCATTACCCCGGGCGTCACGACGGCCGAGCAAGTGCAATGGTGGTATCGTGATCGGCTGATGCAGCTGGGCCTGACGCCCTGGTTTCATCCCTCTGTTGCAATCCAACGCCAAGGCGCTGCAGGCATGATCGAAGGGGCAGAGGTGATCCAGCCGGGCGATCTGCTCTGGACCGATTTTGGCATCACCTATTTGCGGTTGAACACGGATACGCAGCATCTGGCCTATGTGCTGAAGCCGGGCGAAACACAGGCCCCAGCCGGGCTGCGCCAAGGCCTCGCCAACAGCAACCGCGTGCAGGATATTCTCAGGCGGCACTTTGTCGTTGGGCGCAGCGGAAATGAGGTGCTGGCGCGCGCCCGCGCCGAGGCGATAGCTGCCGGGCTGGACCCGTCGATCTACAGCCACCCCATTGGCTTGCACGGCCATGGCGCAGGCCCCTCTATTGGCTTTTGGGACAATCAAAACGCTGACCCCCGCGGCAATCGGCCCATCAACGCCAATACGGCCTGGTCGATTGAACTAACGTCCTATGCTGCTGTGCCTGAATGGGGTGGCCAGCGCGTTGATTTTCGCACCGAAGAGAACGCGTTTTTTGATGGCAAAAGCCTGCGCTTCATTGATGGGCGCCAGACAGAGATTACGCTGATCCCGTCCACGCCATAAGGCCGCTGGCCAGACGAACATGGCCTCTTGTTCGACAGACGTGCTTTACCTCTGATGTGCGGGCGCTACTGTGCGCGCGACCAAGATAAAAAGGGGGTAAAAGCCAATGAAAACCGGATTTAAGCGCCTCGCTGCCTGTGCCGCTGGCCTGATGCTGTCCACGGGCGCACTGGCCCAAGCCGCACCAGCTGCTGAAAAGAAAGAGGCTGCCAGCGCGGCTGCGCCTGCAGTGCCCAACCGCTCGGTAACCAAGCATGTCGGCACCTTTAACGGGCAGAAGATCAGCTATACGGCCATTACGGGCGAAACCTTTTTGCCCGGCGCTGATGGAAAGCCGCGTGCCGCGATTTTCGCCACCAGCTATATCAAGGATGGCAAAGACCCTAATCGTCCTGTGACTTTCTTGTTCAATGGCGGCCCAGGCTCGGGCTCCGTTTGGTTGCACATGGGCGCCTTTGGCCCCGTGCGCGTTGCCATTCCCTCAGACGCGCGCGATGATGGGGCACCGCCCTATCCGCTGGTCGCCAATCCGGACAGCCTGCTCGACGTGACGGACATTGTCTTCATTGATCCCGTTGGCACAGGCTTTTCTTATGCCATGCCCGGCGTTGACCCGCAGGAATTTTGGGGCGTGACGCAGGATGCCAAATCCGTGGCGCAGTTTATTCGCCTCTGGCTGCATGAAAATGGCCGCTGGAATTCTCCCAAATATTTGGGTGGCGAAAGCTATGGCACCACGCGCTCGGCCGCTGTGCTCAACCAGCTCGAAGGCCAGTATAATGATGTGGCGCTGAATGGCGTCATCCTGATTTCAACTGTGCTTGATTTTGGCGCCGGCGCTGACACGCAAGGCAATGAAATTGGCTATGCGCTCAACATCCCGTCAATGGCGGCAACTGCGCTCTATCATGGCAAGGCCAGCCATCCGGGCGGTGCGGCTGGCATTTCGGCCGATGCCCGCGCTTGGGCGGCCGGGCCATATCTTGCGGCCTTGCTGAAGGGCAATGCCTTGGGCGCGGATGAGCGCGCCATAGTGCGCAAAGATTTGTCGCGCTTTACGGGGCTGAGTGAAGCCTTTTTGGATCGGGCAGACCTGCGCGTGACACCCGCCCGTTTTTATAAAGAGCTGCTGCGGGATCGCGGCCTGACCGTGGGTCGACTGGATTCGCGCTATACAGGTAAGGACTTTGATTCCGCCGGGTCAGAGCCCGATAATGATCCCAGCTTTTATGGCATTGATGGCGGCTATACGGCAGCCATTAATCATTATGCGCGCGCCACGCTCGGCTATAAAACTGATCGCAGCTATGTCACCATTGGCGGCGTGCGCAATTGGGATTGGCGCCTGAATGAAGGCCGTGACAGCGATACTTATATGAATGTTGCGCCGTATATTTCGCGGGCCTTGCGCGAAAATTCGGGCCTCAAAATCTTTGTCGGCCAGGGCTATTATGATTTTGCCACGCCCTTTTTTGCGGCAGAATATGCGCTGACGCGCGCTGATTTTGACCGCAGCCGCATCAAGTTTGAATATTATGATTCCGGCCACATGATGTATGTGCGCGACGAAGACCGGGCCAAATTGTCCCGCGACGTCCGCGCCTTTATCAAGAGCCGCTAAATCTCTCTGCGCGACCGGCCCTGCACAATGCGGGGCCGGCGACAGCGGCTTAGCCTAAAGCGGCCAGTTTTTCTTCGGCCAGCCGATCAAGTTCAGCTCGGCTCTTGCGTTCCGCACTGGTTTTCAATTGGCCACAAGCGGCATCAATATCGCGCCCACGCGGCGTGCGGACGGGCGCCGAAATGCCGGCGTGAAACACAATGTCTGAAAAGCGCCGGACACGCTCGGGCGTGGAGGTGTCATAAGGCGCGCCGGGCCAAGGGTTGAACGGAATCAGGTTCACCTTGGCAGGCAGCTTATATTTGCGGATGAGGCGGACCAGCTCATGCGCATCTTCATCGCTGTCATTCTTGTCCTTCAGCATCACATATTCAAAAGTGATGCGCCGGGCATTGTTCGCACCCGGATAATCGGCGCACGCCTGCAGCAATTCTTCAATGCCATATTTGCGGTTGAGCGGGACAATCTCATCCCGAATATCTTTGGTCACCGCGTGCAGCGAGACGGCCAGATTGACGCCAATTTCGGCCCCAGCGCGCGCCATCATTGGCACCACGCCTGAGGTGGAGAGCGTGATGCGGCGCTTGGAGAGCGCCAGCCCATCTCCATCCATCACAATTTTCAGCGCATCGCGCACATTTTCAAAATTATAGAGCGGCTCGCCCATGCCCATCATCACAATGTTGGTGAGCAATCGACCTTCGGGCTGCGAGGGCCATTCACCCAGCGCATCGCGCGCCAGCATGACTTGGCCGACAATTTCTGATGCGGTCAGATTGCGCACCAGCCGCATTGTGCCCGTGTGGCAAAAGCGGCAATTGAGCGTGCAGCCCACTTGGCTTGAAACACACAAGGTGCCGCGGTCAGCATCGGGAATGAAGACCATTTCATAATCTTGGGCATCAGGTGCGCGCAGCAGCCATTTGCGCGTGCCATCCGTTGAGACTTGCGCCTCCACCACTTCGGGTCGGCCAATCACAAAGCGGTCTTCCAGCCACGGGTGCTGGGCCTTGGCAATATCCGTCATATCCGCAAAGCGCGTGGCGCCGCGATTATAAATCCAGTGCCAAATTTGCTTGGCGCGCAATTTTGCCTGACGCGCATCAAGGCCCGCTGCTTCCAGCTCCTGCCGAATCTGCTCGCGCGGCAGGCCGACAAGGTCAATGCGCCCATCGTCGCGCAGCACAGCTGCGCGGGGGACGGGGACGGGATCAATATGGCCGGGAATCTGCATGGGCGGGCCTATATTAGAAAATCAGCCAAAAGGCCAATCCTCTGCCATGGCGTGCCTAGCCATGCGCCCCAAAATGATTGGCAATAGCGGTGCTGATCCGCAGGATCAGGCCATAGGCCCGCTCAATTGGGACGATATAGGCCGATTGAATGCCCGCATAGGCTTGCGCGTCACTGTCGGGATAATCGCTGGGGGCCGTCACGGCGAAATCGCTCATCGCAGGGACGGAGACGGGGAAGGCCCGGCGCAGTTGCGCCAAGGCATCGTCAATCCGCAGGGTAAAGACCATTTCCAACACATCATCCCGGCTAATGTCATTGGACCGGGAAAAGGCCGGGATTTGAACGGCCTTTAAAAACATATGCTGCAGCAGCGCGATGCGCAGCGCATGAAGCGCGCCCAGCGATCGGCGGACATCTTCCCGATCCCCCTTGGCCGCATCTTGGGGCAGTTGATCCAGCAGGCGGTGCAGCTTCATGCCATCGACGCGTAGCCGCGAGGCCAGGCGGCGGAACACGCCGGCACGATCATCTTTGGTCAAATGTTCGGCTAGGGCCAGGCAGGCGGCTGACAAATGCTCTTCAGTGCCGCGATAGGGGCGGCTGGCCCAATAGGCGCTGTTGAACAGTTCGCCATAGGCCGCGACCGATTTGATGCTGGCCAGCCGGTCTGCCGCGCGCAGCAAGCGGACCAAGGCTTGGCCACGGTCTGACTGGGCGAGCAATTCCGCCACGCCTTCCAAATCTTCCCCCGCAGCAGATCCGGCGCCTGCCAAGATGTTCACGGGATAGCCCAATTGTTGCAGAATGGCATTGTGCGGAATGGCGCGAATTTGCCGCAGGCTCATATCCCTATCGGCGGCCAAATCTGATTGACGACGCGATTTGCGAGAGCCTGTTTCATTCAGCAACCCCAGACCAAATGCCGTGACGGCACGGGGATAGGTTTTGGAGTCCAAATGCTCCCGCTGCACCCGGCGAATGCCGCGATAAAAATCAAGGCTAATGTCGGTGCGGGTGTAAAACGCATCTTCAACTTCGGGCAAAGGTGCAGTTTCAGCTTCGGCAATGCGCGTCAGCGTGGCCAGCGCCAGCTGATCGGTGCGGAACAGCAAATAGCCATCGCCGCCCTGAAAGCTCGCCTCCAATTCCAGCCGGATGCCATGCTGGGCAAATTGCGCGCGGGCCCAGCTGCTCATGGGATAGCGCATCCGATCAAGCATGGAGGCGGGATGCGCGCCACGGCCCATGGATTCGCCATGCGTGTTGAAAATAAGGGCAGCGACATCAGTTAAGTGATGCCGCGCCATGATCCGCGCGAGCCGCCCATGGAGCCGCTCAATTGCGAGTGCCGCGGGCACTTGGCCCACAAAGCGCCCGGCATCGGAAAAGCCCGTTTGGATCGCCACGCGCCCGCGGGTTCGGGCATAGGCGCGGTAAATGGGTTCGCCCAACAGCGCATCCAAAAAGCGCGCGCCATGTTCCATCGCGCTTTCAGTTTCAAACAAGGGCGAGACATCCACCTTGTCATCCACGCCGAAAAGTTTTGCGAAATACAGCGCGACCAGCACTGTCTGAGGCTGTTCACATTCGGCAATTAACATGCGGATGGGCGCATCGGCATCCACATGCGCCAGCATCTGCGCCATCACGAGGAATTGGCGCAGCGCTGTGGTGCTTTCCATCGCCAGCGCGGCCAAGTTGGAGCGCAAGGGCTGCACGCTTTCTAACAGCTCGCGCACGCGGCTTAGGGCCGTGCGGCTGGACAGATCCAGCATGGCATCTGGGTCAATGCGGCGGCGAATGGCATTGTTCAATTGTGATGCGTTGACGCGGAAATGCACCCAGCCCATGCCCAGCCCATCACTGTGCATGGCCGCCGCCAGCACCAGCAGCGCCCGGGTGCGCGCGGGATTTGCGCTGGTCTGGGCTTCTTCTTGCAGCGCGGCAATGATTGGCTTCAAGGACAAGAGCTTGGCGGGGTCATCCGCAGTGAATTGGTTGGCCGCGGCAGACAAGGCGGCTGGATCCGTTAAATCCTGCGCGAACAGCGCCGCCATTGCGCGGCTATGGGCTTCGCCTGCGCGCAACGGGGCCAGCAGCGGATGGTGTGCGTCAAGTGCTGCTAGGTCCGCGCTATAGCGCGCCAGCCGTTCCGCCTTTTCGGCAAGGCGATATCTTAGGCTGGTCGCCCAACTAATATCAGTGCGGCCATCCATGTCATAGCCCACCCATGTCGCAAAGCGATACGGCTGGGGCAGCCACTGCGTCCATTGGTCGGGCCACTGGGTTGCGGCATGATCATATAAGGTGCCGACAATGGCATCACGGGCCTTTTGCGCGCGGGCAATGGCGGCCATGGCCTCATCATGCTCAAAATCCAGCGTAATGGCCGCGCGCGGCGCCCCCTCTTCGCCCCGCGCTATGGCTCCCGGCGGGGATTGGCTGGCTGCGGCCGCCACTGAATCACTTTCGGCGCGTGTCAGCAGAAATGTTGGGTGCGCGGTAAACACGCTGTGCAGAAAGGGTTTGGAAAAGCGATCGACAAAGCTGTCAAAATCGCTGGAGGCTTGGGCGGCAAGCCCGGCCCAGCATGTGCCATTATCAGCAAGACTAATGGGCGCCAAAAGCATGTGCAGGCGCCGCGCCCGGCTGTTCAGGGCCTCAGCGGATAAATCGGCAATCAACTGGTCAATTGTGTCGAGACGAAGCGTGCCATTTTCCAGCAGCCGCGATACATCATGCCCCAGTTGAAACACGGGGTTGAACAGCGGCGTCTCGCTGGTGCGTTGGTGCAAGTCCTGCAGGCGGGCCCGCAGATCAGCAATGGTCTTCATCAGGCGTTGATCCCAAATGCTGCCCAAATGGCAGCCGGGCCAACCTAAACCCCTCTCACATCAACTCAATTGCTGTGAATACCAATGCAGGTTGGTGCGCCAAGCATGGGTTCAAACCGCTGACACGCCGATGTTCACGGCATCCCGCTGGCGCAAAAGACACAAGCAGCGATCAGTTTTTTAGCGATCTGCCATATACAGTAAGCGCGGTCTTGATGAGATAGATCATCGCCCATGTGCCAATTGTGTCCCCAATCACAATTGAGAGATAATCTGGCATCTTCGAGGTTTCGTAATTCACAATCGAAAGCCCCATCTTCATGAAAATGGCATTGCCCACGGCACATGCCAAGGAGAGAATGAGCAATCGCAAGGGCGTGAGATTGATCAGGCTCGCCCGCAAAGAAATGGCTTTTGCCGTCATATCAACGGCCAAGGGCCCCCCGACTGCACAAAAAGCTGAGACGACGGCAATGCCAGTCAGGGTCATGCCAAAGTCGATACAGCAAAAGCCAGCGATGAATAGCGCGGGGATGCTCCAATAACCAATAATCAGAAATGCCGCGAGGCGCAGGAATGCGGGCGGATAAAAGAGCCAAGGATTGAATGAAATCAGCTCGTGGTAAATCCCCATGCCCTGAAAGAGGCGGTAGGTGGCCGCGTAGAGAAGCGAGACTAAAATCGCCATCCCCGCCTTGTACCGAATAGTCTCTTGCCTGTTTTGCATGACCCCACCGCCATGAAAGTAATTTTCATACCCTCTATGAAACAGACATCTCGCCGCTGCTAGTGGTGCAGGCTGACGCAGAGATTGCAAGGCCTCACCATTGCTCGAACTGCCGACACGCGGATTTTCAATGCTCATGTCATCATAAAAAACAATGACTTAAAACAGTTTGTCTAACTCATTGTCTAACTTTTGGGGGTTAAAAACACCCCGAAGTCTGACCTTCTCGTGCAGCTTTTTCTCCCAAGCGTCGCTTAGGGCTCAGCAGGGCATCAAACTCACCATCCAAAACAGCCTGCCGTATTAGTTTAAGGGCATCACGAACCCCTGACACATCTTCGCATTCTATAGCGGCTTTACCTGGCGAAAGCTCCATTGGTTTGTGGCTGTAACGTAAGGTTAAAAGTATTTTTCCATCAAATGTATCGTGCCACCAACGCGTTACTGGCTTGGATGATCGCGATGGCATAGCGCAGCTTTTAGATGCACGCTTCTCGGGCTTGCCGATCGCTTCTTCCGCTAACAGAATTTGCTCATCAATCTTCTTTAAAAATCTTAGGCGTCTGTTTCCCACAGCTTTGGGCGGTCGGGGTTTCAACTCAACAATTTTTAGTGAAGACAGAACAGACATTATGAACCTCTATCAAGCGGCATCATCAGCGCTTTAACATCTTAACAAGGCTTGGATTTCTGGGCGGTTAGCGCCAAAACTGGAACCAGCGTTTCGTCTCAACAATTAGGGGTTCTTGAGCATCGGATTCCCCGTCCATCTCCTCATATAGTTCTCTTCTTATAGTCATGAGGACTTCGTCAGGTTTTATCTTAAGTGCCAGGCAAACGGCTCGAGTAAATCCCAATACTAATGTTCTACCTGGAATTGCTTGAAAATTTCCACGCTCGATATTGTCAATTTGTCGAACTGAAACGCGCGTTTTTTCAGACAGTTTCTCTAGCGTCCATCGTTTCGATAAACGCGCCTTCCTTAGGCGAAGACCCAACTCAACAAGTGGCAGGACGTCTCCCTTATCATCGTGTGTGGTCATGTCCCCCCCAAGACTTTCGACACCCGGTCATGGCGCCTTAATCAAGTGGGTAGAAACGCGTTTTTTGGTATTTTTTGCGTAACTATTCGCCCAAGGAAAGCGCGCCCCCGACGCCTCCCCTTACTGCGAAGATACCAATCACCAACTCGATTTGCTCATTTTGAGCAAACTTTTAGAGAGATTGCTCGATGGATTGTGCCGCTAACTGGGCATCTTCTTAATATAAATATTTAGTTCGGTTAGTTTTTCTAACAGGAACGCTCTTAGTTCTTTTGTGAAGTCGTCGGCACCAGTCTGCGCTGGCAGCGTATAACCGCCCTTTCCTCGGATCAGATAACCATCTCTAACTAAACGCTCCAATTTCCGCCGTGTCGTTTCACGGGACATTCCAAGACTGACATGTATGAACTTTAAACTCACTGGTGCGCGGTAACCATTCGGAAATGCGCTCTCTTCTGATCCATAGTTTTTTGCAACAAATGCATCTCGCCTGAGTTCGCGCGTGCTTTCCGCAGCGACCAAACAAACAATTGCAATTTCCTCCGCTGAGAACCGATATTTTTCTACCGAGAAGCGCAAGAAGTCGCTGATGAATTCAATAATGAAAGAAGCGACATATCTCGTTGGTGCATAAGACAATGCTGGTTCCTCTCGAACAGGTTTGGATTGTGCTTCCGAGCGCAATGCAAAACTCCAGCGACAATTGTCCATAAGCATGATGCCGATAAGGTTAGGTCTCGGCAAGAGTGAACCTGGGGAACCTGCGGAGTCTTAAGGCGAACGGGCGAGTGGGCGCAGACCGATTTGGGAGAGAGGGGTAAACCGGTCTGCGCCTGTCAACGTTGTGAGAGAGTGCCGATGACTTGAGACGGCTATCGCAACCATTGGGCAGCAGATAGGTCCCCTTAAGATTGATAATCCAAAGGTTAGGGATTCATGCGTGGCGCTGGGTCGCCTTCAGGATCCGTCACAACGACACTCAGCGAAGAAATTGGGGTGTGACGGGGTGCCTTTAAGAAAGAAGCCAAGGTGCTCAGGCGTCTCGGAACAGCGACCTCTTTCGCCGTCAGCCTAGCCTTCTCTTTTGAAGACCTGACGATGTAGCGTTTGCGAAGATTGTCGTAGATTCGGACATGCCAAAACGGCGAATTCCCTGTCCGATAGATGCTCAATCCGCGACGCAGATGAACGATGCCCGTCTTTTTGTTCCGAGATTCAGACAGATGACATTCCTACGCTAGGATTTGGTCTAACAGTGTCTAAGTTTATCACCGCCAAAACAGCCTAGAAAATTTGCATAAGTGACTGATTTTCAGGTGAAAAATGGTGCCCAGGGACGGAATCGAACCGCCGACACGCGGATTTTCAATCCGCTGCTCTACCAACTGAGCTACCTGGGCATCCTGCAAGGCGAACCTGCGTGTTGGAAGGCGCGCCTATAATCATCCTTGGGCGGTGCTGTCCAGCCCTGAATCCTGTTCATCATCGTCGACGCGCGCAGGCACGCGATAGCTTTCGCCCAGCCAATTCAATAAATCACGGTCTTTGCAGCCGCGTGAGCAGAAAGGCAGATGCTCTACAGCCGCGGGTTTGCGGCATAAGGGGCAGAGCGCGGGCTTAACATCAGGCTGGAGTGACATGGACATGCCCATAGCCTTGAACGCCGGCATCGGAAACCAGATTTAACGGGGCGCCCGTCCATCGCTCAACCTCGGCCACCACATCCGTCCAGCGGCGCAGCAAAGCAATCACAACAGGCCGGGCGGTCAGCGTGCGCGGGCCAATGCCTGTTGAGCGGGCGGCCTCCCGCAGCAGGGCCAGTGCCTGGCTTTCGACAGATAAGCGGCCCGGCGTGGTCCCACACAGCTGTTCTGGCACGCAAGGGCCCGTGCGCGGGCGGATGATTTGGGCAAAGCCAAATCCATTGAGCGCGGTGCGCTC
>JACCDV010325753.1_pt1 | contig 12619 bp, 13 predicted proteins | sample 7446131 | NCBI WGS metagenome assembly JACCDV01 (sample SAMN15323448, study PRJNA562643) | freshwater metagenome | isolation source: river surface water | place: USA:Blue River Watershed | collected 2017-08-17 | reverse complement strand
ATAGACATATATCAAAATAATATTTATTTGCAATAGCATATTATAATTTTGTATATAATATAATTATTAAATTAAGATTATCATACCTACATTGTTAATAAACTAACCTATGCAAATATGCAAATATGCAAATATACAAATATGCAAACATGTAAATATGCAAATATACAAATATGCAAATATGTAAATGTGCAAATATGCAAACATGCAAATGTATAGATATGCAAATATGCAAACGTGCAAATATGCAAACATGTAAATATGCAAATATGCAAATATGTAAATATACAAATATGCAAATATGCAAACGTGCAAATATACAAATATGCAAATGTGCAAACCTGTAAATATGCAAATATACAAATATGCAAACATGTAAATATGCAAATATACAAATATGCAAACATGTAAATATGCAAATATGCAAATATCCAAATATGCAAACATACAGACATTCAAATAAATATATAATATAACTTCAATTGTTGTTTATTTTCTTTTGCAGTGTATGAGTTAGCAAATAATTGCCGAGGTTGTTTTTGTTTCATTTATAGTTTTTAATATCTACTATATTTATTAATATGCCAAGTGGAACGCTTATACAGTTATATGCAATAAACGAAGAAAATGACACTATCATTGGTAATCCGGAAATCACATTCTTCAAATTTGTATATAAAACACACACTAACTTTTCTATATGCGATATAACGCAGAGATTTAATGAAAAGCCCGCATTCGGTAAGAAAACGACATGCACAATAGAAAAAAAGGGAGACCTTCTAGCTAATGCGGTTCTTTATATCGAACTTCCCGAACTGGCACCAAATGTAAGCTGGATTAATGGAATAGGACACCACATTATCGAATATATCGAGCTACAAATGGGCGGAATTACAATATGCAGACTAACGGGCGAATATATCGACATATATAGCGAACTTTCACTGCGCGATAAGGATGGATACTATAAAATGGTAGGAAAATCATCGTCATACAGTAGGACAATTGCAACGGGGGCGAAAGTCCTGTTTGTCCCCTTGCCATTTTGGTTCTGCATGTCATATGCGAGTGCAATTCCCTTAATATCTTTGGGACACATGGATGTTAATTTCGTAGCAAAATTCCGCGATTTTGCGCAATGTTGGTATTCTGGGACGGAAATGAGTATTACGCCGCCATCTCGGGAGATGGGAGAATGTAATCTTATATGTAGATATATATATTTGGCGGAACATGAGCGCAGGAAATTTTTGAAGGCGGAGAAACATACATATTTAATTGAACAAGTTCAGTATGATTTCGGGAATGTGGGGGTTGGACGTAGAAATGCGGTTATCAATTATAAATTTAGCCATCCTGTTAAGGAACTATATTTCATATATCAGGCGAACGCTGTTGAATTAACAAACGATTGGGGTAATTATAGTAGAACACTGGATGATGATACGGTTATACAGACGCAGATAGCCCCATTTGTTAAATGTAGGTTTTTATTCAATGGAATAGAGAGAACGGAGGAACACAGGGCGGACTATTTTAGATATTTGCAACCCTACTTAAATGGTGAATTCATACAACCTGCAACGTTTGTATATTGTCATTCGTATTGTCTTCATCCTCTTAATATGCAGCCATCAGGAGTATGTAATTATAGTGTTCTCGAATCAGCACAGTTGCAGCTTACTTTTGACGACAGTATATACGAGGGAATTTGTAAAATATATGCTCGTAGCTACAACGTATTAATGATTAAAGCAGGTATGGCAGGCTTAATGTATTCTATGTAGGTTTTTCAAGGTTATTATAGTATATTAAACAACATAATAATATATCTTATTTAAAAAAAAAGATATATATATTTATAAATATACGTATATAAAATAAATATATATACATATACAAAAAACATATACATAAATATATAAGATATTCATAATATGCTTGGTATAATAATATATGAGGCAATAGATGCAACATTTAGCGTATGCTATTGGATAACAAAGAAAATAATATCTAATACATTTAATATTGGATATTATATATTTAACTACACATATAATAATCTATATAATCAAAATGGAAATAATACGGCTGTAATTAACACAAGTGAGACGGACGTTATATTTAAATCAATAAAAAAACATATGCAACTACAAGGAAAATTAAATATTGAAATAACATCTTTTAATATTAATAAACTACGAAAAATATAGATATTTACTTTGTATTTTTTTTCCATTTCTAAATCTATTTTTATTTTGATAGTTATTTTGATAGTTATTTTAATAGTTATTTTGATAGTTATTTTGATAACTATTTTTGTTTATGTATTTATTTTATATGTATTTTATCTGCTATCTGCTATCTGCTATCTGCTATAATTTGTATAATAAATAATATAAATAATATAAATATTAAAAATGAAAAATATAAATAATAAGTAGATAATAACATATAATATATAATAAATATATATTTAACAAAATATATATTTAAAAAATCAATTAAAAAAATATATAAATAATATATTAAAAAAGTCAATAAATGGATAAAATGACATCAAAACATCCTAAATGTGTTATTATAGACCCTTTAACATGTATAATTAAACTTGCATTAATAAATTATTATCCCTTGGGCACGAAATTGAGTATAAATAATAACACAATTAATTTTTGCAGTGGTGGTTATTTACAAGGCATATATAGGTTTATATATGGCGATGGTAGGGAGGATTTGCATAACTTATATAATCCTATTTGTAAAGCGATAAAATGGTATTATACTGAAAATGATGATAATATAACTTACTTATTTGACTTAGCGAGGCGAGGGCTTGTGCAATTGAAATCGACTTATCCTAGTAATAATACAATACAATACACGTTGGATCATTATATCGATATTATTAAAACAAAAAAAATTCTGGAAAGTGATGCGATGAATACAAATATACATAATTTTATGTATGAATCCTTATGGACGGAATTAGATAAGAAAATCATATATAATGTATTTTATGAAATAGTAAATAAGAAAAATGAAATTGAAAAAAATAATTTAATAGATATGGTTAATAATATGATAAATGTAAAGAATAGGATATTAACCGAGTATCTTAATAATACAACTACTATATTATAATATACAATATTATAATAATTTATATTTTTGATGGCCTTATAATATATTTTTTTCTTTTTTATTTAGATACATATATATATAAAATGAGTTTATTACTAAATAAATATTACAATACTAGCAAACAATATGTAGAATCTCGTTTAAATAAATAAAATAAATACCAAATAATAAATTAAAAATAGAATAAATATGGCTACGCAACCCCAAGATGCAGGAAAACCTAAATTAGAATTGCCGACCGCAAAAGTTATGGAGGCCTCATTCAAGTATTCCCTTAAACACATGAAACCGATTGATTTATATTTTTATGTTGATTCCATCAAGGGAAAGGTTTCAATCGCTGAGGATGATGGCGATAAAATTATCTACAAGAGCGATGAAGAGCACACGAGTGCTATCCTTAAAACCCTCGAATGTGAAAATTGTTATATTGTTATTACAGCGAATACGATTTATATTATTAGCAAAAATGTGAAACAACGAAAGGCGAATCAAATGGCCCTTGCCGAATCTTAGGACGCAAGAATCGATATAAATTGATTTTTATATTTTTGTTTTTATATATTTAGAATAAATAATTATATTTATTAGTTTTTGAATTAATCAACATATAGCATAGGAATATATATATTTCCCACACCTGTATAATCACTCTGTTTTATTGTTTTTGGTATAATTTTATTATTTTGGCTATTATTTTCTGGTAATCCATTATTTATAGGTTGGGAATATGGTCTATAAGAGGCATAATTTGACGCATTATAGGGCATATTATATTGTAAATTTGGCGATATATTCGGGGGTTGTTGATTTTGTAAGAATTGCGGTTGTGATGAATATTGGCTTTGACCACCAAATCTGGGAGGTAAAGATTGCATTTGATTATTATTATTCGCATTAGTGTTTGCAGTTATATTAGTATTAGTATTAGCATTAGTATTAGCATTAGCATTAGTATTAGTATTAGTATTAGTATTAGTATTAGTATTAGTATTATTTAATGGATATGGGTCTCTATACTGTTTATAATCATTTGTTAGATTTGTCAATTGTTGAGATAATACTGGATTAAATCCTTGTGTTGTTTGTTGATTAATATATGATGCTGGGGGATTTACATTTTGATTAAAAGTCTGTGATTGCGGGGATGATGGTTGTATAGGCAAATATAATTGATAGGTATTCGGCGATGATAATTGAGACGGATTTAATTGTTGCGCGGTATTTTGTAAATTTGATAACATAGAGGGATTAAATTGATTAGATGTTTGAGGTTGATTTGGACTAGATACCGATGTTGGAGTAGGTTGCCAAGGATTAGATATTTGATTTGGATTAGATACCGATGTTGAAGTAGGTTGCCAAGGATTAGATATTTGATTTGGATTAGATATTTGATTTGGATTAGATATTTGATTTGGATTAGACATTTGATTTGGATTAGATATTTGATTTGGATTAGATACTTGATTTGGATTAGATATTTGATTTGGATTAGATATTTGATTTGTATTTAATACCGATGTTGGAGTAGATTGCCAAGGATTAGATATTTGATTTGGATTTAATACTGATGTTGGAGTAGATTGCCATGGATTAGATATTTGATTTGGATTAAACATTTGATTTGGATTAGAACTTAGTCCTGGATTAGAAGCCGATAAAGGATTAGAACTTTGTGAAGTATTAGAACTTGATGAAGAATTAGAACTTTGTGAAGGATTAGAACTCAGTGAAGGATTAGAAGCGAATGAAGGATTAGAAATCAATGAGGGGGTTGAGCTAGATGATAGTGTGGAGTTTAAAGATGGTTTTGGTGTAGGCGTTGTAGGCTGAGTAGAATCCATCGATGGTTCAACAAAACTAAACCGAGTTCTCGTTCTTGTTGAAGAGGAACCGCTGGGCATTGTAGGGTCGCTATCATTAACATTAACAGTTGCTTTAACATCATTAAATTGCATGTTTATTACTTCTTTATTCGCATCAACCGCTTGATAAGAAGGTTGCAAATTAGGCAAATTAATTTCATATTTTGGCTCCGGAAAAGCCTTATTGTTTATATTTGTAGTTGTAGTTGTAGTTGTGTTTCTATTTTGGATTTCCATATTTTTGAGGGAAGATATATATTTTTCGTTTCCATTGCATAATGCGCTAATTTCCTGAGAAGATAATAATACACCATCTTTAATTAGTGCATTACGTAAAGAATAACCACCTTCACAGTAAATAGTAGTTAATATATTTTTATATGAAATTTCTAATGTATTTGTGCTATTATTTATCTTCCATGTATAATTATTAAAGATATCACGCATTTCCACAAGTAAATTATTATAATATACTTGATTATCAACCTGTGCATACATACCTTCATTTCTACTAATTGCATCCTTATATAATGAATCATATGTTTTATGTGTATTTTCATAGAAATTTAACATATCATTATATATCGCTTTCATTCGATTATTGTCATTTTCAACTACTGGATTATCAAAATTTATCTGCATTGCCGCCTTATTAAAATATTCGAATAATACTTCTACATGTTTTATATATGTTTCCGCGGTCTTTATTAAATTATCTATTTTATCTTTATAGTCTTCAATTCGGTTTTTATTGTAATAATTTATAATTGTATTTCTATTAATTTGATTAGTTGCTGCCGCATTTATCTGCTGATTAAGAAAGGTTCCCAGGTCCGCCGGCTGTTCGTGCGTTGGTAAAACATTTACAACGGTTGTATTCATAGTGCTGTTCTTCATTGTTGAAGTATTTACAACGGTTGTATTCATAGTGCTGTTCTTCATTGTTGAAGTATTTACAACGGTTGGTTTCATAGTGCTGTCCATTACTATTGGTATTGCTTGCGATGCGTTGTTTGGTTTAACGCAACCACTTGCATCATCGCCCGTAATCGTAATCGCCTGATTTAGTAAAGTTTCCACATAATCAATATAATATAACATCTCTTCATTATTTACATTTCCCCCCGCATTATAATGTTCCATTATATATTCGTGTATTGTTCTCACTCCATTAGCGGCATCTACATTTTCATCCATAAACGCATTTGGATATATGCTATTATATTTTTCATGTAGGCAAATATATTTATTATACATATCATCTAATTTTGCAACATTCGGGTCCGCTATGGTTTGTCTATTTGTGGTCGTCTGTGTTGCAGAAGCAGAATAGTTAATTTGATGTCTATTATTAATGTAATCATTTGTATATTTTAAAATATCAACCATATTAACAAAATAATTATATCCTTCATCAATATGATATATTAAATTAGCGTAGGTTGCGTCATTTAATATATTTTGTGAGATAGCGGAAAATTCGCTTTCGGTGTAGCTTTTTAATTCCCTCCTATATGTTGATAGTAATCCCATAAATATTTGGTCAGCTTCAAAAATTGTAGAGCTTATTGTATCATAATAATTTATCATATTATTATATAAATCTATATCATCCCTTGTAAAAGCCGCCGCATATAAACCACTGTATTCGGTATATAATGCCTTATATGTATTTATAACATATTTTAATATGCGGTCGAGTTCATCCTTATCGCCATTATAATTATTTTTCCTAAAAAAATTATTGAGTCTTAATTTAAACTCCGCTTTTAAAGATTCAAGATTAATCGATGCATCCATTTGCGTTGAATCAAATCCCTCCACATTTTTATATACCCAGAAATACACGACCGCAGTTATTAATATCGCCACACAGGATAGAAATATTAATATATTTGTGTCGATATTTATTATTTTATTTATAAAACTACCCATGTCAGTATATTAATATTAAAATAGAAATTAAAAATTAAAAAACATCTAAAAACCTGATTTAGCCAAACATTGAAAATAATTTATTCTTAAATTTTACAAATTTATTGAAAAAATCAACCATACTGCGAGTTTTTTTCTTCGTAATTTCATCATAGCTATATATCCTGTCCCTTTTCCGCCTTTTCATTTTGCGAACCTTCCGCGGAGACGATGCGAAATGTTCCATGACTATACCATTATATAATATAATACCTCCTATTATTACGATAACACACACAAACAACTTTATAATTGTTTTTGTATCATTGAAATCCATCGTGTTATAATGTGTTGCCGCCTTTATTATATTAATAGAAGAAATGATTTATTACCAAATAAAATAACATACCAACTAGCGATTTAAGGGCGACGCCGTGGGTTGTAATGTTGCCCGTTTCCTCAATAAGAGATGGAAACAGGCCAAATAGCGCCCTATTGAATTGCGGTAGGGAAACGACGAATATAATTACAAATATGATGACGGGAACACGGAGATAGAGGAAAAGTTTCCCTATGCTACTATCATTCGCAATCCCGACCGACGCCAAGATATTAGAATGTCCCCCATATTTATTTGGCATTTCTTCGCTGTATTGCGGCGGTGCATTTAGGAAATTTTGCGGGAAGCGGGATTGTTGTGGAATCTGCGCATAGTCGGTTGCGTAATTAAAATTCTCGGCGTTTATATTTGCCCTATAATCCATATTCTGCGGTGGTGGTTGCTGCGGTTGATTCATTTCGTTAATAACCGCGTCGATAACATTGTCCGTATCAATGCCGGATGTTATTTGTTGTTGAGGTTCATTTGACCGCCTTAAAGAAGATATCGCCGTTGCCATCTTTATTTATTGTTTTTTTATTTCATTAAAATATTTTTTATATTCAACTTTATACTAATTTATACGCATTTAGAGAATAATAGCAAACATGCTATGCGAAACAACAGATATATATGATGATAAACTTAAATAACCTAATTGGCGAAATTATGCTATAATACTTTTCATGTATTTATAGCATTTGTCATTTATGCTGAATGTATTATTTTCAATCATATCGGGTGTCTTACCTTTCGGGAGTTGATATATAACACATCCGTCTCCTGTGCATGCCCTATTAAATAATGTAGCAAGCCCGAGACCAAGTATTACGGATATTATATTTATCGTGGCTTGATATTTAAATAAATCTCTTATCATTTATTATATACTGTTATATATTTTATATATATTTTACATAAAAAATAATTACATATAAAAATAATATTAATAGCATTTGACTAATATTAATGGAAGAGAATACTAAATTCATGCATCATATATATGTAAAGTTCGCAAGGTAGCATAACACTCTTTTTTCTCGTTGAACCAAGTATTATATACATTGTATTTATTTTAAATATAAGAATTGCTAGATTGTAATATTTGAATGAATAATATCTACATAAACAATGTTGCTTTCCGTTTGATTTTATAAAATTGCAGGTATTTCCATTTTTATTTTCCTCATGATACCCATTTAGAATTATATTGTCTATATCATCATCAGTTATTATTTTATAACTATTATATTTACTTATAAAACGTATGTCGTGGATATAAAAATCGTTTGCAAAATAATAACCCCTATTCTTTTTGGATATTAAATATGTAAATAATGTAGTTATATCAACATATTTTTTTTCATTGTTATGTTTGCATATATTATTTTTATTATATATTGCAAAATTGAGATAATAATTAAATTGATTTATTGATAAATTTTCATCATTAATTAATATGTTTGATGGAACAATATATCTTTTTGAATGAAAATTTATTAGATAATTCTTGTAGTATAAAGTAATATATTTAAGTGTAGTATTTGTGTCTTTTAACTTATTAAATTCGGCGACCATAATCTGTATTATTTTAGATATGGGGTTAGTAATATCAAATATATGAATATATGAATTATGCATTATATATTCACATATATTGTATTTATCTATTATATGACAGAGTTCGATATAATTATTTAGACTATCAGGCGTGGTTAAAATTTTTTGTTTGGCAATTATTTCATATTCGCGATTTTCATTTTCATAAAAATTGCGTGGTCTTTTAATTTGCTTTTTTTGTTGTCGCATCTCATCATGAGTTGTAGCCATATTTAAAAAAACCAAAAATGTTTTATATATGTTATTAAATAATTATGTTATTAAATAATTTTTTTCATTTTTTCAGTTGCGGGGATATCTAATATAGCATAAATGGGACCAGATATTAAAAAATAGATTTAAAATAAAAATAAAAAATTAATAGCGGCGATTTTTTTTATATTATAAATGTAAAGTAAGTAGCAATATATAAAAATGGCGACTTTCTTTAAACCGCAATTATCCGCACAGACGCTATATGTAAAAAATGACGGAGTGATAGAATTCGAGACTGGAACAGGAACACTTACGCTCCAAGGCGGCGAACCAAATGGGGATTATAGTATCACACTTCCAAACACGGCAGGAACGATTGGACAATATCTTAAATCATTTGGAGGTGGTATAACAATATGGGATAATCCTCCAAGTGGTTCAGTAGGAGGAAATGCAAATGAAATACAAATAAATGATGGAGCGGGGGGCTTCGCTGGTAATTCTAATTTTACAATAGATGAAAATTTAATGTATATTGGAAATACATCGGCATCTTCAAGGCTAGTTTTTACGGGCGGCAATCCCGAAATTGGAACAGCCTCCATACGTTCTAATAGTCCTAATTATTTACGTATTCACACAACAGGAACACTCAATATAGATGGCGATACATCATTTTACTTAGGTGGTAATGAAATATATGTTAATGCATCAAGTTCAGTTCAAATGAATGCAGGATTATCAATGCAATTCAATTCAACAGGGATAATAAATATGACATCAGGACATACAGGAACAGGTGCTCTGTTAATTGCTACTTCGGGTCTTGGTGGTACAATTGAACTTAGCGCGATTGATACTTTAACTCTCGGCTCAGAAGACACTACTAGCAATGAATCCGTTAGAATTAAAAGCACTAACGGCGGCATTAAACTTGAATCAAAGCGATTATTTCTTAAAACAAACGATATTGCAGTCGGTGATGGGGAGACGCATATATACAATACAAGTGGGCCAGGAACTTCTTATGAACCTACCGCATCAGTATTATATTTTTACGTCCCGATAGGGACAACTGTTGCAGATTATTATTGGGATGCAACAGGTTATGGAGTTGATGGACAAGTAATAAAAATATTATATGACAATAGTGAAGCACCTACCGTTGGATTTCATGCTTATTTTGGTTCAAATGGTCTTGTATCAGGTAGCGGACTGGCTACATCCCTTTATTTTAATTCACTTGGTCAAAGTAGCGAACTCATTTGTAAATTAATGTATGGCGACGTCAGGAGATGGATGATTCTTAATACCGGCGCCGCAGTTTATACATAATTTCTTCCTGAAAAAAAAATAAATATATAATTAAATACATTATTACATGACCATATAACTGATACATATAAATATAAATATAAATATAAATATAAATATAAATATAAATATAAAATAAAATATTTACTTGCTTCCATTCATTAAAAAAGTGTTAAACGTATATTTTATTATTTCCGCGGGTATAAATGGCTTATTTACCTTGATATTTCTCGCTGAATAAATTTGTAATATTATTGTGTTTATTGTGTTTTTTGCGAGTTCCAAATTTATAATAGGTTCCTTATAAATTGGATAAAGTGGGTCTATTCGAAAGGTTTTATTATCATCAATATATCCCCATTGTCTTTCAAAAACATGACATTTAAATATTATTTGTTTTTTTTTAAAATAGTTAATTATTATTGAATATATATTTGGATGGTATATAGTATCATAATGATATAAATAACGCAATATTAGACTGTTATTTTCTACCGTGTAAATGCAAATACAATTTCCTTCAAATGCAAGAAGGAAATTATTATAATAGAAAACTTTTGCAAAATTATAAATTATTTTTTTATTTGCATAGGTTTTTAAATAAGTATAATCATATGTATATAGTAGGTCTTCAATTTTTTTCTTTGTCTCGTTTGTAGCATATCCGTTTTCCGTTATTTCCGCCAAAATTATAAGTATTTTATTTATTATTGTATAATTATAAATCTGCTCAACAAGATTGGGGAATGTATCGAGCAACGCGAGTTTTGATACATCTTTTAAAAAATAATCAAAACTTGCATCTAATATGTTAAGATAGTCTATTTTATTATATTCTGTGCCCATTTAGATATTGTTTGTTTCTATAATTATTTCTATATACATTATTTTTTTCATTTTTTCTGTTTTTTCATTTTTTCTATTTTTTCTATTTTTTCATTTTCCATTTTTTCATATATATATTTAGAGGAAATTGGTGATATATTCATATATTTCATTTGGTAGGCGTTCTCGCGCTTTTAAGCGATATTTTGAAGATATGATAAGCATAAGTATTGATTTCTGTATGGTAAAGGTATTTAGGTCAATGCATATAAATTTAAAATTTCGGTTATCGGGCGTCTTGTAATCCGTTTCGAAACTAATAACATTATTATTTTTTTCAACATTATATGTTTTTTCTACATTAATTATTTTAAAATTGCCATAGATTGTTTCATAATGTAGAGTCGAATATAAATCTGTATGGGTTGATGATAGTAGATGCATTATATTATTGTTTATCATTTTATACACTATAATTCTTGTTATATTTATTTCTTCAAACATGCAAAATATATAATTATCCACATGATATATTAATTTATCTTGTTTTAATATTTCTCTTAATTTATTGAAATTCATGGTTGTTAAATTTGAACCTCCATTAATAAATATATCATATAGCAACATATATTTATAATAATTAGATAGAATTATATTGTCTTCCGGAAGTTGATTCCTTTCCATATTTATTGTATTATAATTATATTGATATTATGTGTAAATTTTTTTCATTTTTTTAGAGGATTAAAAATAGTAGCAACATAATAATTATTTTATTTAATAAATTCATTATATATTAAATCGTATATTTCGTGTGGCAATCTATTTATATGATGCATTTTACGCTGTCCTAATAACATTAACATTAATATATCTATATTCTTATCATATAATTTATCATAACCAATAAATGCATTTCTATTATAATATATATTATTTATTCCAAAACGTATATTCCAAATATTTCCTTTTAAAATATAATCAATCCACATTGTTTTTTTGTATTCCATATCATGATAAATAGTAATATGCATTCGATGACAATATAAATCTTCGTCCATTGGTATTATATATATTAAATATTTATCAATTGAAAAATAACATTTTTGTTTGGATGGATATACATTATTTTTAATTTTAATTATTATATCTATAATGTTTTGTAATTTTTTATTTGTTAAGTCATTGTGTTTAACTCCTTTTATATAATCACAATATAATTTTTCATATGTAGCTTCAATATCGTTAAGCAAACCATATAATATATTAACATGTTCCATTTGGAAAACCAGATTTAATGCTAAATTAAATTATATATTTATTCCATGTTTTTTATTTTTTAATTTTTTTAATTTTT
>JACCDV011035812.1_pt1 | contig 12620 bp, 10 predicted proteins | sample 7446131 | NCBI WGS metagenome assembly JACCDV01 (sample SAMN15323448, study PRJNA562643) | freshwater metagenome | isolation source: river surface water | place: USA:Blue River Watershed | collected 2017-08-17 | reverse complement strand
ATAACAAGGCGGTGCGATACACCGCCCGAGCTTGTTGCTGCCATACGCGAAAGCGCGCAGCATCTGTGGTAGGCGCAGGGTCGCTGGCCGCTGGCATTGCGATAAAAAAGCGGCTGGCTGGGGACTTTGAGACAGCGCTGCTGGGCGCCGGAACCACGTGCCCTGCTATTGATTGCGCTGCGGTTGCGTGCACGGTTGTTGGTGCAAAGGTGTCGGCTTTTGCAGCATCACGTGGCGAAGCATAAACTGGCGCGGCTGAAAGTGCTGCGGCAACAAGTAGCGAAACGCAAAGCGTATGGCGGCACAGCAGCTCAAGCACACCACGACGCATGCGCTGTGGCTTGATAATTGGCAACACCGCTTGGCGCCGTTGCCGAACCGCTCGCATGCTAGTCATCCGACATTCCTACTGATCACAAGTTAAGGGTTGGCGCAGGTCGCCCAGGCGTTGATGGCTGGGGTTAAGCTGTCCATCAGGGTTTTACCTTTGACAAAGCTGCCCAAGTCACCTTGGCGCGCTAGCATGGCGATATAGCCTTGGCCTTTATCCCACACCGGATACGCGCCGTAGGCGCCAGGGCTTGAATAGCGCGTCGCGCTACAGCCAGCGGTTGCGCATTCTTGCCAGTTCCCCAGGCCGTATGGCCAATCCACGCCAAAGCCTGCGAGGGCCGGTGAATAGCCCACAGTGGCGCTGCCGCGTTGGTTACTGAACATCTGCGCTTGGCTGGCCGCACTTAACAATTGGCCTTGTTGCAAGGCGCGCAAAAAGTCCAAATACTCTTGCCCAGTCCAATGCATACCTCCAGCCAAACGCGGGTTGCTGAGCGATGGCAAGTCATAGCGGCCGGTTGCAAATAGCCCGGTTTCGGCGCGGAACTGGTTAAACACACTGCTCCACTGGCTGACTTTACTGGCGCGCATCGCCATTAAGCCAGCGAGCTGTAAATGCAAACTGTTGTAATGAAAACTACGGCCCGGTGCGTTGCCATTGTTGGCGTTTAGCGCGACGCCGCTCAGGACACAGCTAGCAAACTCTTGATTGGGCAGGTTTTGACACAGCGGCTCGTCGGTTAAGCCCGAGGTAAAACTAAGCAGCTGGCGCAGCGTCATCGCCGACAGGGGGTGGGTCGCAGGCAATGGCCAATCACTCAAGTGTTTGGCGGGTGTATCGTCCAGCGATAACAGGCCGCGATCGACCAAGCGCAAAATGATGGTCGCGCTGACCCATTTCGAGGTCGATGCCGATTCGTACACCGTGACTGGGCTGGAGCTGCCCCGCGCATAACTTAACAGCGCACCATCGGGGCGTTCGACCAGCAGGCTGAAGTCCGTATCGGTGCTGACGGCGGCGGCTTGCTGATACAACGTTTGCGCCAAGGTCGCGCGGCTGCAAGCGCTGGAGGGCGGTGGTGTGGTCGGGGCTGGGCTATCCCCGGCGCCGCCACAGGCTGTCAGGAGTAGCGCGGCGGCTCCGAGCCAGCAGGCGTGCCATGCTTGGTGTTGCATAGGGTGTCCTTTTTAACGCGCTGTTAGCGGATCAGCACCGACTCGGGTTCAAATTGATACAAGGTCACCGCAGTACGCACCTGCTGCGCATCAAAGGCTTCGCCTTGTTCTTCGGCACGATGTTTTAAATAGGTTTTGCTTTGCTCCAACGTCATCGGTTTGGCCTTGAGCTGGCCATAGGCATAGGCGGTTTTACCCTTGGCGCTGATCGGAAATACCATGTCGCCGTCTTTGACCTTCAGCCGAAAAGTAGGCTGATCTTTAGCGGTGGTAAATTGCATCCAGCAGCCTTTTTTCTGGCACACCGCCTCAATGGTGCCTTGCACCACAAAGGATGTCGACACATAAGCGGCAGGGTCGGCTAGCACTTGCTGCACCGTGACACTGTGGCTGATATCAAAGGCCGGGCCAAACTGCTGACTGGGCTGTTGTGTTGATTGTTGTTCTGTTTGCGCTGGTGATTGAGGTTGCGCCTGAGATTGAGCGTGCGCCAGTGATGGGAACAGTGGGCTTAAGCACATGGCTAAGACTAATGCCTTGCTTAATGACAATGCGATGGATTTTTTCATGACAAACTCCTGTGGCTGCGGCCACGTTGATCTAGTGTCGCTGCTGCTGGCGACTTGGCTGCCTACACGAGTTGCTTCCATCCGTAGACAATACAGGTCGACAACACAGGTCGGCCACACGGGATGACCACACGGGCAGTCAGCCTATCGAGCCGTTCGCTAGCGGTTGTACTCATTGCCCCAATACATGGGGCAACACCTGGCTTCAACTCCTTATTCAACATAAGGCCTGAACACAGCTGCGCAACACAGCGACACCCGCACGGATATCGGCAGCAGCAATGAGAGTTTTCAGCGCAGCCTTTGTGGCGAACATCGGAAAGCTTCATCCTGTAAACTTTTGCTGAGGATGTCAACGCCGGCGTGTGCCGGCGAGCCTTTTGTTGAGGCAGTCCCTTGGCTTTTGCACGCTGAACCCTGATAGTGTGGGTTTGAGTCCTTCACAACCGCCAGTGATACCATGACCGAGCAACACCCCTCGCAAACGCCTCTGAACCATTCCTCGTTATCAGACCCAGCCTCGTCGCCCCAGACTGCGACATCGGCAGACTCTGCTTCGGTGCTGCCTGCCGGCAGTACCTTATTGCCAGTAAGTGTGCAGGGCATGCGCTGCATGTCATGTGCTGGCAAGGTTGAACAACTCGCCGTGGCGCAGCCTGGCGTGTTGCAGGCGCGGGTCGACTTGCTTGGGCAGCGCCTGCATTTGCAGGTGGCGGCTGATTTTACCGCGACAGGTCTCGTGGATGCGCTGGCTAGCGCTGGCTATCAGGTGCCGGTTATCGCCTTGCGCTTTGACGTGACGCCATTAAGGTGCGCTGGGTGTGCGCGCAAAGTGACCACAGCAGCGCTGAGCGTACCTGGCGTGGTGCGCGCCGATGTCGATGTGTTAAGCAAACAGCTGCACTTAACCGCTATCAGCATGGCGGTGGTTGCACCGCTTAGCGAGCACTTGGCAGCGCTGGGTTATGCCATTGCGCCTGCTGATAGCCTTGGTGCTGGCGTTGAGACGGACAGTAACGAGACAAAAAGTACCGAGGCAAAAAGTGCGGCGGCCTGTGAGTTGATGCCAGACCACCCGCTACCACAGGTAGCCGCGTCGCCCAGTGCGCCGAACACGTCAGCAAACACGTCACAAAACACTACGCCTAACACTTCACCAAATAAGGGGCCTAACGCCGCGGCACGGGAGCCTTTGACATCGAGCGCGTCATCGGTGCAGCGGCCACAGCCGACGCCTAGCGCCAAGGCGACGCGGCGACCGACCGATCCGCCACTGTGGCAGGTAGTGCTAGCGTTTGTGTTATCGGCGCCGTTGCTGGTGCCGATGCTGTGGCCAAGCTCGGCGGGCCATGTCATGTTGCCGCCGCTGTGGCAATGTCTGCTCGCCTTACCGGTGCAAGGCTATTTAGCGGCGCGGTTTTATCGCGGCGCTTATTATGCGCTGCGAAATCGCTCTGGCAGCATGGATCTGCTGGTGGCGCTTGGCACCAGTGCGGCTTTTGGCTTAAGCCTGTGGAACTGGTGGCAAAGCGACTCGGCGATGCCGGCGTTGTATTTTGAAAGCGCCAGTGTGGTGATTGCGTTTGTGTTGCTTGGCAAATACTTAGAAGACGGCGTCAAACGGCAAACTCAATCAGCGCTCAGTGCCTTAGCACAGTTGCAGCCGCAGCAGGTGCGAGTCTGGCGCAACAACAGCTGGCAACTGCTGCCGTTAACTGCGGTTCGCCTTAATGACCGGGTGCAAGTCAAACCGGGCGAGCGGGTGGCGCTCGATGGCGAAGTGCTGTCAGGCGAGAGTCAAGTCGATGAAGCCTTTATCAGCGGCGAAAGCCAGCCGCTGTTGAAAACGGTCGGTGCGACCCTGGTCAGCGGCGCGTTAAATGTCGATGGTGTCTTGGAATATCGGGTGCAAAAGTTGGCGCGTGATTCGCGATTGCAGCAGCTGATCACCCAAGTCGAGCAGGCGCAGTTATCCAAAGCGCCGGTGCAACAAGCGGTGGATACTATTAGCATTTATTTTGTGCCAGCGGTGCTTACGATAGCGCTCATCACCGTGCTGGCCACTGGCATGTTGACTGGCGATTGGCAAGCGGCGGTGTTACACGCGGTGGCGGTGCTGGTGATTGCGTGCCCGTGCGCGCTCGGGCTGGCGACGCCTGCAGCGTTGGTTGTTGGCATTGGCCGCGCCGCCCGGTTTGGTATTTTAGTCAAAGACGCCGCGGCGCTGGACGCGGCCAGTCGTATCGATACCGTATGTTTTGATAAAACCGGCACCATCACGTACGGCGCACCGCAGCTGACCCAATGGGCGGTGTGGCCGCCGTCGTTGGTGAGCGATGATAATGCCAGCGCTGCACTAGTTAGCGCTGCAATACATAGCGCCGCAACAGAGAGCGGCGAGGTAGACAACTCTACGCGAAGCAATTCTGAGATAAACAACTCTGCGCTAACCAACTCAGATCTGGCCAGCGCTGCAATCGATATCCACCAGACACCAGACGATGCCGCCCGTATGGCGCTACTGCAACTGGCAGCGTCGCTGCAGCAACACAGTGAGCATCCCCAAGCCAAGGCATTTTTAACGGCGTACACCGGGCCACTGTTGGCGGTGTCACAGTATCAAGTGTTACCAGGCCTTGGGGTGGCCGCGCAGCTGCTATGGCCATCGGCTTTGCCCAGCGCGGTATCTAATGCGGTATCAAATGCAGAATCGGTTGACGCCGCGTCAAATGAGCCTCAGCGCTTTGCCATTGGCAGCGCCACGTTGGTTGCGCGTAGTGGTATCGCGGTGCCGCAGGCGTGGCAAAGTGCCAACAGCTATTTACTGCAACAAAGCCCACAGCCACAGCTATTGGCGGCGTTTTGGCTGCAAGACGAGGTGCGCGCCAGTGCCAAACCAGCCATTGCGGCGCTTAAAGCCATGGGCATCGATAGCGTGATTGTCAGTGGTGATAAAGCGGCCATCGTGCAACAGGTCGCTGCAGGCTTGGCAGTGGCGGGCTACCTTGCCGAGCAAACGCCAGAACAAAAACTGCAGCATATTCAACAAGCCCAGCGCCAAGGCCAACGTGTGGCGATGGTCGGCGATGGCATCAACGATGCACCAGCCTTGGCCCAAGCCAACCTCGGCGTCGCACTAACCACCGGCACCCAAGTGGCCGCTGCGAGCAGTGGCATGAGTTTATTAGACGGTGATTTAGCCTTGCTGGTCGCAGGCTTAGATATCGCCCGTCGCACTCGCCGCGTCATTTGGCAAAACCTCGGCTGGGCCTTTGGCTTTAACGTCCTTGCTATCCCCGCCGCTGCGCTAGGCTACCTGACACCGGCCATTGCCGGCGCCGCCATGGCGATGAGCTCGGTACTGGTTGTGTCCAACGCCCTACGCCTGCGCCGCTGGCATCCCGCCACGCTCGATGCCCGCACGCCGAACACATCCGCAGCACCTGGCCGCGTCGTGCGGGATTTGTTTCATTAATGGAGAAATGCATGAACTTGCTTTACCACTATTGTTCAGTCTCGACACTGATGAAAATTATTGAGAGTGCGTCAATCCATTGCAGCAATATTTCACTCGCCAACGATCCTGATGAAATTACGTTGGCTGCGCGCGAGATCTTCCCGAGCTTCTGGCAAGGGCTATCGGATAGTGCGTTTTATGGTGTTGATAATACGGATGAGTTTTTTGTGTTGTCGTTATCAAAAAAACCAGATCTACTGAGTCAGTGGCGTGGTTATGCGGATATGGGACGTGGGGTGATGCTGGCGTTGGATTTAGATGCCTTAAAAGCCTGCAATTATTCGTTCGACATGATCCCTATCCACATTCACTCGTATGACGCATCGTTGTTTGGCACGCCCATATTTAAAGCGCTTGAAGTGTGCTACGACAAACAAAGGTTCTATGCCCAGTTGCAAAACACCTTTGTGGATTTTGATGATGGTAAGCTGGAGCGATCGGCTCGAAGTTTTGATATTACAGACACCAATCTCATTGCGTTCATAAACCGCCTAAATGACTTAAAAGCGGCCTACAAATCAAAATTCTATCAAGAGGAAGAAGAAGTTCGTTGTGTGATTCATGCCAGTAAAAATGATGCAGGCTACCCCGCACAGTTATTACGCGCTGAAACCTGGGGCGAATCCAGCAAGCTCGATGTGAAATATGTAGATGTGCGAGGTCAGGTATCGCCACGTTATCCATTGCGGCTAAAATTCAAACACGTGAACGCACTGCATGGCGTTATGCTCGGGCCAGCCAATCTTAATACACCTGCAATGTTGCGGGTGTTATTGCAACAACATGGGTTTGCGGACACAACAATAACTACTTCGGCTGGCAACTTTCGATTTGGTGGTTAGCGTTTAATGTTGCTCGACGCCAAACCTAAATCAAGGGTGCAGCATTGACTCTGCTCCCTTCATCCTGTGCCCTTTGATGTTCTCCCCCGCGATTAATGCTACAGGTACAGGTCGCGTGCGCGTACAGTTTGCCTTGGGCGTCGGTTAAGGTTGCTTCGGCAATGGCGATGGTGCGGGAGAGGTTTAACAAGCGACCTTCGGCGATTAACTCTTGATTGCGCGGCACTGGCCGCACCATTTTGACGTTTAAATCGACGGTGCCATACCCAACACCAGCGTCGAGCGCGGCGTGGACAGCACAAGCGGTAGCGGAATCTAACACCGTTGCGGCAAAGCCACCGTGCACGCCGCCAAGTGGGTTTAGATGACGATCATCGGCAGTGGCGATAAATTTTACGTAGCCATGGCGCACCTCAACTAAACGCATCGGCATGGTGTTCGTAATAGACGGTGGCGGCAAGTCGCCATTGGCCATGGCGGTTAACAGCTGTTCGCCGGTCATTTCGTGGAGTTTCATCAGGTGTCCTCTATATGATGGGCTAGCGTTATCAATCGCGGGTCGCGACGTTCATTTTGCATAAAAAGCGAAAGGTATCAGGCGTTTTTATGCAGTTTATGAACCTTGGGGGCAGGTTCTTGTTATCTGTGCGATAGCAAGACATCAACACTGCTACTCTGGCTCACAGTTCTTAAAAAAGGCTTTTGTACGATTGGCCACATTCTAATCGCCAGTGTCTATGTTTAACAACGCAGGATCTAAATGTATGAAACCTAAATCAACGGAATGATGTTCTGAATGAGCACGAAGCCAAAACATATTTAAGTCGCGAGAGTCTTGACCAAGAACATATGTCAATAAGTGCGTTTTATCTTGGTAAACATTAATTTCAGTATGTTGGGTTGGGTGTGAACCTTTAACTTTAATATCAGTGACATCTTCAAAAGATGCTTCAAGAGCAGTTATAAACTCTCGACTGGTAATAGCGACACCATTAATTTTAATAGTGATGGTGTTGTCTTGTAGCAGTCGTAGTGAATTTTTAATAATGAAATGCTCAGTTGCATATTTTGATACTAATGCAAGCATTAAGACTGTCATAGAAATGGCAGTCATCTTGATGGATGTTTTCATCAGCTTTATTTGAAATGTAGTCAGTGTATTTTTTTTGCTATGTGACATCGGAATGATAAATCCTACTGACGATATGATGATTGCTATAGCAGAGATGACCATCAGAATTAATGAAAAATGATTTGTAGCAAATAAATAGTTATAACGATCCATCCGTCAAAGATTCCATGTAAGTCGAAGAGATTATCGATATTGAATGACAACGATGACGTATCATAGGGGCTAACCCCGTGTGCGTTTAAGCCATCGATGTATTTGAGTTGAAGCCGATGTATGCCCAGACATGGTCAAATACAAGATGTTGACCTTAGCGCGAAAACCTACACGCTTCAACCTGTTAACCTGATGAAGCCCCTTGCGCCATATTGTTTAGCTTGCGTTGAAACCGTTTACATGGTGAGCTGAACGCTACTTATGTAGCCACCAAGGATATTGTTATGCGTCGAACCAGTTGGATGTTGCTGATCATGTTTTTGGCTGTTGCTGTGACAGGTTGCGCTTCATCTGAGTCCACACCGGCTCGTAGTAATCCCGCCAACCCATCCCTGATTCCACCGTCTGCAGAGCCAGTGCTCCCTGCGGTGCGATTAGATGCCGATCGGGTGTATGCCAAGGTCGCAGGTGTCTCGTTAGCCCTGGATATCTATCAAGCGTTGCAACCGACAGCACCAGTGACAGCGCGTGGCCGACCGGTGTTGATTATCTATCATGGCGGTGGCTGGCTGATTAACGATCGGCAGATCATGCGGCAAACGGCGCTTTATCTTGCTGCCCATAGCAACATGCTGGTGGTTAATGTCGATTATCGGCTGTTGGGGGCGCAGCACAATCAAACGCGGCTGGATGAGATCGTCAACGATGCGCTGGGAGCATTAGTCTGGGTGCGTCAGCACATTGGCAGTTTTGGCGGTGATCCAAGCCGAGTCGCGGTCACCGGTGACAGTGCAGGCGCGCATTTGGCGGCGATGGTCATGTTGGCCAAACCTTGGTTGGCAGAGCGACCTTGGGCTGGCGATGACTCGCCACTGACCTTATCACCCAGCTATGTGCCGGCTGATCGCAGTGTGGCACAGCTTTCGCAGCAAGGTTGGTTTGACGTCCAAGCGGCGGTGCTCAGTTACGGCGTCTTTGATGTCAAAGCGCGGGCAGAGCGAGGTTTTGAAACAGCCAGCAACGGCTTTTGGCAGTGGGCAAAACTGACACCGCGGGGCTTGTTTGGTGCGGCGCATTCCGTGCAAACTCGGCCGGATCTATACCTTGCTATGTCGCCGCTCTACCAAATACCGCAACGAAGTGCACGTCAGCTACCACCGCAGTGGGTGCATGTCGGCAGTGTTGACCCCACCACCAGTCCTGCCTCGGTCCAGCAGTACGTGCAAGTTCTGCAAGCGGCTGGCCAACCTGTCCAATATCAGCTGTATTCAGGTCTTAATCATGCGTATTTAGATAACGGTTGCAATGCATTCTTAAAGATGTGTTTTGACCGTGATGCGATTGCCCCGCTAAACGACATGCTGCGATTCTTGCGACAAACGCTTGGCGATTAGCCCAGCCTACTCTTAATTCACCACACTCTGAATTCACCAAAAAAAAGCCCAGCGCTTGGCACTGGGCTAACTGATACCTGTCCGAGAAAGAAAGGTACCCTCACAGGAAATGCAACACTGTTAATGCAACACAGGAAATACAACGAGGTACAACGCAAGTGACGTGAACCAAAGGCAATAAAGCGCGTGGTGTCATGTCAGCAATTGTGGTCAGTGTAGGTGGCTATCGCTGGACAAAGCTTGCGGTAGATCAAGTGCCAACCCTACCGAGGCCAGCTGTAGCGGGAGTCTTTGATATCGATCAAAGGTTCGGTGATGGCTGGGTTCAATCCGACTCTAGCTCATCCGGTTCTAGCCCAATCCGGTGAAAGCCAATCCAGTGACGGGCTTGCGACTAGGTTCTGCGCGCAGGGGCTGGTTATCGCATAAAAGCACCAGCACGGCCCCCTCAAAAAACAACCCCCAGCAGGCTGGGGGTTGGTCAGGGCAAACTCAGTGACAGTATTACTTCACTGGCTCTTTTAAGCCGCGGCGGATCAACAAGGCATCTGTGGTTGGTTCTTGACCACGGAAGGCTTTGTAAGCTTCCATTGGGTCTTTGGTGTTACCCACCGACAGGATGTTTTTACGGTAGTTGTTGCCGTTTTCACGGGTTAAACCGCCTTGTTGTTGCACGAAGGCAAAGGCATCGGCGGCCAGAATTTCAGACCACATGTAGGCGTAATAGCCTGCGGAATAACCGCCGCCCATCGAGTGGCTGAAGAAGGTTGATTTGTAACGTGGTGGCACGAACGACAAGTCCACACCGTGTTTTTTCAGCGCGTCGGCTTCAAATTTTTCCACGTCTTGCAGTGGTGCATCGGCTGGCAATGAATGCCATTCCATGTCCACTAATGCCGCAGCCATGTACTCTAAGGTGTCATAACCTTGGTTGAACTTACGCGATTTTAAGACTTTCGCTAACAAGTCAGCTGGGATAGCTTCACCTGTTTTGTAGTGTTTCGCGTAGTTAGCCAGCACTTCTGGTTTTTCTGCCCAATCTTCTTGGAAGGTTGATGGGAATTCAACGAAATCACGCGATACAGCGGTGCCTGACAGGCTTGGGTATTTCACTTTCGAGAAGATGCCATGTAAACCATGACCAAACTCGTGGAACATGGTGGTGACGTTGTCATAGCTAACCAGCGTAGGTTCACCGGCTGGGCCTTTTGGAATGTTCATCACGTTGACAACGACAGGTTTATCGCCAGCTAAGTCGTTTTGATTGACGAACGAGCTCATCCAAGCACCACCACGTTTGCCTTCGCGTGCAAAGTAGTCGGCATAGAACAAGGCAATGCTTGAACCGTCGGCATCAAACACTTCATACACTTCAACATCTGGATGGTACACCGGCAAGTCGGTGCGTTTTTTCATGGTGATACCAAACAGCTTGTTCATTGTGAAGAACACGCCGTCGTGTAATACGCGATTAAACTCAAAATAAGGTTTGACTTGGCTTTCGTCGAGGTCGTATTTCGCTTTGCGAACTTTTTCGGCGTAGAATTCCCAATCCCACGGTTGCAGCTCGAAGTTACCACCTTCTTTCTTGATCACGTCTTGAATATCAGCGGCTTCTTTTTTGGTGTTGGCCACAACGGCCGGCACCATGCTGCCTAACATATCAAACACCGCTTGTGGTTTCTTCGCCATGCTGCGGCCTAACGAGTAGTCTGCATAGCTATCAAAACCTAATAACTTGGCGCGTTCGGCACGAATTTGAGCCAGGCGAGCCACCAGTGGACGGTTATCCAATTCACCTTTAGTGCCACGATAGGCGGAGGCTTCCCACACTTTTTGACGTAAAGCGCGGTTTTCAAGCACTGCTAAGACGGGCTGACGCGTAGTGTTGGTAATTTGAATCACATACTCGCCGTCTTTGCCCATGGCTTTGGCTTGTTCAGCAGCGGAAGCGATTTCAGCATCGGACATGCCTTTTAATTCAGCTTTGTCTTTGACAAACACTGCGATGTCTTTGGTGAGCTTCAGCAGGTTTTGACTAAATTGGTTGCTTAACTTGGCGCTTTCTTCGTTCAGCGCGCGGATCTTGGTTTTTTGCTCATCAGTCAGCTTTGCACCGGCGCGGACAAAACCTTCATAGGTTACTTCGGTTAACCGCAGCGCTTCGGCATCTAAATTAGATGTAGCACGTGCGTCATAGACCGCTTTGACGCGAGCAAACAGTTGTGGGTTTAAGTTTATATTGTCGCTGTGCGCTGACAATTTTGGCGCCATCTCAGATTGAATCTTCATGATTTCCGGCGTGCTCATGGTGCCGGTTAAGTTGAAGAACACGCTGGAAGCGCGGTCCAACAAGGCGCCAGTTTTTTCCATCGCTGCGATGGTATTTTCAAAGGTCGGCGCTTCTGGGTTGTTGGCAATGGCTTGGATTTCTTTATCGTGTTCGAGAATGCCTTGTTCCATCGCTGGCTGGAAATGCTCGGTTTTGATCTTGTCAAACTCAGGCGCTTGGTATTGCAGCGAGCTTGCTTTGAACAGTGGGTTGTCTGCCGTCACCGCTGGTTTGGTGTCGCTTGCAGCGGGAGCAGCGGCTTGGGCTTGTGCCACTTCAGTCGCAGGTTTGTTATCGCTACACGCCGCCAGAGTTAAAGCAGCGGCGATGGTCGTGGCAACCATGGTTTTTTTCATCGCAAGGGTCCTTTATTCAAGTGTTCTAATCATTCTGGAGTATGCCAAGGCAATTTTTTAGTCTCGATTTATTTGCTATCAAGCGCAGGTTTAGCGCGTTAAATTGCAACAGTATCACACTGAAGTGACAGGATTGCGCAGCAAAGCCTCGTAGTTGTGTAACTTATGGGGATATAAAACACCAGAGAAAATTTTTCAACAGAGTGCGAACTTGCAAATCTCGACCTATGCTGGAGAAAGTAGCGACGCAGAGTGTCGTGTAGTCATTCCAAGTAGAAGGAGCGAGTGCGCCTATGTATACCATTACCGAAGTTGAGTTAACGAACCCGGCTCTGGTGGCGCTCTTTGGCCAATTGTCTGCGTCATTGGGGCATAGCAAAGAAGAAGAACAACACAAAGCCAGTTTCACCCAAAGTGGGCTGCAACTAGCGGTGATTGCTTGGCATGACGGCAAAGCCGTCGGCTGTGGCTTGTTACGCCAAGAAGATGCTGAACGGGCAGAGATCAAACGTTTATATTCATCGCAAGCGGGGGTGGGCACCGCAATTTTTAACTACTTATTGCATGCTGCGGCTGCGCGGGGTTATCCAAAAGTGCTGGCAGCTGTGCGGATCATCAATAGCAAAGCGGTGAATTTCTTTTTAGCAAAAGGCTTTAAGAAATGTTCCTCTTACGGCAAATATCGGTATAGTTCGCAAACCCTGTGTTCGGAAAAAAGCACCGCAGTGACTTAATGCCGCAAGAAAATTCTGCCCCCAGCCACCGTCGTTCCACCCTCGTTTGGCTTGTATTGTTATTGGTGGTGTTGGCAAGCGT
>JACCDV010624216.1_pt1 | contig 12622 bp, 12 predicted proteins | sample 7446131 | NCBI WGS metagenome assembly JACCDV01 (sample SAMN15323448, study PRJNA562643) | freshwater metagenome | isolation source: river surface water | place: USA:Blue River Watershed | collected 2017-08-17 | reverse complement strand
GTAATTCGTTGCAACGAAGTGTGCAATCAAAGGACGGCGTGAGCCGTCCTTTTTTGTTTCAACATGACTTTTAGATGCACTTGAGATTGTTCAGTTTTGTTCGCGCTTGCTTGATCATGGCTTGCGGCGGTGTTGCGCTAGTGGCCAGTGCCACATCGGAGCCACAGCGTATTTACCGCTGCGGCAACGCTTACACCAACCAGCCAGATCCAGCAGGCAACTGCAAGCCTTTGACCGGCAGCAGTGTGACGGTGATTGAGGGCACGAAGGTGCAAGGCTCGCAAGCGGCTGCATCGTCTACGCCCAGCAGTTCTCAGGCTGTAGGTGTCACCAAAGTCGATGGTGAGCTGCAGCGGCAACGCGATGCGCAGGCGCAGGCGGTGTTGCAAGTCGAGTTGCAACGTGCGCAAAAACTGTATGCTGATTTGCTGCGTGAGTGGAACAACGGGGAGCCTGAGCGTCGAGCTGATGAATTCAAGCAACCTCAAAAATACCAAGACCGTACGACGCAGTTACGCCAAGCCCTGCAACGCACAGAAGCTGATATTGCAGGCTTGCAGCGCGAGCTCTCGCGTGCATCAGCCGGAGCCAAGCCATGACATCTTCTTTAGCAACCCCAAGCGCATCACCTTACACGACGGCATTTGATTTGTTGGCTACTTTGGTGGCGGTGGTGCGTACAGATGGTGTGGTGGTCTTTGCCAATGCAGCCTTGGAAGACATGATGGGCGTGTCGCGTCGCGTCATTGAAGGCGCTGCACTGGCCAGCTACTTCACGGAGCCTGAGTCGTTCATCAATGCACTTCAGGGGGCTCAAACCCAAGCCTTTGCCACGCTGCGCTATGACGCGCAATTGCGTCGTCCATTGCAAGATCCACTGCCTGTGCACGTGATTGTGGCCCCCACTGAGGTCGCTGGAGAGGTGCTGGTCGAACTGCTTCCCTTGGAGCAGCAAACCCGCCAAGACCGAGAAGAGCGCTTGATTGACCAAGCCCAAGCCAACAAAGAGTTGATTCGTAACTTGGCCCATGAAATCAAGAACCCGTTAGGGGGTATTCGTGGTGCTGCGCAATTGCTTCAAATGGAAATTGAGAGCAAAGACCTCATTGAATACACCCAAGTCATCATCCATGAGGCCGACCGTTTGCAGTTGTTGGTCGATCGTTTGTTAGCGCCACACCGTCGCCCGCATGTGGTGGGCGATGTGAACATTCACGAGGTGTGTGAACGGGTGCGCAGTCTTATCGTGGCTGAATTTCCGAAAGGGCTGCGGGTGGTGCGTGACTACGACACGTCGATTCCAGAGTTTCGTGGCGATCGCGAGCAGCTCATTCAAGCGGTGCTCAATATCGTGCACAACGCAGCGCAGGCTTTGGTGGACAGGGTGTCTGACGGCGATGCAGAGATCGTGTTGCGCAGTCGTATCAGCCGACAAGTGACTTTTGGCAAACAGCGCTACCGGTTGGCATTGGAATTGCATGTCATCGATAACGGGCCAGGCATCCCGCAAGACATCAAAGACCGATTGTTTTTTCCTTTGGTGTCCGGGCGAGATGGCGGTTCGGGCTTGGGGCTGAATTTGGCGCAAACGTTTGTGCAGCAGCACCATGGCTTGATTGAGTGTGACAGTGTGCCGGGGCGTACGGATTTCAAAATTCTCATCCCCTTACCCTGAAGCCTCTGGTGGCCCCTAACTTACAAAAGAAAGTGCCGAGATGAAATCGATTTGGATTGTGGATGACGACCAGTCAATTCGCTTCGTGCTGGAAAAAGCGCTGTTGCGCGAGAACCTGCCCACCCGCAGTTTCACCAGTCCACGCGAGGTGCTGCAAGCGCTCGACTCGGTGAGCGAAGATGATGGCCCACAAATTTTGGTGAGTGACATTCGCATGCCCGGCGGCTCGGGCTTGGATTTGCTCACGAAAGTGAAAGAGCGTTTGCCATCCTTGCCCGTCATCATCATGACGGCGTTTTCTGATTTGGATAGCGCTGTGCAAGCGTTTCAAGGCGGAGCATTTGAATACCTACCCAAACCGTTTGATTTGCCCAAGGCGGTCGAGCTGATTCGCCGTGCGTTGGATGAGAGTCAACGCGAACAAGCCCAAAGTGAAGCGCAAGACGAAACACCTGAAATGCTAGGCCAAGCGCCTGCCATGCAAGACGTGTTTCGCGCCATTGGTCGTTTGAGCCAAAGCCATGTGACGGTGATGATCACAGGCGAAAGCGGTTCTGGCAAAGAGCTGGTGGCCCGCGCTTTGCACAAGCATTCGCCACGCGGTGACGCAGGTAACAAAGGTCCGTTTGTGGCCATCAACACAGCCGCGATTCCCAAAGATTTGCTTGAGAGTGAGCTTTTCGGTCACGAGCGTGGCGCTTTCACGGGGGCGCAAACCACGCGCCGTGGCCGCTTCGAGCAGGCCGAAGGTGGCACCTTGTTCCTGGATGAAATCGGTGACATGCCGTTTGATTTGCAAACGCGTTTGTTGCGTGTATTGAGTGATGGCACGTATTACCGAGTGGGCGGACACAGCGCCATCAAAGCCAATGTGCGGGTGATTGCAGCCACGCATCAAGATTTAGAAAAGCGCGTCAAAGATGGCGTGTTTCGCGAAGACTTGTTTCACCGCCTGAATGTGATCCGTCTACGCTTGCCCGCGTTGCGCGAACGTCGTGAAGACATCCCCACTTTGACGCGCCACTTTTTGCAGCAGAGTGCACAACAATTGGGCGTCGAACCCAAACGAATAGCCGATAGCGCCCAAACGGTGCTCAATCAGTTTTCTTTCCCGGGCAATGTGCGTCAGCTTGAAAACATCTGCCACTGGCTAACGGTCATGGCGCCTGCGCAAGTGATTGAGCCCAAAGATTTACCGCCCGAAGTGACCTTGACGGGGGAAGCGCTGGCCGCCATGAGTCACGTGGGGCAAGATACGTCGGGGTTTCATGCGCCGTAAATCACTGATACGCCGCTGGTATCCAATGCATCCAGCTTGGCGTGTGACAGTGGGGTGGCCCCAGTGGTCCTCAATATGCCCGGCGCAGATTGGGAGCAGGGCTTAGAGGCAGAAGCCATGAGCTTGCTGGTGGCAGGCCGCACCGATGTATGGGATGTGTTGGTGAATCGGGTAGAGGCTAAGTTGATTCAAACTGCCTTGGCCAATACGAGAGGCCGCCGCATTGAGGCCGCTCAGAAGTTGGGCATTGGCCGCAACACCATCACCCGCAAAATTCAAGAGTTGGGTTTGGATGATTGATACAAACAAGTCCCTTGTTAAAGGGGCTGTGTTTGATTAAGCGAGCGTCACGACGACCGGTGTGTGGTCGCTGGGTCGCTCGTTTTTGCGAGGGGTTTTGTCAATCACACAGCTTTGCACTTGGGGTTTGAGCGCATCACTCACCAAGATGTGGTCAATGCGCAAGCCTCGGTTGCGGCGAAATGCAAACTCGCGGTAGTCCCACCAGCTATAGCTTTTTTCTGGCTGATCAAATAAGCGAAACGCATCGTGTGTACCAAGATCAATCAAGCCTCTAAAGTGGTCGCGTTCCTCCACCGTGCAATGGATGGTGTCTTTCAGGCCCACTGGGTCCCATACATCGCGGTCGTCCACGGTGATGTTGAAGTCGCCCATTAACACTAACTTTGGGTGCTGCTTGAGTTCTTCCCTCAGCCAGTTTTGCAAAGCCTCGAGCCAACGCATTTTGTAAACGAACTTGTCGCTGTCAGGTGCTTGACCATTGGGAAAGTACGCGCCAATCACACGCACGCCATCAACCGTACCTGCAATCACACGGGCCATCTCGTCTTCGAAGCCTGGAATGTTTTTCACCACATCGCTGGCATCGTTGCGTGAGAGCAGCGCCACACCGTTGTAGGTTTTTTGGCCGAAGAACGCCACCTTGTAGCCTGCAGCTTCGATCGCTTCTTGAGGAAACTTATCGTCCGTGCATTTAGTTTCTTGCAGCACCAAAGCATCGACGGGGTTGGTCGCCAACCAGTCCAACACTTGCGGCAAGCGCACGGTGAGTGAGTTGACGTTCCAGGTGGCGAGTTTCATAAAAAAATAAATCCGTTCTGCATCAAGCATTTGCAAGCGTTTTGGCTTGGGTAAATCGGGAAAGCTACCCACCTAGCTACCCGATTTTGTCCCGCTTCATTTGCTGCATTCGCTCATGTACTTGTGCCGGCTTTCGGCGGTGATACCGCTGGCGCGTGTGCTGATTTTCACCAGCTTTAGCTTACTAGCAGAAACCAAATGGTGAATGGTTACATGCGAAATGGTTGTAGGCATCGAGTTGCCTAGTGCGCAGTCGGAAGTTTATTGAAAACCAACCAAAATGCCGGTAATTGCGGCGCTTATTGGGGGAAAGGGGCGGGCAGTAAATACACTAAAGTTCCTATTTCAACATTCAGGTGAAACAAATGAAAAAGTTTAGCTTACGACAATCAATGTGCCTAACGGTGCTTGCGTGCGGTGTTATGTCCGGGCAAGTGTATGCAGTTGCGCCTAGTGTTCCACAAATTGCATGGATGCCCACACAGGTGTCGGTTGGAGACTCGGGTGTGGTTAAGTGGAATATTTGGTGGCAACAGCCGAACCAAGCGGGAACAAGTTGGTCTGTTGTTGTAAACGGTACAAGCCTGTTCTCTTCTCAAAGTTTTTCTGTTAATACGCCAAATACGCAGGCTGGCGAGACTAATAAATTTACATTTTCTACGCCGGGAGAGAAGTCGATCGTCGTTAGTGTATGTAATGATTCTGGTAAAACATGTACGAGTTCGGCTCCTTATGTAGTTAAGGTGGCGGGGGGGGCGTCGGCGACTGTGCAGTCTCCAAAGTCAACAGTTGCACCGCCAGTTAAACCGCAGATAGCTTGGGCTAAGCCTGGTCTTGCGATTGGGGAGGCGGTAAAAATTGCTTGGAACATCTGGTGGCAGGAACCTAGTCAAGCTGCGACAAGTTGGTATTTGTCGGTGAATGGAGTTAAGGTGGATGCGACTGCAACAGAGAAGTTTGAGCAGGTGACGCCTAATACGATGTCTGCAAGTACTCCGTTTTCATTTGCAACGGCTGGGTCTAAGCTTGTAACGATTACTGTTTGTAACAATGGCGGAGGGCAGTGTTCGACTTCTGAGCCTTATGAGTTTAAAGTTGCGTCGCAAACACCTTCTGTAACGCCAACGCCTTCTGTAACGCCAACGCCTTCTGTAACGCCAACGCCTTCTGTAACGCCAACGCCTTCTAGTGGATTCAATGGTGATCCATTGTCTGTGGCGTCATCAGTGAAAGCGAATGCATCTGGTCGTCATTATGTTGGGTACTACCCTACTTGGAGTGATAACTGGTTTTCTAGTGTAAGTTGGGATGGGAAATCGAAGTCGCCAGATGAAATTTTGGTGGCTAGTAATTTGGCAAAGATTCCGGCTACATACAACCATTTAATGTTGGCTTTTGCAGATCCAAATTTTACATTCAATGGTAAAGACTGGAATGGTACTGGCATTAATTTCAATGCAAGCCCTGCCGATATTAAACAAGCAATTGCAGTGCTTCACATGCGTGGTATCAAAGTCTTTATGGCTGTAGGTGGAGCGACATATAACAACTGGGGTGGATTGGCTGCAGAGGCTAAGAGTGGCGGTCCAATTACTAACTCACTGATTAGTCTAATTAACTATCTTGATCTTGATGGCTTGGATGTTGATTTCGAAGTCGAAGGTACAAGTCCGTCGTTAATTGATATGTATGCAGGTGCAATTCAAACAATGAGCAATGCAGTAAAGAAGGCTAATCGTCCGGGCCTCTTAGCGCTTGCAGGGTGGTCAACCGGTATGGACTGCACTGCACAAGCGCCTTGTAGAGAAGGGGTGAGCTTTTGGTCTGGTAGTGCAGGACGTGAGCGCATGGTATTTACCAAATATCCTCAGCTGCTTGGTCTAATCAACGAAGTAAGTATCATGAGTTATGATGCATTAGGGACGAAAGGACCTAGACAACACTACGATCCTGTGAAAGCATGGCAGCAATATCGTGATTTTTTCCCTGCAAATACTGTTGTTAATATGGGGTTAGAAAACGCGCCTGAGGGGTGGGCTGGCGGTTTGTTAGTAAATACCGATGCTGATGCAACAACTTGCGAGGGAGCTGGTGTTACCAAAATTGTTGATGACCAGTATGGAAATTTGGTTAATCAACCATATTCTGTAGTGCGTACAGTCGGAGCTGTACTTAAAAACCGCCCGAATAGTAATCCGCGTGATGGTGCAATGCTTTGGCAAGTCCTAAAGCCAACGCAATCCACTTGTCAGAATGCGGCAACTCCAAATTCAATTATGCGGCTGGTTGGCCCAGCACTTGGTTTGCCATTAGACACGCGAATTGGTAACTCAATTTACGCTAAGTAAAAAAAACTGGGTGGGTCATACCACCCAGTTTTTTTGTGCTAAGTTGGCTATAAAAGTTTTTGATTTAACATAATGCAGAAAATTTATTTGTCGGCGCTATTGCTATTGATGGTGAAATGTCTTTCTGGTTGTAGTAATATGGTAGCTGCAGTGAGTAGAGAGTTAAATTTGACATCTTTGAATAAAGAAATCTTATTAATGAGACAGGACGTTGACAATGGCGTGCCAAAGTCTTGTTTTAAACTTGTGCAGAAGTATAAAGATATTGCGGCATCTGCAAGCTATTCATTTGATGCGCGAGTAGATTATGAATATATTAAGCAAGCTTGTATCTCTTTGTTGGAGAAAAGGTATATTTTACATTCGGAAATGCTTGATAATAAAAGCATGATGTCTGCGCTAGACGAGTTAAAGATGATAGATCCTGTTAATTTGACTGTTCAGAAACATAACGAAAATTATGAGTCTGGAGCATCAAAATTGAAAATGATTTCTCCTTTCTCGCGAATCATCTTTGATAATAATTTATATTTCATAAAAAATGAAGACGGTGGTGAATTTAAAAGATATCTGATGATGTCTTTGGTTGATTTGGGAATAAAATTCGAGAATAAAATTTTGACAAGTAATTTAAAATCGATCGATGGATCAATGGTTAGCCTGCAAGCAGGTATTATGGACTTGACATATGAGAAATTCATGAATCGAATTACGACTAACGATGTCAAGTTTAAGTTGTCCCCTGATATACATAGTCAGCCTATTGCAAGCGATGTTTGGGAAAAAATTCAGGCGCTGCCTGCAACGGCAAAAATTATCGACCTTTTAGAAATTGTTTCTAGTGAGTTAAAGGTTAATTTTGCACTTTTCAAAGATGGGATTTATCTGTATTCAAATCAGTCGGGTGTAATGAGTTCTGAAAAGGTCTTTGCTAATATTAAAGTTGAAAATGAATCTCTTTCATCGATAGTTCCTGTTTTCAAAAATGTATTTGGTGATGCTGCTGTTGTTGGTGTTGATACATCAACGAATGTAATTTGGTGTATGCTTGATCGAATTAAGTTGATCGAAGCGCGAAGTTTAATTCAAAAGTTAGATAAGAAGCCAGGTGAGGTCGATTTTTCAATTGAGATATACGAGGTTCAATCATCAGTCATCAACAATATTGGTGCTAGATTACCGACTCTGGTTAATTTCGGATTGGGTAGTTCTGGTTCAGTAACGCTTGGTGGTGCTGATGGTGTGGCTAATAATGGTTACAAGCTTGATGATATTTTGAAGCAGGTGAAGAATCAGACAATTCGAATGGTTATTTCAGATCCCGCGATACAGTTGCAGGCAAATAACTCAAATACAAAAGTTAAAATTTTATCTAAGCCTTCAATACGGGTCCAGGATGGAAAATCTTCGCAAATTTTCATCGGTAATAAAACCCCTGTTTTTACTGCAAACTCAAGCAATTCGGGCTTTGTGAGCGAATCTGTAAATTACATTGATTCTGGTATTAAGGTTCAGATTGGAGCAAAGTTAAAGAAAAATGGATCTATATTTACTGATGTTAGTTTGGAATCAACTTTAATTACTCAAACAATTACAAGTCCAAATGGTGCAGCCGCGCCTCAATTAGGTAGTAGGTTAGCTAAGGTTCAACTTGAATTGGATGATGGTAAAACTGCCATTATTGGTGGATTTATTTCAAGTTCAAATTCAAATACGGCCCAAGGGTTGCCAATTATCGGTATGACATCTTTCAGTGGCTTGGGTGGATTAAATTCAAGCAACTCATCAACAAGTGAGCTTGTAATGTTAATTACTGCTACACGAACAACTGCCAGTGCGTGGCGTGCTACTGATTCTGTTTCTTTGAAGGAAATTGTAGGAGGAACTCCAATGGGTGTTATTTCGGGGAATGGATCACTGTTTAATCAAGGTCAACAGGGATTTGGTCAACAGGGATTTGGTCAACAGGGATTTGGTCAACAGGGATTTGGTCAACAGGGATTTGGTCAGCAGGGATTTGGTCAGCAGGGATTTGGTCAGCAGGGATTTGGTCAGCAGGGATTTGGTCAACAGGGATTTGGTCAGCAGGGATTTGGTCAACAGAACCGTGGTGCTATGCCATCATTTTAAGGTTATCTATGATTTTCTATAAAAGACTCTTTGTTCTGATGTTCTGTGTCTATGCTAATGCATATTCGCAAGTTGTATGGAATTCAAATAATTTTTATCAAAAGGGTGCTGTAGTTAAGGATGATGGTATTGCATATATTGCCATATCGCGTAATATGAATAAGCAGCCTAAGTATTCGCCTCAGTTTTGGGTTCAAAGATCTATGTATAACTCAGATATGAAACCGATGACTGTGGAGAATCAAACTCCAATTACTATTGGTATTTCGAGTGATTTAAATTTTGGGATGGATAAAGCAGGTGGCTCTATGTCGCCTCAGTTGGAGACATGGTCTTCAGCAAAGGAGTATACGAAAGGTAAAATTGTTTCATTTGATGGTGCTACTTGGCGTGCAAATTATTGGAATTTGAACGAGTTACCTGGATCCTCTGAAGCATGGTCTCCAACTGTAACCACTAAGTGGTCACCAAATATTGCATATGTAAAAGGACAATCGGCAAGCTACAATGGAATTATATACAAGGCTCAGTGGTGGACCAAAGGTGATATTCCACTTAACGATAAAACGGGTGTTTGGCTTGTGGAGTCAGCGAGTATTCCAAACTTTTCTAGCGGTAAAAACTATCAAAATCAAGGGGTTGAGTCAAATTTTCAGCCATTATCAAATGAGCAACCCCAGACTCAAATCGCTCAATTTATTGGTAGTGATCAGGTAATTAATCCAAATTTATATCCTGCTTGGCGTAGTGATTTAAAGTATTCGAGTGGTGCGCTGGTAAGTTTCGGAAATGCAGTTTGGCGAAAAAATGGTGATATCGATAGCAGAAAAGGTCCTTCAGAGGACGCTCAATGGATTCCTGTGACCCGAACAAAATGGTACGCTAATGTGGTTTATCAAAAAGGGATGACTGTTAATCATAATGAAAAAATTTGGTATGCTCAATGGTATAATGTGAATATCTTCCCCCCAGCTGATACTACGGGGGTTTGGGTTGAAATTGATACAAAAGGAAATAGAGTTTACACATCAGATAAGTCTGAATATTTGGTTTCACGTGTGTATGTCAAGGGTGACAAGTGTATGTACAACGGTCATGCTTGGTTGTCAATGTATTGGAATCAAGGTGAAGTGCCAGGCTCAACAATGGCTTGGGTGCCATTAGCCATAACTAAGTGGTACCCGAGTGTTGCCTATGATCCAAGAGATTTAAGTGATTATCGATACCATGTTATATACAATGGTATTCAATGGAAGGCTTTGTACTGGACTCAAGGCGATATCCCGTCAAAGTCGGCTGCTTGGAGGCCATTACTGGTGACAGATTGGATATCGGCTTTCGCATATTATAAAGATGATGAGGTTATGTATGATGGTGTTAAATGGCGAGCGAAATGGTGGACTCAAGGTGAGCTGCCTTTGAACTCTGACGTTTGGGAGCCGTTGACGACGTCTAATTGGTCACCGTTGCGGTCTTATCAGGCAGGTAATAAAGTCTTTCATGATGGCTCTACATGGGTTGCATTATGGTGGGTAAAGGGCGAGTTGCCTGGTGCGTCTTCTGCATGGAAAAAAAATTAAACAAAAAATTTATTCTGGTGGATTCAAAAGTGAAGTGCAACACCTGACCCGTTAAGGTCAGAAGATGCCCAAATCTACGAATTCGTACCGCCACCTCAAACCCGAAGACCGCATGACCATCGCCAGCCTCATGCAGCAAAACTACAGCCAGCGCGACATTGCCCAATTTCTCGGTTGCTCAGCTAGTACCGTCAGCCGCGAGCTCGTGCGCAACGCCCAGGGCAAGACATACGACAGCCAAAGCGCACAACGTGCCTGCCAGCAGCGCCGCGTAGTCTTTCGCCCCCAGCGTAAACTGCACACAGATTTCATTTTGTTTGGCGTTGTGCACACCCTCATGCGCTCACGCTGGTCACCCGAGCAAATCGCCCTGACGCTCGGACAAACTTATCCCAAGGGGTAATCCCCCCGAAAAACCACGGGGCTGAGAAGTAGAAATTTCTCGAAGAGAATTTCCACATGAAGAAGTCCCAGTTTTCCGACAGTCAGATCATGGATGCGCTCAAGCGCGTTGAGGCTGGTTTACCCGTTCCTGACCTGTGCCGTGAAGTCGGTATCAGCACGGCTACGTTCTACAAGTGGCGCGCCAAGTTTGGGGCATGGACACCTCGATGATGGCCCGCATGAAGGAACTCGAAGAAGAGAACCGGCGCCTCAAGAAGATGTACATCGAGGAAAAGCTCAAGGCCGAGATTGCCACCGAGTACCTCGCAAAAAAGTAACGCGGCCGTCTCGCCGCCGCGAGATGGCCAAAGAAGTGGTGGCGCTGCGTGGCATCAGCATCCGACTGGCCTGTGACGTCTTCACGGTCAGCGAGTCTTGCTACCGCTACGAGGCCAAGCGCAATGCCGAGAACGAGCAGATCGCCGATTGGCTGGTGCGCCTGACCGACAACAACCGCAGCTGGGGCTTTGGGCTTTGTGACCTGCCCCCACTAGCCGTACCACTGAGTTAGAAGTTAGTCCGAGGGGGCAAGGTTATTCCAAAACTTGATGATTTGTGTTTGCAGCAGCATTTGAATTAATTAGATGCTGTTGCGCGAACTGTGCCGGTGGTATCCGACCCAGGCTGCTGTGTGGTCTAACTTCGTTGTAATCTCTGCGCCACTCAGCGATGCACGTTCTGGCCTGTGGCAATGTTTGAAACCATTGCTCGTTCAAGCACTCGTCACGAAACTTCCCATTGAAGCTCTCGATGTAGCCGTTTTGCATAGGGCGGCCTGGCTGAATCAAGATAAGTCGAACTCCATGCGCCGTTGCCCAAGCCATGAAAGCGCGACTTGTGAATTCAGTACCGTTGTCTGTTCGTACAGCCAACGGGTAGCCCCTGAATATTGCAGCTTGGTCCAGCAAACGTGTCACGTATTGGCCTGAGATGCCGTAGTCCACCGCGATGTCCACGCACTCATGACTGAAGTCATCGGCCACAGTAAGGCATTTGATCCTGCGACCATTGGACAGACTATCTGACAAAAAGTCCATGCTCCACACCTCGTTGACGGTTTGAGCTAATTGCAGCGGCACGCGTTCATTCAATGGTCGCTTGACCTTCTTGCAACGGCGTACTGCCAAGTTGGCGTCTCGGTAAAGCCGATACACCCGCTTGTGGTTCACATGCGGGAACTCTGGGCGTAACAAGTCATGGATACGTCGATAGCCAAACCTGCGCCGCACATGGGCGATATCCACAATGCGTTCGCTCAGATCACGGGTGAGTTGATCTGGCTGTGGTGGGTTGCGGTAGCTGTCTCGGCTTAGCCCCACAAGACGGCAAGCGTGGCGCTCGGACAGTTGATGGTCTTGGATCATCTTGCCAATTGCCTCACGTTTGACTTGTGGGGCTAGCGCTTTACGCCGAACACGCTCTTGAGCGCGTGGATGTCCAGATGGGCCTCGGCCAGCAGCTTCTTGAGCTTGGTGTTCTCGGACTCCAAATCTCGCAGCCTAGAAGCGTCAGAAGCCTCCATTCCGCCGAACTTGGAGCGCCACTTGTAGGAGGTGGGCTGACTAAAGCCGCCGCTGCGGCAAAGCTCCTTGATGGACATGCCTGCTTCAGCTTGTTTGAGGAATCCGATGATTTGCTCATCGGTAAATCGTGTGGTCTTCATATCCGCAATTCTCCAAAATTTGCGGACTTACTGCCATTACCTTGGTACGGCTGGAAGGGGGCAGGTCAGAAATACAATCACGACCGCCCGAATATGGCCCTGGGCGGCATCACCCCCAAGCAGCGATTGGCCATGGCTGCATAACCGTTCTACTTCTCGCTTCAGTGCAAAACGGGGGGATTACCATCAAAGGCGAGGCCAACGCCAGTGCCGTGGGCACGCTGGTGTAACGAACCAGCAGGTTGCTGATGTTGGTCAAGCTGCCAAACCCCAAGCCAAGCATCCAGACTTAGTTTGCGGATCCGTATTGCAGTTGGCAGCGTGGCAGCAACGAGAACTACAACGGCCTGCTACGCCAATACATCCCCAAGAAGCGCCGCTTGGAAACCGTCACAGATGAGG
>JACCDV010512965.1_pt1 | contig 12631 bp, 10 predicted proteins | sample 7446131 | NCBI WGS metagenome assembly JACCDV01 (sample SAMN15323448, study PRJNA562643) | freshwater metagenome | isolation source: river surface water | place: USA:Blue River Watershed | collected 2017-08-17 | reverse complement strand
TCACCTTCATCGGAAACTCAACTGCCATCCAAGAGATGTTCAAGCGAGTCGCTGAGCAATTCACTGCTATGTTCAGGAGAAAGGCTTTCTTGCATTGGTACACTGGTGAGGGTATGGACGAGATGGAATTCACTGAAGCCGAATCCAACATGAACGATCTCGTTTCTGAGTATCAGCAATATCAGGATGCGACTGCTGAGGAGGAGGGAGAATTCGAAGAGGAGGAGGCATGATCCTATTTCCTATATAACATCAAACAACACATCCATATCATCCATAATCATTAATCAAATGAGTAGATCTAACAAGAGCTAATGTTCGTAGTTAGTAGAATTAATTATTTTTGGCTAATAAAGATGATTAATCAATCTAATTAATATAATAATGAGCCATCACTAACCCTTCAATTATTCAATCGTACCATTGTCTATATCTAGTCCACCCTTCCCCTCATCGTTCAGGATGTTGAGAAGCGAAGCTATTACTTTAAAAAGGCATACAGTCTCTTGTAGAAGAAGGCAGAGATGGATTTGAATTATTCAAGTATCCTCTAAAACCTAATACACAAGGAGCACAGCAAGAATGCAAGCGAATCAATACCGACACAGTATCTCTACAATAGAATTGTTGAATATTGTTTGGAATAGTGTAAGAGAATAAGAAAGGTTGGAGAGAGTCTTAAGCATCAATCATCAATAATGGAGGCTCTTTACGAGAGGGAGATGCCATAGCAAAAGAAATATATTATGCTCACCCAATCCATTAGTAAAGATTTTACTGCACAAAGAGAAAAGATATAAAAGAGTAAGGCTAAGTTCTAAAAGAAAAATAAAGAGCTCGAACATGCACGAATAGAATATCTTTGCAGCTATTTGGGTAACGAGCAACTTCAAAAAAAGAACTAACTCTACCTTTAAGTGAATTGCCTTGAAGAGTCAACCAAGCCGTTGAGGGAAGATTATGAAAGTTTGAGTCGAAGGTACAATTAAATGGTGGAAATGAACGTAGAGCAATTTAAATCCATCCTTAAGAGGATTGAGGCTGCAGAGAGCAGAAAGATGATCATGCTGAAATATGCAGTGAGACATTTTCTGGAAGTGCAAAAGGAGTCCTTGGATTAGACCTTGAGGCACAACCCTTTTAGAAGAGCCACCATAGACTCCATCAACGAAAATAAGGAATTAATACCTCATAATGATTAAATTGTCAATCACGAAAAGGCAGCTCTTCTGTTTCCATCGGCAAAGTAATCCTAGTTCGTATACTCAATCTATGACCGCATCTAATCTAAGAAAAATTTGGAACAACTTATTCTATATGGTGTAAGACTATTGTTATCCAGCAAACAAAAGAGCATAGACAAAGATTGAGTGCTATAATGGACGAACCCAACAGCTAGTATGAGTTGAGCAACAAAACAAAGAAAATGATTGAGATATTCAAGAAAGCTTTCGAAGGTTAGCCAAACTAATAGATGTATTCATAACTTCAAACCATTTTGAAGAATGACGAAGTAACAAGGAAAGACTTGGTCCTTTGCCTACAGAAGTTCAGAACAAACAGCATATTTGAGCTAAAGCTGGAGAATAAGTAAAGCATAATAAAGTGTTTGAATATCTTCTTGGATGTTGTAAGTATCTCCTCATTTAGTGTAACGATTAGCTAGACACCTACAACTCCAAAATGCTCATGGTGCTATCCCTCACATATTACTTTCGTAGCTAGGAGACCAGGATCTAACTACAGTAGCTGATAAAGTAGCATTCCATTTGGAGGAGGATTGGGTGGTGGCAGGCCGCATTGATCGAGAGCATATTTGAGGAGACCAAGGTGAAGGTAAAGAAAGAAGAAATCCCGATTACTATTTGGGATATCAAGGCTGGGGGAGCCAATAGAAGGTAGTAGGGGGAGGAGGTTACTTACCAGCATATATGCTTTAACCAAGTCCTTTACTACATTCGCAATATGACTGTATTCAACCTCCACCCCAAACAAATAGTCCGCTTTGCCAAACAAAACATAGCCTTCTTGAAATTTTCGAGTAAGCTGGCCAAAGATATCCTGAATCTATGCCCTCAAAATGGATCTTAGCATAGCCTATCTTGAGTGATTATTTTATCATTTATACTATATAAATCAATAATGTTCTGGGTATATTTCTTCATTAAAGGTCCTGCGATAAAAGACCGAGTTATTATCTTTCTATCCTATTACCCCTCCCTATTACAGTCCCAGCAGCTTAAGCATCTTCTTAGTTGCGTAATACAAGCAGCTCACCTTTTTATTGTTCTTACGGTTTAGATCGCCACCGTAATCTAAAAGCAGGAAGATGATTTGTACATCTCCATTTTTAATGGCAATATGGAGACAAGTATTATCTTAGTTGTCTTTGGAATTGGGGTCTCCTCCACCTTCGAGGAAGGTCTTGGTGAGTTCTAAGTTAGAGTGATAGACTGCCCACCACATAGCGTTGGCCCCTTTGGACATGATAGGATCGTTGATTTCTCGGCATGTTATCACAATGCCACTAGTTTTGAGCATTAGATACTGATTATTTTAAACCATTTTAACAAACTAATTGAGCCTGATCTTACCGTTTCTTGCATGCTTATTCTTTATCTCAACGGCCGATACCTTGTTCACGCAGAAAGATGTATACGTATTGATTGGACGTCTTATAACTCTAATATAGGGTTGGATTATATTGCTTATCTTCATGTTCACCCTTCTAAGTCTGTTTTATATGGCTCTTAAGTCTACCTTCCTTGAGGAGGGATAGATCCTTTTTAAAGAGTTGATCTTCTACTCAAACAATTGTTTCTTTAATTCTCTATATTATTCTAATCGAGCAGCGAATTTCTTTTGTTGAAACACTGACCTCCATTTTGCTTGGATTGCAATCACATATTTGATCAGTGTTGGGGATGACATGTAGACTTGCTTCTTCGATAGGTCAGCTATGATATACTTCTGCTATGCTCTTGGTCCTCCTGTTAATTGCCTATGGAAGTTGGAAGAATTATGCTTCGAAAGCTTTATCTTATTGATTTTGCTAATGGAGTCTTCAAAAGGCTTTTAATATTTGAATTTCTCAGAAGGAATGTAAACTCGATACTTTAATCGATGGGAGTATTGATCTTCTCTTTTAATGATTTTGCTGGATGGATACTTAAGCTTCATTTTATAAACTAAGGCTCCTTAGGGAGTTCTCTCAGTAAGGCGCTTAAATACTCTCTCACTCTTCCCGTGCTTCAGCTCCTCTTTCTTAATGCTATTCTTTAGATTGGCAGCAAACAATTTTACCCATTTGTATATGCGATCATTTAACCGAAGTCTCATTTTTTAGCTATTTACAATCCTTTAGAACATATGCTTGTACTTGAAAAACATTTCTCTCTTTCTTAGTTTCTTTGCATCCATCTATTAAACCTTTGCGCCTGCCTTCTGCTCTTTCTTCCTGAGCTGAGTGAGTTCTTCATAGTACTTGGCTCTTAGATCTGAGACTCTTTTCATGAGCTGATGGTAGGTTTGGATGATTTTCTCAGCAATGTTCGTCTCAAGCTTAGATATTAGATGGGGTCCAGCTGAGTGAATATTGCTTTTTATTCTTTGTTTCTCAGATTTAGCCAAGCTATTGTTCAAAAACAGAGAGGTGGCGCACAGATATCTGACTTATTCTGGGGTTATGCCCAGTTTCTATCGTTGTTACCATTTTCGGTAAATGTTGTCTCGAGCTTTCACAGTCTCTGTGTACTTTTTGACGAATTGGAATAGGACAGGTATATTATTGATTTTGAGATTGCTTTTGAATACTGCTTTTTTCGATGAAAACTATTCTTCTTCTTTTCCAGTCCACTTTTGTAGTAAAAACTAGCTCTTGTCCCGGATCTTTACATTACAAAACTAATGCTAAATATTGCTCTGCACTCTCTTTTGCTTTACTACTGACTCCAGTGTCTTACTCCTGTTGGAAAGTTTAGCTGAGTCAAAACCTAGCCTTGTTGTGGTTGGGATCTCAATTGTATTGTACGGTAAGGACTCAGTGTACTCTGTTAGTTGAGTGAGTTCAGTGTCAAAGAGTTTTACTTTTTACAATAAAATTTCTTAGAATATTGGCCTTAGCTGTGTGTATTTAGTTCTCAGGCCAAGCCATTCAAAGTGATTTTCCTGGTTCTAAAACAAAGAAGCCTATTCTTCTTGCTTTTTCTTATCATCTATTATCTTAATGCTTTACTCAATCTTATTTTACAGCATCTCTTGGAGCATTTTCTATCTTTCCTTCGGAGGGAGCTTCTTTATTGTCTACAAATTGATGTTGAATAGTTGAGCTATTTCCAGTGCGATTGGGTTGGCCTTGTCAAAATCGTAGTTATGAAGAATAGTGAAAAATGCTTAGGAGAGCTCTTTTTATATAGCCTTTTCGTTTACTTTATCGCCGCTCTTTCCATATATCTTACTGAGCAGCTATTGTCTGGACAAGGTTCTTAGCTATTTGAATCGCTTATCAATAGCCTACCTATTGCATAAGGGTCCAAACTACATTTATTATTTTATTACAAACCAATAAAATACACAAACATTATTTGCTTTTCTTGAATACAATCAATCACTACTTTCAATATTTTTGTGTTTATAAATTATTAATGCAAAGTAGTAAAATAAACAACTAAAGTGAAGATGCTTGGGTATCCGATTTGGATCCTATAATGGAGGGAGGCTATAAGGTTGCATTCTTTGAACCGCATTTTCCTCTCTAGGTTCGCAGAGCCATTAATAATAACTAAGTCTAAAGTTTCAAATAAATCATGCAAATACGAATAATGATCCTACAAGCATCTTAAGTTCTGAGCGATATCAAGATTGAGTTGAGATCATAATAAAACATGTATGACGTGTACCTATCTAATATTGACGAGAAGCGCTTCTAGAAAATAAAGAAAGCTCAACAGTTAAATTTCACCTATTCAAATATGCTTCCCATGCTCGTCAAGCAATTGAACCTATGCCAAAAATAAATGAATAACTATAGCTGCGTACTTGTGCTCAACAAGATTTCCAACCATAGACTAGATATCCTATAGAATCTGTAATATAAAAGAATTAACTTGCTTTCGTTGGACTTTCGAGAACTCGATGAAGAGGGAATCAAAAACTATGTTATCTATCGATTTACCAAAATTAAGATGAACAAGCAAATCATTAGCAAGAAGCTTAAAGATGTTTTCTCGTTATTAAAGATTAAAAACCCTCAACTTCTCAGTGAACTTGAAAAGAAGCATAAAGCATCATCATCCAACCCCTACAAAACCTATTGATTCTCATTGACTTATTAATTTCATGTATTATTAGCAAATATAATCATGATTATCGATCCTTTAGCTGATAAAGCATAGAGGAAGGTTCCTGGATCCAAATGTTGACAAGCATCAGGATGAGAATCGCCATCCACAGAACCTATAGGGATAGCCTTACCATCTTTTATTAAATACAAGCTCTATGAACTTTGAAAACATTGAAAAGTAGGCAAAGTGTCGTTGAAATAAAGTATGCGCTCACCACCAAAATCAAGGATTTGCCAAGAATGAAGTTCAAGGGAAGCACAATCAGTAAAGGGTTGAAAGTGACATTGATATCGCATACTTTCTTCATGAATCGCTATGTGCATGTATCATACTGCGTAAAAGTATTGGCTTTGATTGAGGAAGTAGCATAGTCATTCTTTCCAATATTGATACTTGACTAACTTTCTCTATATCTGGAGACATCAGCTTAATTACTATCTTAATCAGCACGGGATGATAAGTCAATCTTTTTCTTTATTAACTTTATTGTCAGGAATATGCATACGACAAACAAGGTCCACAGTTCCATGAGGATAATTATCTTTTGGCAGTTTTGAAGTGGAGTGTTCGCCATCTTCCGTTATTACTCCAAATATATTATTATACAAGTTTGGTACCATCATGAGAAATATGATGTATGAGTTTTTTGTTTAGTTTATTAATACTAATATTTCTCAACAAGATTTGATAAATCAAATTTATTATCACTATTTAAGATGAGGAAATAATTCTTTGGCTTCAATTAAAGAGTATGGAATGACGAGGAATGGTTGGAAGTAAGCTGTCTTTGATGTAGATCGCCAAGCAAATGAAAAACTCGACCTACACAAGGCTAAGATACTTGAGAATGATCTCTGAAGCTGAGCAGTATATGTAATACAACACAGTCAATCCTCGCGGTTCGAAAGATTAGCCTTTGGCTCGGGAATATTCTTCTTCCTTGCCTTACTCAAATTCCCTGTCATTCGCATCCAGCCCGGTTTCAGGAGAGTTGGCATTTCAGGAGCCTTATCATGGGGAGTCTACAATTATGTCGCTTCCATCGGCGATTAAATGAAGATCAAGAGAAGTACTTCCATAGCTATTTAGTAAAAACTGCATATCGCAAGCAGACGGTTGCCCAGCAATCCTACCAGAGGATCACCATCTGATTATCAATCAATCAACTTATCTTAAAATCATCAAATCGCATCATTTAGTCCCTGCCGATTGAATATGGAGCATCGCGTTGGGGTAAAACCCGAGGTCATCTAAGTTTTCACTCTCAGAGAGCTCATAAGATCTCCTGGGGAAGTTACTCATCACTTTGAAGGATGACTTGGCCACTTTCCCCATCCAAAAGTATATGTCCTTCATATGTTTTTCCTTAGCAAGAAGAAGGATGTAAATCTTTCCTTCTTCGTTTCTTATTTTGAGTTGGCAGACACTTTCTTACTTTATAAGATTCTTTTATATCTTTTAAAACTATTCAGTCTTGAATACCAATCCCTTCTAGGTCTCAGCAATTATAGTGGACTCTTCCTATTATTTTTATTATCTGATCTAGTTTCCTAAATCTCCATTCAGCCGTTTCTAAATTTCGCCTCGAATGTTTATCACCTTTCCGTTCTTGATAACTTGTTTGGGAAGCTTATTGAGGAACTATTCCTTAGAGGGAGGTTTGAAATCATTTTTTTCCATTGAGTCAAAGTTATTAATTGTTTCATCAGAACTTTCATTTGTATACTGCTAACCCACTTTATCGACAATCTTTAGGAAAACACCATTTGGGTATTTGCCCTTAAGGACATAGGGAAAATAACCATCTATTAAGTCACTCAGTATTTGAAGGGATTATTTTGATTTGTAGGGAAAGAACTTATATCCTTTAATTGCCAAGCCATTGGCGAAAAAACCCATAGGCAACCCTTCAGCTTTTCTGAATTTATGAACTCCATTCTATTGGTAGACTTCAGTCCCCATTCCTTCAGAGTGTAGGCCTGCATTAAGCTCCTCTGCCCTTCTAATGATTGTATTAATATCGATTTAGCTGGGAAGGCGATACTGATAATTTCCTTTGGAGATATCCTTCTTCAACTTTTATTGTTACAGTTTGCCTTCTATTTTATTACCAACCCATTTTAATCCATATTTTTTCAAGTATGCCTACATTTATTACACCTTCTTTTTGAGTTATTGATTTTCAGTCTATAGGCTTTTCATTTTCTCGTACTCTTGGGTAGCATTATCTCTATAGTTTTTAAGAAAAGCATTTTCGGATTTAAGCTTTTCTAAGGTCTACATCTTTTACTATATTAATAAAGAAAAACTCTTAGCTATTATCTTTGATTTTTGCATGTCATCTCCACTGTCTTTAGTCTTGCCGCCATCGATGTCAATAAATCGTTCTAAGATTGAGGTACTGTGGGATTATTTGCCTTTTGCTTTGGAGGCAACTTTGGAACGTTTTATTCTTTTGTTGGAGCCTTCTTATCTGTTTTGTTTGTGGGAATAGTTGGTGTCATTTAAGAAGCGAAATCTTTCAATATTCTTTTGGAGAGCTCATCATCTAAGATATCGGGGCTTGGCTCATATATGATATTCTTGCCTGCATTGACAAGAGAGTTATTCTTAATCTTTTCCTTGGAGCGAGAATTAGTCATTCTTGAGGGCGGCTTTTTGTCCCAACTCTCCTCTATTTTGAAATCACCTTTGCTAAAAAAGCTCATAAAATATTATTATGGATGGAGCTATATATTCAGTACATAGTGACAAATAGATCACAGGATAGCATTCATCTGGCTTGCAGTTTGGCTTTAATGCTATTAAGCTGATTATGATGGTTCTTTTTTATCTATTCCAGCACTACTCTAAACCTGATACAGCACCCTCTTTTACAGATCTTAGGCAGCTTGCTCTACAGTCTTTACCATTACTACAGGAGCCTATTCGTTAGCTCTTTCTTTTTATCAATGCTGAGATTACCACTCACTGCTTTATAGTTCTTTATTCTCCCTTAGATCTATGAAATTTTGAGATCGTTTGCTTCGGTGTTGAGCTGTGAGGAACAAATATCGCACCAAGGCATCTGCTGCATTTCCGTGATGATGGTTTTGTAAAGTTGGTAAAGCTATTTGTAGTTCTTTTTCTAGTCACTGCATTTCTTAAGGTCGCATTCTTTCAAACCTTATTGTTGCTGCTGAACTTGAAGCTCCCTATCAAATTTGTTCCTCAATGCTGAGCAAAGGGTCTCACCCAAAAGACTCATTACTTCTTTCGTATCGTTTTCAGACGACATAGCTTTCCTTTATAATTTCTTTTGCCCCCTATCAATCATTATTTCCAAGTACTGAATTCTGAACAAAACAATCATCCATGAAATTAAAAGGAGAGCTCCTCCCCATATTAAGTATTGGTAGTTGATTTTGTAGTTATTGAGATACACGTAGATGCCAATCATGATTATTGAGGCTAGTGTAAATGCCTTAAAATATATTAGTTTGGCTCTCACTGCCTTCAACGATTGTGTATGCTGTTGCAACTATTCTTTCAGTCTTCTCTTCTCATTCTATGAATCATTGATGATGTTGAGGATGTTTGAGAATTTACTCTCGTATGTCTTTCTTCCCAGGACGAAGCACACGACAATTGTGAATATCAAAACTGCTGGCTCAAAGTATTCCCAGTGGGAGAGCTTACTAAGTTAACTCTGTATTTTGAGTAGAAAGTTGTCCTAATACTTCATTAAATATTATAAACTCCGTTCAACTTATTTGGAAGTTGATATCTATAATGATCATTTCATAAGTTGCTACTGTTCTTTTGATTCTTTATGTAGTTTTCATAGGCGTATACCAAGTATACTAGCTTACTATCCTTTGTCTTAGAAATTATATCTGAATCGTAGTCTACAAGCTTCACTCTAATTCTTTCGCTCTACCCTTCCTTCCCGTGAATCTTTTCTTAAATGACCTTTAGTTCTTAGGGGCTTATTACAACCTGGCAATAGTACAGGAAAATTTCTTAGTCACTTCCTCCAGGACTGGGGAAATAGCTCCCCAAAGGCTTGAGGTCCTCCTTCTTTATTTTAATACTTGTTTCTTCCTCTATTTCAGCTGCAGCAACTCCTACGAAATCCCCACTCTCGTCGATCATCCCCGCAGGCGCCTCGAGCAAGGTAGATTGGATTGGAACTCGATACTGCTCTACGAGTAAAAGTTTGTCGTTGACCAGCATGAGGATTGCAACTGCGTGCCCTCTTAAGAAAATATAACCTGGCAATTTATGGTTGTCTTTCTCAGTGACTGCTCTCATGTTGATGAACCCCACTTTATCGCCAAACATCTCCACACTTAGTATCTATATCTTGTGAACCACCACTCCTGTTTCCAAGTGATTGAACTTTTAGACGTAATCATTGAACTTCTTACAAGTTTGAACCTTGTGTAAAATGCCCTGCTCAATATGAGGTAAAGAAAAGACAGGAATGATTCCTTTCTTGATTGATAGTTCAAAGGCTTTTATCATAACACAAATATAATCAACAAGTATAAGAACATCAATACATCAACCATATAGGTATGGACAAATAACAATTTTGTCAAAAAGTTAAGAAAATTTACTATATTATCTTTATTAAAAGCATCAAGTTCATTTAATCTATCAAGGATGCACAATGTAGTTAGACAGGTTAAAAGTTTGAACAATTAACTGATTCAAGTTAAGTAAAAAACATATGATCAGAATTCATATGACTAATAGCATATTTCTCAAAATTAATAGAAATCCAATAATAGTTAATTTGCAAGAAAGGAATGAGCCTAACATAAAAGAAATTGCGATAGATTGTTGACAACCTCTTTGCAGTGTATGACCATAGCAGCAATGGCTACTTGGAGCTGAGAGAACTCACCCAGCTTATTAATCTTACTCTCAGCAAAAATAAAATAAGCCCCAAATTCAAAATGAGAGACGCGAAGGAGTTTATGAGGATTGCCGACAGCAACAAAGACCAATTGGTCTCAAAAGAGTAACTATTTACATTGTTTTATACAGTCGTCATGCGTTCCTGATTCTTCTATTAGCAGTCATCTTTTCTAATTTATCAATCATCAAATTTTAAGAGTCAAAATTACGAGCATTTGCTCTTTTTTGTTTTAGTTTATCAAATCAATTGCGTTTTAGCGTATTCTAATTTTAATGTTTTTTTGAAAGATTTTCTAAATATCAATCTTTACTCTAGGGCCTGGGCATCCCTTATGTTACTATAATTGCTTGTGACAGCGAAACATCTTAGAATAACGTTTACGCATTAGAAAATAAGGTTGAATTGGAAGGTAAAGTACATGTAAGTGGATGGGTCGTATTGGGGAAGATTGGTTTATTGGCATTGAGATACAAATAGCCTAGCCATTCTGGGCAGTATAATAGTTGGCTTATCCAATGATAATAATTATGTAAAAAACAGATCTTGGTAAAAATAGTGTTGAAATCATAAATATCTAAACCTAATATCTTACCAACAATAAAATAAGGCTTATATTATAACTTCTACAGATCAACCTATTAAGGCTGAACTATCTTCATTTATAGGGGCTAAGGGTAAAACACTAAGAGGCAAGTATCGTAATTATTATATACACAAAAAGTAAATAAATTAAAAATATCTTCAATGCCCAAAGAATAGGCAGCCAATGATTATGCTTTGAATATGGATGGGAGAGTCTTAAAAAAATGAATTCGACCATGTTGATAATTAATTCTATAATATTTACTAAAGAATGATTAACAGCAAAGCTAAAGCCTAGCCTTCAGACAGCTAATACTCTGGTGACCTAATGTAACCCTCATAGTAAGATCTTCATTAAATGTAATCATCCTTGCCAAATTAAAGGCGGCACTTGAAGAATAAGAAAGGTCAGGGTGCTTTATTAAAGCGTGGTGCTTGGACCGATGAGGAGTCAAGATAATACAGAAATTTTATTAGAAGGAATCTATACATATTTGAGCAAAGCAAACTACGCAGATTTAGCCAAATCTTTATCCGAATGTCCAAATACCTCAAAACTAGAACTGCGGCTCAGTGTAGAAGCCACCATCAAAAAATGATGATTAAATATATCGATATTCCCACAATGCTTGACCTTCATCCAAATGACATACAAAGTGAATAGATAGTCAATAATGGTAATATTTCGGGGAATAGGGCATAAAAAATACAGTTTTATACAATTTCTGTGGAATAGAAGAATACAATAAAAATAGCAATATAATAGAAATATATAAGGCAATGGTTTGGTGGAGAATAGTAATGATTTCTAACCAATGATTATAGCTGATCTCCAAAAATGAAAAAATATCAGTCATATTAAAGTACAATAATGATGAGAAGATCACTCAGTTTGTTGACATCTTTACTATTGCGACAATCAGGGCAATCAGGATTACCACTAAGACTACGTCGATGCAGCATTTGTGAGGTTTTCGCATCTTCTACACTATCCCTTTCAGCTATTTGTTCGATTTAAAAAGGCTATCGTTTACTTTGTCCACATTGCTTGTTAGCTCAACTATCTTCTTATCTGAATCGTCAATAAGTTGGCCTGTTATAAGCAGTCCTTCCTTCCACCTTTTAATCCCCCCTAAGACTTATTCAATGTCTCTGTCGATTTATTCGTCAATCTTTTGCCACTCCTTCATCTTAGCCAACTCCATTTCAGTGGGATTATCGTTCCTGTTGTTTTTGGTGGCATTTGAAATGATGCGATTATTGCCTTTTTTTGCAGGTTAGAGCAGCTGCTACCTCATTTCAGTATAGGTTTCATTATTTCTGGTGAGGAGCTTCCGGTCGAGGTCGGTAGAGGCGTCCAATAACTCTTGGAGTTCCTTTGTTTGTTAATTTAACTTCTCGATGAGGTTGTACTTCACCCTTTGTGCTTATGGCTAACTATCAATGTGCTTACACTGGCTGTTTTATCAGCTGCCACTGCGTCCCTCATCCTCTAAAGCTGATTGTAGATATCTTCGATTTTCTATCTGATTTAGGAGTTTATAATGGTGGCATCTTGCCCTTTATTTCTCTATCTTTCTTCCAGTTTGCTCCTGATGAAGTGAAAGCTTTTGTTGATCAGCTCTCGGATCACAATAAACCTGTCCCTATTGTTGGCTTACGCTTCTAAACAATCGATAAATTAGTACCATAGGCTCTTGTCCCTCCTACTTTCTTGTTGATATCGATCGCTATCTTCATGTAGTACATTATCTAGGAAGACATGCTCATCGCCTTATAAATTCGTATAAAATATGTATAT
>JACCDV010139034.1_pt1 | contig 12632 bp, 11 predicted proteins | sample 7446131 | NCBI WGS metagenome assembly JACCDV01 (sample SAMN15323448, study PRJNA562643) | freshwater metagenome | isolation source: river surface water | place: USA:Blue River Watershed | collected 2017-08-17 | reverse complement strand
TATTCGGCGAAGACACATTCACGGCGATGTAATCCGCGTAAGGGCCAAGCGCACGCAAAAGCAAACAGTAATCCTTGGCAGCGTCGGTCTGATCCTTGTTCATGCCGATGTTAACGCCGACGAGGCCGGCGGGACGCGGTTTGGATTCGAGGAACTTCTCAAGGTTCCGTTTGAAGGCCCCCAGACCATGATTGGGAAAACCCATGCGGTTGATGACGGCTTGTGTTTCCGCGTTGCGGTGAACGCGCGGACGGGGGTTGCCGATCTGTGCTTTGGGCGTGACCGTTCCGGCTTCTACGAACCCGAAGCCAAGATGGAGCATAGGGCCGATGACCTCGGCATTCTTATCAAAGCCCGCCGCGAGGCCGACAGGATTGGGGAACGCACGGTCCCAGAGCTGCACCCGGAGCATGGGATCCGTAGTTGGAGTGCAGCAGGGAAAAAACCCGGATTTCAGCGCCCGGATCGTCCACCCGTGCGCGGTCTCGGGGTCGAGGGCGTGAAGGAGGGGTTTGACCGTGCGAAAGAGCGTTCTCATTAAGACCGAATGTGTAAAAATCCTGTCTTTAAATACCCCCATCCCGTAAGAACTGTAAGTCCTGCGGCGATGGCGAGGCCGATTTGTCCATAGAGAAGTGTGTGGGGCAGGATAACGTCTCCGTAATTGCCGATCACGAGAAACCCAAGCGCGGTCATCTGCACGCCGGTTTTCCACTTTGCGAGCGGGGAGACAGGGATTTGTACATTCTGCGGACCCAGAAATTCCCGCAGGCCTGAGATCAGAAATTCCCGTGAGATAATTATGATGGCCGGGACCATCCAGAGACCGGGCAGGCGCTCGAACCCGACTAGTACAAGCATAAGGCTGACCACAAAGATCTTATCCGAAATGGGATCAAGGAATTTGCCGAAGGCGGAGACTTGGCCATACCGGCGTGCGACCCAGCCGTCAAAGAAGTCCGTCACGGCGGCGATGATGTAAAGGGCGAGGCAGACCCACGCGGCGAGCACGCCGGGAAAAAAGAACAGCGCGATGATCACGGGCAAAAGAACGAGCCGGAAAACCGTCAAACTGTTGGCGAGATTCATCATTGCCAACCCTTGTACGGCATAACGGGCGTCTTGATAAGCGCCTTTTTTAGGAAGATTTAGGCTGTGGCAGCCGTTTTCTGGCCTTTGGCGGCTTCCGCCGGGTCGCGCAAAACGTAGCCGCGGCCCCACACGGTTTCGATGTAGTTTTCGCCGTTGGTGGCCTGCTCGATCTTCTTCCGCAGTTTGCAGATGAACACGTCGATGATCTTGACCTCAGGCTCGTCCATGCCGCCGTAAAGGTGGTTCAGGAACATCTCCTTGGTCAGCGTCGTACCCTTGCGAAGGGAGAGGAGTTCAAGAATACCGTATTCCTTGCCTGTGAGGTGCAGCGCCTTGCCGTCCACTTCCACGGTGCGGGTGTCGAGATTGACGACGACACGGCCTGTGACGATCTGGCTCTGGGAGTGACCCTGCGAGCGGCGAACGATGGCCTGAATACGGGCGACCAATTCGCGTTTATCGAATGGTTTTGTGAGATAGTCGTCGGCGCCAAACCCCAAACCTTTGATTTTGTTGTCGAGTTCGGTAAGGCCCGACAGAATGAGGATGGGAGTTTCCACCTTGGCGGCCCGGAGGCGCTTGAGGACTTCATAACCGTCCATGTCGGGCAGCATGAGGTCCAGAATGATAATGTCATAGTCGTAGATCTTGCCGATCTCCAGACCGTCCTCGCCGAGGTCGGTAGTATCGACCACATAGCCTTCGGACTTCAACATCAGCTCGATGCTTTTAGCTGTCGAGCTGTCATCTTCCACCAATAAAACCCGCATCTTGACCCCTTTTCTGCGGAGCGGCATCCTGCGCTCCCTTAAACTTTATTAAGACATCTTAACATAGCCCCGAATAGTTAACAAAAGTTTTTGCAGGGATGACGGGCCGGGGGATTCGTACAGAAGATATGAGCTAAGATACTGACAAGTCTTTTAATTCTAGCGTGCAACCTTTCTTGTAAACGACCCTGATCGCGGGCGCGGCGTCGGGACCGCCGTTTTTGGCGGCCTCTTTAAGAGTTTTGCGAAGGCGTTTAATCCTCGAGTCAATGGAGCGTTCGGTCACGTCGTAAAGCTCCAATGCGTCCAACATCTGGCCGCGGGTAAAGATACGGTTCGGAATGATTATCCGTCGAGAATACGACGGCACGGCCATTGCTTTCCAGAGATTCGCGAAGATCCCGACGCGCAGGTCTGCACACGCTATAAATGGCAGTTTTTACACCCGTTACTCCCAAATTTACCGCAAAATTTTACATAAAAATTATCGAGATGCAAAAGTTTTTTGTTCTGGGGCCATTTTCCCCATGTACAATAAAGGGATGGAACGCCTTGTCGATAAAGCCGAAGCCGCGATTGCCGATCTCAATGAGACCGAGGTTTTTGGCAAGGTTCGCAAGGTTTTGGGGCTTTTGGTTGAGATAGCAGGTTTTGGGGATGATCTGGCGATTGGCTCGATCGTCCATCTGCGCCCTGCTGTGGGCAAGAACGTTCCCTGCGAAGTCGTAGGCTTCCGGGACGATCATGCGCTGCTGATGCCCTTTGGGACGCTGGAGGGGATTCGTCTCGGCTGTCCGGCGGTGATTCAGAAACACGACCCTTTTATCTGCCCGAGCGAGCGCTGGCTGGGCCGGGTTATTAACGGTCTTGCAGAACCCATCGACGGGAAAGGGTTCCTGCCGAAGGGTGGACACCCGATTGCGCTCAGGAACAAGGCCCCGCATCCCCATACGCGCCAGCGCACGGGTTTGAAACTCGATCTTGGCGTACGGTCCGTGAATACGTTTCTTTCAACGGTGCGCGGACAGCGTATGGGAATTTTTTCCGGCTCCGGCGTGGGGAAATCTGTGCTGCTGTCCATGATGGCGCGCTATACCGAAGCCGATGTGTCTGTGATCGGGCTGGTCGGCGAACGCGGGCGCGAAGTGCAGGAGTTTCTTGAGGACGATCTCGGCCCGGAGGGGCTGAAACGCTCCGTCGTTATCGTCGCAACGGGCGATGAACCCGCATTGATGCGCCGGCAGGCTGCCTATGTGACCCTAGCCGTCGCCGAATATTTTCGGGCGCAGGGCAAGCAGGTATTGTGCCTGATCGACTCCATCACGCGGTTTGCGATGGCGCAGCGCGAAATCGGTCTTTCCACAGGCGAGCCGCCAACATCCAAAGGCTATCCGCCGACGACGTTCGGTGAACTGTCACGATTGCTGGAACGCGCGGGGCCTGGAAATCCGGGGGAAGGGTCGATTACGGGATTGTTTTCGGTGCTCGTGGAAGGCGATGACGCGAACGAGCCGATATCGGATGCCGTGCGCGGGATCGTGGACGGGCACATCGTCATGGAGCGCAAGATTGCCGAGCGCGGCCGCTTCCCGGCGATCAACGTCCTGAAATCCGTTTCACGCGCTATGCCGAAATGCCTGACCGAGGAGCAGAATGCATTGGTGGTTAAAGCCAGGCAGCTGATCAGCCGTTATGAAGATATGGCTGAGCTTATTCGCCTCGGCGCGTATCGCAAGGGCAGCGACCGCGAGGTCGATCAGGCGATTGCGCTTTATCCGAAATTCGAGGAATTTCTGGCGCAGGACAAGGACGATAAAACCACGATCGAGGGCTCCTTCCTTCGTCTCGCGGAGATTCTGGGCATGCCCTATGGCGTTCCGGCGGCGCCTCCGCCGTCTGCGGTCCGTAAAATCAGGAAATAAGCATGGCCGATCTCAACGCCCTTATCCGGCTGCGTCGCTTCAGGGTCGAGGAAAAACAAAAGGCTCTGGCGGAAATGTACCGCCAGATTGAGGATGTGGAGGCTCAAATCAGAAACTTCGAAGAAACGCTCAGGCGGGAGCGGGAGTTGCTGAATACCAATCCTAATGTCGAAGCGCTGGCGTATTTTGGACGATATGCGGATGTCGTGCGCCGAGACATAGAGCGGATGGGGATGGAGCGCAAAAAAATCGAGGTGCGTATCCAGATTGCGCAAGACGATATGCGCGAGGCTTTCACGGATCTCAAGCGTGTGGAGATCGTGCAGCGCAACCGCGAAGAAGAAGAGAAAAAAGAAACTCAGGACCGAGAGACGCGGGAGATGAATGAAATCGGCCTGGAAGTTTTTCGGCGCAAGGAAGATTAGGCGGACACGCCGAAACTTTTGCTTTTTTCCAGTACATGGACCCAGGTGCCGCTGCCCTGAAAGTTCAACTCTCCATGTAGATCCGAGGATTCCAGCGCCCGGGTATAGGCCTGCCGCATGGCCTGCTGCATCGGCATGCTGAAAGGGGAATGGCTGCGTATCATAAGATCGAGACGGTTCCCACGCACGAGTCCGTCGAGTTGCACATCGCCCATGCGTGTGAGCGCTAGATCGAAAATGAAGCGTGTTTGCCGGTCTCCGCTCTCTTTGTCAGTTCCGCGGCTGCCATCCTGATGCTTCCAGTAAAGCGCGATTTTATGAATTTCACCCTGCCAATAGAGGGGGATCGGCATGCCGCGCCAGTCTTGTGCGATCGGTTCGGCGGAAAGCCGCGAGAGCGTGGAAGTCTCCTGTGTGGCGCGGGCGAGTTGCGGTAGACGCCCAAGACGGCGCAGCGCTTCGATATCTTTATTTTCAAACAACATGCCAACATCCCCGGCGCGGATGGCGGCGACGAACATCAGCGCAGCGGGCGTCAACTGTGCCGGATTTCCGGGCGCGGGCAGAATGCGAGAGAGGGCCTGAGCGGCCTGAGGCGCGCTTTGCAGAAGGCTTTGGTAGAGGTCATCGAGGCCATCCCACAGTCCGGGCGTCATGAGGGCGGGCCATGAAGAAGGGATTGGCGCAGGCTGGGGAATGGGAGCGGCCGCGGGAAGCGGCATGAAGGATATCCGGGACCCGGGTTGGAGGTTCGCAGGGCTGAATTGCAATGTAAAAATCTGCGGGGAGGTTTGCCCGGGTTGCGCAAGGCTGAGGACCGGAAAATTTTGCGGATTAAATCCAAGGACGCGGGCCTCGGCGGTTCCGGCGCTGCCCGGCGGGATCGGCATAGTTGCTTGTGGCGCCGTCAGGGTGGCTGTGCCGGTGCCTTGCGGGACAAAGGGCGCGGGCGGCTGAACCTGAATGACGCGCATATCAAGCGGCGGCGTTTTAGGGGCAGCAGTGGCGCCATCTTGAGAAGCGGGAAATGCAGGAATTTTTCCCGGTACAGGGGCGGGCGCCGCCGCCGGCGTTTGTGCGGGAAGCACCGGCGGGCCGGGTAAAAGCGCGGCAGCCTGCGCGGGCGTTAAAAACGGGGATCTGACTTTCTCGGGGATTGGCGACGCCGCTCCCGGCGCAAACGCGGGAAGCGTTTTTAAAACGGCAAGCAAGGGTTCGAGCGCAGCTTTGAGTGTTTGCAGAGGGGATTCAGAAGCCTTTGTCGGCGGTGTTGGCCTGCCCGGTGCTTGCGGTTGCAACACGCGATCGAGAATGGTTTGCGTAAGGGCGGTGTCGGGCTGTGCGGCAAGAAGCTGAAAGATATGCCGAGCCTGCGGCGGCGGCAGGGGAATCAAGCGTACGGCGGTTCCGGGATCGAGCGGCACTGACACAGGCGTGTTCGGTGTGGGCGTATTTAAAAGAGGGACGAGCGCAGGGCGTGATCCCTCATGATTGGGCGGCGGAACGGGGGCCTGCGCGTGCGGCACGGGAGAAATTTTCGGGAGCGGCCCCGTTGTGGAAGACGGTGGAACCTGAGCATGCGATTGCGGCGCTGGAGCGGCGGGCTGCTTATTGGGCTGCGAGTTCGGCCGGGTTTGCGTCGCCTCGGCCGGCGGTGCGGCGGGGACCTGACGGATCGTGACCTGACGCGGCGGATTGCCGGCGGGAATTTCAACTTCAAGGCGCGTTCCGGGTTGCAGGGGGGTGCGGGTTTGAATCTTTACGTCGATGTGACCTTCGGATATGCGGATGCGAATGGTGCCGTCGGGATTCTGGCGGAGGACCTCGCCTTCGAGTGTCTGCGTGCGCGGCACGCTTTGCAGCGCATCGGGAAGATTTTTGATCTGCCCCGTGATTTCACCCGGCACCGAGGGTGCATTGCCCACAGGGCCCGGCCTGGAAGGCGGCGCGACTTCGCTCATGCCGGAAGCATAGCACTACCAGAGCTATGGGGAAGGATCGAAATGTTGTCCTGACCCGAATTGCCCGTGTCTCGGTAACATGGTCCCGGGCGATGAAGGACCGGACGGGCTGAGATGGCCCGACGACTGGGGGTTGAATGTCTCCTTCAGGGTAGTACCCATCCCGGGCGGGTAGCCGACACTTGTCTCCGGCAGCGGCGCCTGAGCCTGACCGCGCCCCGGCGCGTCATCGCCGATGCCGGGCCGATCAAAATTCCCGGATCGCTGCGGACTGTCCTGCGCCGGGCGTCCACCTGAAATAATGGGGGCGTTGTCCTGATGGGTTTCAATAGGGCCGATCAAGCGGTCGGCGTTGCCGGGTCTGGATCGAACAGGCGCTACGATCGTGTAGCCCTGACCCTGAATCACATAAGGGTTGAGATCATTAAGAGGCCTTCGATCCAGATCAAGCTGGATGTTGCGTGCGTTCTGATCAAGTTGCGCTCTTGAGATGTTGACGCCGGAGAAATTTCTGTAAGCCTCTGCATCGGCGCGGGCGACTTCGTAGGCGGTTTGACCGGGAACCGTAAAGCGTTCCGCGCCGAAAGGCGGGCGGCCGAAATCGGGTTGCTGGATTCCGCCGCGGCCATGGATCATGCCGGAGTTGCGCGGGGCGTATCTGTAACCCGTTTCTCCGGGATCGAAAAGGCGGACAGGGCCGCGCGTCCCGTAAAATTCGCCGGGCCGCGGCAAGAGATCATTCCGTCTTTCGAGGGCGTGAGAATGTCGATGATCGTACGGATACCCTCTTCGGGAATTGTCACCGAATACGGACCGTAGAAGCGGGGGGCCGAAAACGGCGACGCCCAAACTTATGCCCAGAGCGGCAAGATGGTTATCGTGATGATTTCTGTTGCGGGGCATCTAAAACGTATCCACTTCGAATCTATGGGTACATTTTACAAAAGAAGACACAAACAAAGCAAAACATGTTATTTTGTCTGTTATTTATCAATATGTTATATTGTTTTATGCGGTTGCGAGTTTCCGCGTCTCCAGCAGGTCGGCAATAACGTTGCGGGCGATTTTCTCCACGTCTTCGGCCGCATCCGTATTAGGCGAGCGGGTCAGGAGCGGGGTCTGATGACGGATGGAATCCTTCACACGCGGGTCAAGGCGGACCATGCCGGCCATCGGCGGGGCCAGACGCAGGAAGTTCTCGCAGGCTTTGAGAAGAGTCTTGTATGTCTTCTCGCCTTCGACGGTGCTGGCGGCCATGTTGACGACGATGCGCACGTTCTTGGAGAGCCCGGCGGCGTTGCCCAGCTTGATGAAAGCATAGGCATCCGTCAGGGACGTGGGTTCGTCGGTGGTTACAAGAAGAGTACGGGCCGCGGAGGCAGAAAGCATCCTGACCGTGCGATCGACGCCCGCGCCGAGATCGAGGATTACGGCGTCGTAATGACCGGCGACTTCTATAAGCTGATCGCGCAGGAAGGCAAGGCGCTGACTGGGCAGGGCGGAGAGGGCCGCCTGACCGGACCGTCCGGCGACGATATCGAACCCGCCCTCTTCATAGCTTTGAATAACTTTATCAAGACCGAGGCGGCCCCGAATGACGTCGTTGAGATCCCGTTTTGGCATCAGACCGAGTTGAACGTCCACATTAGCCAAGCCTAAGTCGCCATCGAACAGAAGGACTTTTTTGCCGGCGCGCGACAACGCATGCGCGAGCGTAATGGAAAACCACGTTTTTCCGACCCCACCCTTCCCACTGGCGACAGCAATAAGATTTCTGCCGCGCCGGAAAGCCGGAGGCGCCGGATCCTCGTCCTCTCTCGTCTGTACCGTCGTTTCCGTCATTTATCTCATCCCGCTTTTCTCCCCTCTATACTGCGCCGGTTTTTTATGGAGCCCTCTGATCGGGGCATTAGTAAACTTGTCAGTCTGCGGGATGACAGGGGAGTCAGCCCATCCGCCACTTTGGGCGTGTTGCTCATGTCTGCAAAAGCCAGGCCACCCTGATAGGCGGCCGAAAGGATGCCGCCCAAACGCCGTGCGGCATCGACACGGGAGGGCAGGATCGTCTGCGCCCCGACCGTGGAGAAAACGCGGGCCATCTCGCCGGATTCATCGGCATCGCTGCCCGCGGCCAGAACCATCAGGGGTTCAATGTTGCCGGCTCCTATAAGGCGGGCGAGATCGCGGATATTCTCAGGCTCGAACGGGTTTACGCCCGCCGTGTCAATGATGACCTGATCCGCGCCACGGACTTCCATCAGGCGCTCTTTCAGGTCCTTGCCGGTTTCCGCTTGTTTGAGGTCGATTTCCAGAAGGCGCGTAAAGGCTTCGAGTTGTTCAACGCCGCCCGCCCGCACGACATCTGTCGTTATAACCGCGACAGACAGCCCATTCATGACCCCCCGGGCGGCAATTTTAGCCGCCGCCAGCGTTTTGCCGGAGCCCGGAGGCCCGACGACCATCAAAGGACGGTCATGGCGGCGCATCGGCAGGGGCCGGAAGGCAAAAAGCTGATCGAACGCGCCTTGCAGCGCCTCCAAGGGCTTTTCAAGGCCCATAGCCGAAGAATAGGAAACAATCTGTTCCGTCACATCGTCGGGCACGGAATGCCTCAGCATGACTTCGGTGAGTTCCTCGACGACGCTGAGTTTATCGTCATCATCGTCATACACCCAATCGCCCTGTGCCTGTCTGGCGGGGGCATTGGCTTTTTGATGGGTTTGCAAGTCATTGTCCACGGCAGCGGTGACGCGCACCTGACGCCCGCCCATCTCCTCGCGCGTGGCGATGATGACAGCGTCTTCGCCGAGCGTATCGCGGACCATTTGCATCGCTTCTCTCATGCTCCTGGCGGTGAAGGATTTTAGCCGCATGGATGGAACTTAGATCAATTCGGGTTGAAGTATACGTTTTCTGGAATCACTACACCAGCCATTATGCTCCTAAACGCGCGCGAAAATCCAGAAGATGGAAAAAAATCGCTGAAAAATGCGTTTCCGGGGGGATTGCCGGGCCGTTCTACCGCGGGCCGCCCGCCGGCTGACAGAAGAATACGGGGGCCGGGGGCTTGTCGCCGAGTTCAAAAACGGTCAGAGGGAGATCCAGCATCTCCTCGACGGTTAACTGATAAAGCGCCCGCCCATGGGTCTTTTCCCTGAAACGAGCCTCCTTGCGGACGGCGGATTCGTAAACAGGCAGCGCGTTTTCCGTTTTCAAGTCGCTGCGGGGACGCTTCTGGACGAGCGCAATGAAATCGGTGGCGGATTTAGCATTGAAGCAAGTATTCCTGTACGGGAGTATACCTACGGGAGGGGTTACAAAATCCGCCGCGTTCTCCTTGTTCCTTCTGGGCCAGAAGCCCCTCATGAATACGATCTCGTGGATGAGCGCCTCGAACTCCCCCCGCAGGGACGCATTCATCTGGTTTGCCAGCACATGCATGGCGTCATGAAAAATCCCGCGCGGGTTGTTCAGAAAAAGGTTGGGGTCTATTCCTTCCTGCCGATGAAAATACGAGATAGCCTTGCGCAGGGTTGCGTTCCGGGAGACGTCGAAATGTTCCTTGCAGGAAAGCGGAGCCATGCGCCCAGTTAACATAACCAAAACGAATCCGCAAGGCTCTTAATCACGGCGCGCGGATCGGACCTACACCTGGCCCAGCGTGCGGATGCGGGCCTTGGGGTGGATCTCATTCTGGGACATCACGGCGGTCTGCGGGCGGAAGCGTTCGATGACGGAGCGGATATAGGGCCGGATCTGCGGCGAAGTCAGCAGGACGGGGGTTTCGCCCTGGCCAGCAAAGCCTTCGTAGGCCTTGCGGACGGCGGCGATAAAGTCTTGCAGACGGGAGGGGGCCATCGCGAGCTGCTTGTCTTCGCCCTCGCCGATCAGGGCCTCGCCGAAGGCCTGCTCCCATTCAGGGGAGAGGGTCAGAAGCGGGACAAAACCGTTGACGTTGGTGTTCTGATCGCAGATCTGGCGGGAAAGGCGTGATCGCACATGTTCGGTAATCATCGCAACGTTTCTTGTGTATGCGGTAGCCTCGGCTATGCCTTCTAGAATCGTCGGCAGGTCGCGAACGGAAACACGCTCGGCAACCAGATTCTGGAGGATGCGTTGCAGGCCCCCAACGGTGATCTGGCCCGGGATCACATCTCCCACGAGCTTCTGATACTCCTTGGGCAGTTCGTCGAGGAGCTTTTGCGTTTCCGCATAAGACAGCAGGTCGGCCATGTTGTCTTTGACGATTTCGGTGATGTGCGTGGTGACGACGGTGGGGGCGTCGACAACCGTATAGCCTTTGAAGTGCGCTTCCTCGCGGTGCTGTTCGTCGATCCACATGGCGGGCAGTCCAAAAGTGGGTTCCATCGTGCTTTCACCGGGCAGGGTGATAGGTGCGCCGGTCGGGTCCATGCACATCAGCATGCCAGGGCGCACGTCGCCGCGTCCGGATTCAATTTCCTTGATGCGTACAATGTAGGTGTTGGCCGAGAGTTGCAGGTTGTCCTGAATACGCACGGCGGGCAGGACATAGCCCATGTCCTCGGCAAGCTGACGGCGCAGACCCTTGATCTGATCCGTAAGTTTATTGCCGCCTTCGCCCTGTACGAGCGGAAGCAAACCGTAGCCAAGCTCAAGGCGTATGATATCCATCGCCAGCGCTTTGGAAATAGGCTCTTCCGCGGGGCGGGCGCCGGGAGTGCCGGCTTTCGGCTGCGCTTCCGCACGTTTTATGGCTTTTTCGGCTTCCTTCCGCTGCCATGAAATGTAAGCGAGGCCTCCCGTTATGGCGGAAATCAGCAAAAACGGCGCGGCCGGGATAACGGGCACGAGAGCGAGCAGGAACATCAGGCCCGAACTCATGGCCATAGCTTTGGGATAGCGGCTGAATTGGTCGAAGAGGGCCTGATCCGCGGAACCCTCGACACCCGCTTTGGACACGAGAAGGCCCGCGCCGACAGACACGATGAGAGCAGGTATCTGGCTGACGAGGCCTTCGCCTATGGTCAGGACCGTATAGGTGGCCGCGGCATCGCCGAGCGACATGTTTTCCTGTGCCGTGCCGATGATGATCCCGCCGATGATATTGATGAAGACGATCAGCGGGCTGGCGACGGCATCGCCGCGCACGAATTTTGCCGCGCCGTCCATCGCGCCGAAGAAGTTGCTTTCCTGCTCCAGCGTCTTGCGGCGCGCGCGCGCTTCGTCCTCGGAAATCAAACCGGAGGAGAGATCGGCGTCGATGGCCATCTGCTTGCCGGGCATGGCGTCTAATGTGAAACGGGCGGCGACTTCGGCGATACGGCCAGAGCCTTTCGTGATAACCACGAAATTCACGATTACGAGGATCGCGAAGACGATCCCACCGACAATGTAACTTTCGGCGATGATGAAATGGCCGAAGGCTTCGATGATGTGTCCCGCCGCCGCCGTCCCGTTATGGCCTTCGCTGAGGATCAGGCGCGTGGAGGCGATGTTCAGTCCCAGCCGCAGGGCGGTTGTAATAAGCAGGACCGTGGGGAAAGTCGAGAAATCCAGCGGGCGCTGGATGAACAGTACCGTCATCAGGATCAGGACCGAAAGGGTGATGGAGATGGAAAGGCCCATGTCCAGCAGCCACGGCGGCACCGGAACCAGCATGAAGAGCATGATGATGACGATCCCCAGTGCCAGCGCGACGTCGCCGCGCAGAACCCCGCCCAGCGGGCTGCGCGAGGGCGCAAGATTGGTCGAAGGTAGGTTCGTCGAAGGGCTCGCCATGATATCCGGAAAGGCTAAGAAGGACGGAAGAAAATACCAGACTTTTTCATTCTAATGCGGGGTTATAGGCGGGGTAAAGGCGTTTTCCTGTGTATAAATTATCATTTTACATCAAGGAATTGCAATTTGTCCTTGGCCCATCTTTTGGGACTGTGCCACCATACGGCTTCCCGAGCCCAGACAGTACCAGCAACGGCCACTTGCCGAGGAGCTTTAAGACGATGCGTTATCCTTTTATTTTTTCTTCTTTTCTTTTTCTCGCCGCTTGCAACCATTACAGCGAGAAGCTGAATTCGATGAACCCGTCCGGCGGGACATTCACCGATTATCTCGCGATGGAATATTGCGATCTCGCTCGACGCGAGAACACTGAGACGATGGATTACCCGGCTGCCCGGTATTTCACAGAGAAAGCTGAGAAGGCCGAGAAGGGGGAACTTGTCGCCCCCGGCTTCCCGTTCGATTTTTCCGTTCCGGATGAGTATGGTCCCGAACTGGCGCAGGCCCGCGATCAGCTGAGTCAGGCCTTGTCCGGCGTGGCGACGTCCCCCAATCCGCAGGCGCTGGCCAGAGCGCAGGCCGCCTATGATTGCTGGCTGGATGAGCAGGCCGAAGTTCATAAATCCGGCGCAGCCCTGACCTGCAAAGCGAAGTTCCAGACGGCTCTGGTGGAATCTGCATCCGCCCCCGTGGCGGACATTG
>JACCDV010695267.1_pt1 | contig 12633 bp, 10 predicted proteins | sample 7446131 | NCBI WGS metagenome assembly JACCDV01 (sample SAMN15323448, study PRJNA562643) | freshwater metagenome | isolation source: river surface water | place: USA:Blue River Watershed | collected 2017-08-17 | reverse complement strand
TTCGTGTTTCATCAATCTCGCAAAATATTTGCTTGCAAGATCGAAACGATCAGAAAGCATGTGATTGAGAAGAAGGAAAATGAAGAATGCGCAATCATCTCCTCTTGTTTTAGCTAACAAACGCAAGCGCATTTCCAAATTTCTTTGATCGAACACAGTTTCAATAGTCCTTTCATAATGAGAAAGAAAATTCAGTTCGTTCGGGAAAAGCTCGTCTGGCGTTGCAACAACAATGCAGTAACTTGAGTCTTGTGTGTTCATTTTTCAAGAATTTATTGATTATTTTTCCTCAATGAATTGAATTTTTTGAGCAATGCTAAATTATATTCGCTGTGTTGAATATAATTTTGTCTATTTCATTACGCTGTTTCTAAAAATCGTCGCGCCCGAACGGCTCGCCGTTCTCCAATCTTGACTTTTTCCCAACATCGCACTTTAACGAGCTGCATTTCACAACACACACTTGATTGATGTTGAAAAATCCGCTCTCGATCAATAACTTCACGTAACGTGATCGATAAAATTTGAACATCGGCTTGTTGAAAAACACGTCGCAAATTAATTCATCAAAGCAATGTTTCAACACATCGCGATGATGATCAACAACTCCAGGAAAGTTAAGCAACATTGAGAACATCTCATAATTCTTGATACTGTTTGGAGCCATTTCGCAACGCACGAGAATAACACGGATCAATTTGTGAACGGCAGTTAAACTTTCTGTGTAAAAAACCCAATGTTGCAAGTTAAATCCATAAACATCGAACAATTTCTCGATGAACTGAAGAAAATAATGCCATATGTTAACGTGATAAGCTTCATTATTTGTTGCGAAGTTGTCAATTATTTCTTTTTTTTCATAATCATCGAAGTTGATGTTGAGTTTTTCAAGTTCGCTCGACAAATGAATAAACGTGTTTACGTCAAATCTTTTCACGATTGAAGAAAAAAGCTTAACGCCGATGTGATTGATTTGATGTGTTAAATGAATTAATAGTGCAATATCACTTATGGATGAAATAATCTCATTATAGTGCGCATTGATGTAATACATGTAAATGGTGTTGATTCCTTCAAGAATATTTGCGCTGTTTGCACAATTCTTGATTTTCTCGATATATGGCAATGCTTGTCGAATTCGATCATGGATCAAGTGATTTAACGTCGCAATTATGAAGAATTTTCTTGAATACGCAACTGTAAATTCAACATTGTGTCTAGCTTGATTAACAAACAGCTTCACAACATCGATAAGAAAATTCATGTTAATTTTGTTGTTTAATTTCCCTAAAATTGAGCAATCATCAGCAATAAAGCTGTTGAACGGTTTCAACCTGTTCGTTACTTCATCGCATGGAGCTTCGTTGAGAAAATATTCGATTCGTGCTGCAAATTCGTCCTGCATTTTTTGAGAATTTATTTTTCATGAAAAATAAATTCATTTTTTTGTCTTGTTTTCATTTCCATCATTTTTCTCAATTTCATTCCATTTCGCTTTCTTCGCTCGTTTCGGTGCTTTCGCCAAGAATATCGCGAAACGAAAATTCATCGTCGACAAAGGCGTGAAGCAGTTCCCGATGAAATAAATGTGGTTTGTTGATGCTGAGAAAGTCAGCAAACAGCCCAAAATATTTCATTCGAAAGTAAGGCAGCGCGTTCGGACTGAAAATCAACAGCCAAGCTTGAAGCTCGATCTCGTCGTTCGGATTGTCGCGATAATAATCACGCATGCCAGGAAATTTCAGCAACATGAAGAAAACTTCGCACTTCTTGATGCTGTTTACATGTGCGATTTGGAACGCTGCTTCAAACAAAATGTCGCAGATTTTCTCATCAGCATCACACAGCAATGAAGATTCTTTCATATTGAAGCCGAAATGATTGAACAACTTCTCAAAAAAGCGAAGCTTTTTGTCCCATATACAGATATGTGCAACAGTGCACTTGTCAGTTAAATAACTCTTGACGAACTCAATAAATTGCTTCTTACTTTCTTTACTGGTCGTGAAATTCAATGCATCAAGCTCGGTGCAAAATGCATACAACAATTCAGCATTTTGATGAAACCAACAATACTGAAAAAAATTGAACACAATACACACGCTATTCATCGATTTCTTTCTATGAAGAAAATATTGCTGCAATTCGACAGAAAATCGAGCAATTTCACGAACGTTGCGCAACAACAATTCTTTGTCGCTATCCCTCATTGCCTGTATGAAAAAATCAAGCAATTTGATCAATATTTTCTCGCAATCATTCACATGTTCGCAAAGATTCTTCACATACAACATTGCGTGATCGAAGCGAAATTCGTTCAGGTGATTCATCAAAGCAAACATGTGAAATTTTCTCGAGTATTCGACCGTAAATTTTGCTTCTTCATTCAGCACATCATAAAGATTGTATCTCATTTGTCGTGATCGCTCCATCGGAATGAGAAGATTTCCGTCAATTTCGCGCCTCGTATCGCAAATAGCGAGCACGTCTTTATCAAGAAAATTTTTGAACGGCTTGAGATGCTTCTTTGCTTCATCGCATGATGTTTTGTTGAGAAAACAATTGAAATTTGACGTGAAAATCTTCATTGTTTTGTTGAAAATGAAGCGAAGTTTTTGAACATTTTCAATTTTTGCGGATTATTGATGAGAAAAATCTTCACTCAATTATTTTGAAACATCGAAGGTAAATTGATAAAAATGTTGAGTTTCGAGATTCGATCCATGATGCAAAACTCGATTGCGAATCAGCGATTCTCCTGCCTTGATAATGATCGACTTGCTAAATTTGTTCCTGATGCATTAACGAAAGATGATTTTCTCGACGTGCTCAATGACGAATTCAACGAACTGTTCGATCGTTACATGATACGTAACGACAGCTCATGCTTTGTGTATTGCGAAATTATTGAGCACTTGCTCAAGCACGGAAAAAAATATTTTCGCAATTTTTTCGTATGGGTCAAACGTGTTAAAATGCCAACAAATTTTTTGTTCAATCACAATGGTGTTGAAGCGATGATTTTGCTGTTCTCGAATGGACTGTATTACGAAATCTTTCTTCTCCGCAACATGTTTCAACCGAAAGTTGACAATAACGATTTCAGCTCGATATTTTTTCGTGCAGTTTCGTACACACTTCGCTATGAGAAATTCACTGAAATGTTCAACAATTTGCTTCAATTTCATAAAGAAAGTGAGCGGCACAAAATCATGTCTTCAATGAACAGCCTTGCTCGAAATCACAATGCAGCTGAATTTAGATTTTTCGGCTTTCTGAAGATTGACCCAATTTACTTCATCAAAAATTGGTGGGCGTGTCGCTGCCGTGTTGATTGGAACGAAATTTTCTTAATCATTGACAAATATCCGAAATTCATTGATGAATTGAAACAACATTTTTGCAATCGTGAAGATGGCGCGAAACTCTTTCTTCAATCTCTCGCTGTTTATTCATCATATTTGCCTTACTCTCCAAGCATTCAACTCGTTAAGCGCAAGATTGTTAATTTCAACGACATTGAAATTTCACTGACAGATGAGCAGATGAAGGAGTTCGACAATTGTAATGATTGCGGCGAAGCCTTTGACGAGAGGCGACGCGATCGCTTCATTGCTGAATATTTCAGGCCAGACGTCACGCTCGAACAGAAAAATTGCGTTTATTTCATGAGGTCGAAAACCGAGATTGACAAAGAGAGCGAAAAAATAAAGAAACAACAAGAGCGAAGGCGCAATCGCATGTATCCTGGCCCTTAATCAACAAAATCAAGTTCAGTAAATTATAATTTTTCGAAAAATTATAATTTTCGTCATTTAGTTGCGAACACCAACGAAATTCAAGCCGTGTTCTTCAGCATAGCGACCGTAAAACTCGACATTTGTGTTAAGCTGCGTGATATTTTTCATGAATAAAGAGTAAAACTTGAAATATTTCCTCGAATTCTTGAAGATTGAGCCGTATTCAGCCAATTTGCATACAATCACTGTGTTAATTCTCGGACTTATTATAATGAGTTTGTCAAATAAAGGTTTCAATCCTTTCATGTTGAAGAAGATTTTCGCACGCTCGATGTATTTGTTTTCGATTTGATCGTCGTCAAATTCTCCATCGAATCTTGGTCGTGCAATTGTGTTCATCAAAAACAAATTCGCAAATTTTGGCATCGCGAGCGTTATGTCGATTTTCAGTGCGTCAAAAATTTTCTCCGATGTTTTGATGAAATTTGTCAACTTCTTGCGATTGTAATATTCGTGATGAAGATTGAAATGAAACGTAAGAATTTTTTCCATATACAAGTAAAATTCATTCATTTTCCCATTGAAATCCTCGAAAAGATGCAAGAGAAGTTTGACAAAACCTTCAACATTCTGCGAGTTCAGCAATGAAGAAAAGAAATAAAGCTCACATTCATCACTGAATTCTTGCAATCCTCTAATGCATCGAAAAACTTCGGGCAACTTCTCGTCTGGGATCGAGCACGGTCCGTACAAGAGCGAACGTTTGATCACAAAATTAATGTGTTCGACTTCAATTTCATCGCGCTCTGTTGCGCGCTCAATGTAAGTCAACGCGAGCATGAATCTGTTGTTAATCAAGTGATTGACGAGAGCGAAAGCAAAAAATTTTCTCACAAAATTAATTTTGCGATCATTTTCTTTTGTTCTGTAACTTCGGCGAAGCGCGTTTCGAAACTCTTCCCCACAAGTTACGTAAACGAAAACAAGTTTATTATTCGCAATAACCTTCACGTTATACACAAGAAAGTTATGAAATTCGTCAAAATCCCACTCGCCAAGTTCACCAATGTGTTCAACAACTTCGCTGTATGGTGCTTCATCAATGAAATAATCAAAATTTTGCTTGAAATTCATCTGTGTTTTTTGAGTTTCTTTGACAACATTACAAAAAATAATTCAATTTTCTTCATCATGTTGTTCGATCAACTCGGATTTATTGATGAGAAAAATCTTCAACATTGCAAATTTATATTTTCTGTGAAATATAAATTATCATGCACTTCATCATCCAGGCAATGATCGGAGAACAAGCTCGCCGCCAATTGACGAATAATAAGCGCCGTTTGTTTCAAACAACATTATTTTTTGATTTGGATCAAAAAGTTTGTTCTCCAAAAACAAAGTGAACAACTTCACTCTTTGCAAATCTTGAAAATCGGCGTTAAGTGCACACATTAATTTGACTGCGATAAATTGTCGATTCGCACGCAAATCGCGCAAAGCACTTTCTTGAAGATGTTCACTCATTCCTGGAATTGCGAAAAACGAAGTAAACAGATTTACTTTATTCATTGGATCGCAAACTATTTGCTCCATCATTTTAGAGAACACAATATCGACAACTCCTTTGTCGAAGATCGAAGAATTCTTCATATTGAAGCCGAATTGATCGAACAATTGATGAAGAAAATAAACGTCGTTGCAAACGATTAATTTGAACATGAAAAATCTGAAAAAAAATAATTTATTTTTGTCACGCTTTTCATGGCTAAGCTTTTCATAGCCGTGCTTTTCAAGATTTTCATGCAGCTTAACAAAGTTTTTCGCATCATGATTACAAATGCAGGAAACGAACGCCACTTTTGATAGATCGAACTCGCTCTGTTCCAATAATCTGATGCTATTTTCATCAATTGAACGATGAGGAAGAGATCGCGATGTTGAAAGAACATTAATCGTCATGATCGAGAATTCTTCACATGCGATCGCGTCGTTATTGTTTCTGTACACAACTTCGTCAAAACTCTCAAACACGTAACACAAGGACTTGAAATTTTCCGTGCGATCATTATCGATTTTTTCTTGCGCACGCTTCGTCTTTGTTTCATGCATCTTCAAAATGTAAGACACGTAAGTTTCTGCAAGCAAAAATCTCGAATTTTTGAGATGATCAAATAATGCACACAAAAGAAATCTTCTCGTATACTGAACCGAATACTCGATCTTTAGGCTTTTCAAGTCAGTCTTTTTGGAAAAGCTGATAACTTTGCTTATCTCTAACATTGCTGGCTTAAGGTGCAACATCACTTCATGACATGGCGCTGCAGTGTGGAAATAATCAAAGTTTGACGCGAATTTCTCCATCGTTTTTGTTTCAATAATTAATGAAAGAAAAATAAATTCAGTTTTTTGAAGCAACAACTTAATTTTCTTCATCACACATTCGATCATCACGGATTCATTTATGAGAAAAATCTTCATCATTTCAAGTAGTATATAAGGGGCTCCAACCCCATTATCCTCATTTCTTCACTTCACAATCGAATAAAGTAAATTATTTTCAATGAGAAAATAATTTCGTTCACATTCGCTCTTGCAAATAAATGCGTCGCACACCACCCATCGAAACCAGGCCGCATTCGACAACTTCGTTCGGGTTCATCAAGCCATTTTCAAGAAAAATAGAGAAGCAGTTAAATGCGTCATCGTGGTCGAGGGATGTGATGCACATCATCAATCTTCTTGCGATCGCAACTCGAAATTGAGTGTTTGAATGAATTCTGTCGCGAAGAAATTCGACAATGCCAGGAATTTTGAAAAATTCGTTAATTGACTCGAACATCTCCGACTCAAATTCTGGAGCGTTGAATATCGTTAACCACGTCAATATGTCGATAAATCCATCACCCTCAACACGAAAGATCGAAGAATTCCTCATATTGAAACCGAATCGATCGAATAGACAATGAAAGAAGCGAAGTGTTTTCGCATCAATTGTTGTCAAGCTAACATGTGTGATTATTGTTTCTCTATAATATTCAGCAATTGATTTTTTCGTTTCACACTTGTAGCCAATCTTCTCAAGCTCATCGTGTAATGCAACAAACAGATCGAATTTGTTGTTGATGATAAATGCAATGAAAAATATGTTCGCAATCTCGAGTCGATCAAAGTCAGGGCAGCGTGTTTGCTGCATTTCAATTTGCTGCATTTCAATTTGCTGCATTTCAGTTTGCAGAAGCAAACGCGACGTTGCACTTATCTTCATAATCATCAGCGCAATAGATTGAACATCAGCAACTTCAATATCCATACAATGAAGCAATAAATCTTCAAACAAATCAAAAATTCGACACAGCGAATCAATATTATCGATCAACACCTGTATTTCATTATCTTGCTGCAAATGCATCTTCAAAATATAAGAAATATAAGTTTCAGCAAGCAAATAACGCTTATTTGCCAAATGCTTGCCCAATGCAAAGACAAAAAACCTAATTGTGAATGCTTCGCTATAATCATCAGCTTTCTGCAATTTGTAAATTGGAACACTTTTCAGCAACGGAAAAATATTTCGCACGCACATGTGCGTGATCGGCTTCAGATATTGCAACACTTCGCTGCATGTTGCTTTTGTGATGAAAAATTCGATGTTTTCGATGAAATAATTGTTTAGCATTGTTTTTTGCCTCAATAATTAATGAAAGAAAAATAAATTCAATTTTCTTGATGTAACAAAATTATTTATTCATCAAATAAATAATTTATTTTTTATTCTTCCATTATGTTGTTGTTGACAATTTCTTGCGTCAACCAACCAAATTGCGTGACGCCTCGCGCCCTCAGGTCAAATTCCGAGACTTGAACGAAGCAGTTCGGGTCAACCAAATTATGGGTCAAAAACAATTGAGCCATTTGCAAGCGAACTTCATCGCCGATGTATTTATCAAGCATCAACGAGCACAGCTTGCTGTTGAGCGGTTTGTCTGCTCTTTCTCGATAAAATTGAGCAATTCCAGGAAGATCGATCGTTCTTTTCATTGCATTAAGTTTGCTTTGATTTGTCGGAAAATTCGCGCAATTGATCGCTTCCTCAAGCAATAAATCAGAAATTTTCTTTTCTCGTGTATGAAACACAGATGAATTGATCATATTTGGCCCATAAATCTCGAACAAGCGGCGAAGAAATGTAAAGATTTTCGAATCTTCTTCCTGAATTTTTCTTCGTCTGTTTTCAATGCAGTGCTTCAACGTGTCAACCTTCATCTTTCTGCTGTTAATGATTGAAGGAAATTTCTCGAGTTCACAATGAAGCGAAACAAACAACGAAAGATTGTTTTCATTGAAGCACTTCTCAAAGAAAATCTTCATCATATTCGTTGATTCTTTCGTATTATCAATCATTCTTGCAATCTCTTTTGCATGTGGAATTAATTCTTTTCGCACACGTATGATCCATTCATACATTTGCATAATTAGAGAAAACACGATTTTGCTGTTTCTGCACCGAAGCAATCTGTTGATATATGTTGAAGCGAGATCGAACCTGTCTTTATCGAGGTGATTTAGCAATGCAAGAATCATAAATTTCCTTGAATAATCCACAGTAAATGCGATCTTTTCTTTCAAATAATAAGGAATGGACGAAACAATTATTTTTTCTTTACCAACGCCTTTCACCTTTATTTCATAATCATCGGTGTAAAAGCCGATTTTTCCTTTCGTGAACGCTTCATCTTTGTCAATGAAAAAGTCGAACGATTTGGTGTAGCGCATTGCTTTCTCGCACGTCGCGTTGTTGAGAATGTTGTCGAAATCACGTGTAAATCTGTTCATGTTTTTGCGTATTGAAGAAAATGCAACAAAACAAATTCAATTTTCTTTTCGGAATTATATTTCTCGATGCGAATATAATTCATTTTGTCGTGCTTTCACACAATAATATCGACATCCATGAATAAATTGGCGTTTTTGAGTTCAAAATTCGTTACAGTTAATTCTTGTTGAGGATTGATCAATCCGTAATGAAGTGTGAAGCGGAAGTAACGCAGCTTCATTTCTTTCGGCAAATAATTCGCAAACATGAAGCGCAACATTCTTGTACTGAGCGCTTTGTTCGGATGATCGCGATAATAATCACGCATGTCAGGAAGCTCAAGAACACACTTCATTGCGTCGAGGCGCTCCAAAAACTCACACGAAGGAACTGCAATGCACAATTCAAGCAACACATCGGAAATCGCTTCTTCAATGCTGTAGCGAAAATTTCCGAAAGTGAAAATCAACTTGTTCATATTTGGCCCGTAAAGCTCGAATATTTTGTGGTGAAATTTAATCAACTTAACCACCCTGTCGATATGAAATTTAACGCTCTCGGATTTAATAAAGTTCTTCAACACCGCGATACGCTCGTTCATCATTGTAAGGCTGATTTTTTGAAGCGCTTGATCGAGAGCAACAAAATCTTGCACCGACGATTGATTGTAGCAGTAATTGAAGAAAATCGTTCGCAAATTCACACATGTTTTTTTCGTCGAATCGATCAATTTCGCAATGTTTTCAGCATGTTCAGCAATCACCAAAGTTTTCTTGCTCTTGATGATGTGTTCATAATCTTTTCCGATACGTAAACACATTTCACCTCCGTTCTCGAACGAAGCGATCGTCTTGATGTATGATGAAGCTAAGTTAAATCTGTTGTTGTCAAGGTGATTCAATGTTGCAAGAATCAAAAATTTTCTTGAATAATCGATCGTGAACGCAATATTCTCTTTCAAATACTCGCGAATCGCGCATCTGTCATAGCCTTTTCCATCAACATACACACCATCTTTAGCACACGCGTGAACTTTGTTGCGGAGAAACGTTATGTCTTTCTCGATGAAAGAATCAACTTCTTTGAGATAATCAAGCGCTTTGCTGCAACTTGCTTCATTGAGAATGTGATCGAATTTCTGCTCAAATCTCTTCATTTTTGTCAATTGTTTTGCTAAATTATATTTGAGAATGCAAATATAATTCATTTTTCTTCATCGGAAAAATCACTGCTTATGTTGCTTAGGCTAATAATCATCATATTCGTAAACATCAAGCTGATTTTTACATGTTTGATAACAAATGTAATTGCTGTTAACATCACGTTTCGTCAACTGCAGTTCACAATTGACATTGATAATCCCGCTCTTGAGCAACATTTTGCAACACATGAAGCGACAGCGATCGATGTAAATGAGCTTGGAAAAAATTAAGCGCCACAAGCGCTCTGTAAACTCTGAACAAGGATTGCTTCTATAGAACTGAACAATTCCCGGAATTTTGAGAACGATTTTCAACATCATTGTTTTGAACGTGTTGCTTATTCGTCGTCCTTGTGAATTTGTTATGATTTCGAACAATGTGTTCGAGATCAATTTCTCTTCTGTATGAAACAATGATGAATTCATCATGTTAAATCCATAAATTTCGAAAAGCTTGACAATAAAACCAACATGTGCAATGTATTTTGTTTTACCGCTCGTTAATTGTTTTTCTGGCACGCATCGCTCAATTAATTCTTCTTTGCTCAATTCGTTAAGTTTGAAATCATGAATTTTCTCAATTTCATGATGAAGCACAACAAACATTTCAACATTGCGAGCATTGAAGCACGCTTCGAAGAAAATATTAATCATGTCGCTGAACGAATCTTTCGTATTATCAATCATTTTTGCAATTTCTGCACTCTTTGAAATGAAATTAGGAGTTGTATTGTCGATGAGCAGTTCATATTTGCGCATAATCATTGAAAGAATGTATTGCCCATCTGTGTAATGAGAAAATTGATTGATATATGAAGAAGCGAGATCGAAATTCATGTGTTCAAGATGATGCAATGCAGCAAGAATCATGAATTTCCTTGAATAATCCACAGCGTTCTTCAATTCTTTCTCTAAATATTCGGAAATTGCGCACGTTTCGTTAGCTTTTCTCTGGTTGTAAATACAGAATTTTCCATTACGTATTTTCACTCTGTTTCTCAAAAAAATATCGTCAGAGTGAATGAATTCTTTGAACGGCTTGAGCTTTCTCAATACATCGACGCAGTTTGATGTGTTAAGGATGTTGCTGATTTCGTTCATTGATTTTGTCTGTTTTCGTGTGATTAAGCGATGAAATAATGAAGAAAATCAATTTTGTTTTGCTAAATTATATTTTGGCGGCGGTCGAAATATAATTTATCTTGCTTCATTCATTAAGTGCTTGCAAACATTGTCGATAAATTACATTTCGACCGTTTTGAAGCGCTTAATGAGAGTTGAAGGTTGCAACAACTTCACCATTCTTCACGTAAATTGAACCGGAAGCAATGATTTTTGGTTGTTGTTGTGTCTTCATCGTGATTGTGTTGTTTTTCACATGAATTGATCCGGATGTGATCAGACCGCTTTCACTTTCCTCGATGAGGTGCAAAAGTTGTTGTTTCTCTTGCTCAGTTTCGAAGCGATAAAGAGCTTCAATGTTGTCGGCGAAGATTGTTTTTCCGAACTTTTCGTTGAAGCGATGGAGCGAAAATTCGTCCAAGCGCGATGTTGCGATCGCGTGCATTTTCTTGAACATGTTGATGTTGCGTGTCAATATCGAGTGGCGAAATATTGTCTTCATGATGTTCTGCACGTTCTTGAACTTAACAAACTCGCTTTCCATCGCGAGTGTAATCATCATTTCGAGAGTTTTCTCCAATAATGAGAGAATTTCGTTTGTTGGCACAATTAAGTGCGGTGCAATGTGCTCGCTGATCAATGAAACGAGCGCGATTTCTTCAACACCATAATCATTTGTGTATTGATTTTTCTCCGTTCTGAAGAAGCCGAAGCTTGGTTGACCGGAACTGAGCTGCTTGCTCACGAAAGAACGCTTCTCTTTCTTCATTGCGAGAACTTGTTCTCTTCTTTCGATATGGAATCGAATCGTGTTGTCAATCGAATTGATGATTCTTTCCTTTGTAATTTCTCTTGCTCTGGCAAATTTTTTGGAATAAATGAGCTTTTTTCCAGGATTTGAGTGTGCGAAATTTATCGCCATTTCTTCAATGATGTTAATGGAAAGTGTGCTGGCAAATAAGTCGCCTCGCATTGCTTTCAGCAAGTGAAGCTTGATTCCGGGCTGGCAAATTACTTTCTTGACATAATCGGCTTCGAACTGCGTCATTTCCTTAACCAACGCGTCGCTTGCTTCATAAGCTCCGCATGCATGTCGCATCTCTTCATCTTCGATCAAGTATTTGAGGTCGTTCTCTGAATCCTCGTCTAATCGTCTTCGTCTTTGTTGTTCAATTGTTTGTTGTTCAATTGTTTGTTGCATTTTTGAAGTTTTTGATTTGTGATTGATTGTGTTTTGAAGTGTGTTTATCGCTTTGATAAAATCTGTGTTGAAGCGTGTTTGGAAAAATCAATTTTTTTCCATCAATAAATAGAAAAACAAAAAAAAATGTTTTATTTCTCAACCATGAAGAAATAAAATTGAATAATTCATTCGTGTTCATTCACATTCATCAAAAATGAGCAACACAACAGACGAATATGCAGCTGAAGTTTTACTGTTTGATGAGCAGGTGATAAATGATCATAACAGATTGATCAATTTCGTCGCGATGTTCTTGTCGCACGATCAATTTTATCCAGAAAATCACATCATTAGAATGATTGAAGGGCAATACGCGTTCGGCTTTCTCAGCAGCTTCCTTGATTTTTTCGAGAATGAATTAACTTCATTCGATAATTCATTAACAACGTTCAACGAGCAATTCTGTGTTCAATTCATCCCGTTTTGCCGTTACTTCATGAACGACGATGTTGATGTCGATGTGTTGTTCGACGCGCTATGTGTTGCAGCGCAACGAGCAAGACAATTTAAC
>JACCDV010457979.1_pt1 | contig 12635 bp, 6 predicted proteins | sample 7446131 | NCBI WGS metagenome assembly JACCDV01 (sample SAMN15323448, study PRJNA562643) | freshwater metagenome | isolation source: river surface water | place: USA:Blue River Watershed | collected 2017-08-17 | reverse complement strand
ATCTAATTAGCCTTCAGATTATTGCTTTTAGTCGTTTTCTGATATTAGAAATAATATTAGAATTATAATATTGGATATGCAGCGCAATTACGATTTCATCTTCAAAATTGTATTGGTTGGCCCATCAGGAGTTGGCAAAACTGCCTTACTGCGAAGATATGCTGACGATTTGTTTCTTCCCACCATCGGAGTAGACTTCAAATTTAAGTATATCACCCTTAATAAAGATCATTCAATATTGAAGGCGATTTCATCAAACTCAAGCTTTGGGACAAAGCGGGACAGTAGCGCTTCCGATCGATTGTTGAATCCTACTACAAAGACGCAGACGCCATTATCTTAGTATATGACATTCAGAATTCACTTAGTCTTCAGCAAATCGACTAATACTGGCTATATGATGTGAGGAGACACTCAAAGAAGGATTGTTAAATCGTTATATTTGCTAATAAAGCAGACGAGGCTAAGCATAGGATTCGAAGGTAAGATAGGGATTGGTTTGAAAGGTAAAGGTTGCAGTATTATCACGTCTCAGCCAAAACAGGAAGGGATGTACAGGAAGCTATTGAAGATTTGGTTAAAATCCTTAAATTAACAAAGCCAAGATAGTAAAATAAGAAGATAATAATGAGTCTAAACGAGTTCACTCCTTAAATCAAATAGAGGAAATGCTGCTGAATATAATTTATTAGTCAATCTGTATATAAAAAGCATCAGTTTTTAATTGTATCTTGCTGCTCCACATTCCTCCTAAGTATCTTATGGTCAGTCCATTTATTCTTATGCATCCAATAGAAAAGGACGAAGACAAGATCAGCTAAAGTTTCCTTCTAAAGTGGAAAGATATCACTATAGCTTTGATGCTATCTGATCAAATCGTTTACTATGTCCACAAGATCCCCTGGTCTATGTTTTTACCAATAGCCGTCCTAGTATTTCTTACCTACAAAGAATTTCAGGTAATTGATGAAGCAAGTTAATAACTTTTTTTACTATCCAGAACCTCCCATTATTCTTAAAAAGTCACTACCCATATCCTGACAAGTTATACTTCCCTCACTATACTCGTACTCATCTTAGTAATCTATCTGCTTGTTTGATATGGCTTTTTACAACTAATCAACACAATCGAATGTAATGATTGAATTATCCTCTTCATTATTCTCAATTAAAGTGATCTGTACGTGGGTAGGAAGTCGTGGCCGACCACGTGTTTTATCAGTTTTAGGCTTAATCAACTGCCCTGGTGCCTTTATTGATGCTAATTTACCTTTCCTTAATGCTTTTGCTTAACATGCGTAAACAAAGCAGGGTAAGAAAGATACCATTTTCCACAAGGACATCCAAATTTACGCTCGGCTTCATCCTTATTCTTGACCACGTGCTCATGGTTTTGCCCGCTTTCCTCGTAACTCATAGTGTTATTAAAATATCTATAAACTATTAAACTCTAGATGATTTAATAAACCAATGTTTGCTTAATGAAAATATAAGATTTAACGATCATTCTTCGATGAAACCTTCATTTTTTGAAGCCTTGTTATTGATTTTAAACTTATTGAAGTGGTCTACTATTTTTTATTTAATCTATTCATCACAGTTAATTTAACTCTGAGGGAAAAAATGTTCACAAAAGTACTGAAGTTATACTCCAAATTCATTTCCTGTCGTATTTTACTGTAGAAACTGTTAAAATCCAAATAGTTTTACACTATTACTATTGTCATAATAATTTTCAAGCCTAGTCAGTTGTGTAGAGGGCTAAGGTTTAATAACTTAATTATTTTTAATCTTATCCTAACTGACCTTGTTTTTAATCAATTATGCATTAGTTTGCTAACCGTCTTCATTATTTTAAACCTTCCCCTTTGAATCTTTTAAAAGGCACACCTTCAAGAATATACTGTTTATAAACCCTAATACATTTTTGGGATTGAAAAAAGCTATCACTCCCACTCCCATCGCAACCAGCTAGAATATTGTCCTTGTTTCGTATATTTCCCTTCGGCCATTCTCAAAATAACCAATGAAATGAGATCCACATCCATATATAATCGGAACCAGGCTTGCTTGAACTATTGCAGTATCAAAGACAAGGATTTAAGTGATTTATGGAATTTGGAAGAATTTGATTATTTTGATTTTGTTAATCCATAAATAAAGGAATATTTCGGCCAAGGCAAAGACCAAGAGAATTGGTGAGAGATGGCAGTAGAATACTGCATGGAAGACATTAGTAATTATAAATATGTAGGACTATGCTATGTCAAAGTACTAGCCTTCATATAGTTTATAAATTCTCCTCATAAATGCTTCGTCCTCACTTTCCCCATACTTTTTTCGGAAGAATCTTAAAATTTTATTCCTTAGTGGTTTGAAGCTGAGTGCAAGATTGACAATAAGATCGATAGGATTGAATAATTTGAGTGCAAGTCCAACAGTTAGAACAGAAACATGATAGTTGAATACGAATCCAACCAAGCCATTATATCCATGAAGATCATCCTGGAATTCCACATAGACTATGATGGGCAAGATTAAGATATTAACACATGTAGCAAATAGAGCTTTGTTCATAAGGGATACAATCTTATTGGTAAGAGTATGGCTGTACTATAGATCTAATAAAAAGTAAAGCGCTATCCATAGAACTTTATTCACAATCTGCAAGGCTATGGTTGTCCCCAAAGACACAGCTTGCACCAAAAGACTAGGTTCTTCTTGTTTGTTGGAGCTAATAATGTATATCTTCATGTATTGTAGGCCGAGTAGTAGACCGAAACTAACCAGAATAATAACAAAAGTCACGAAATAGATAAAAAGTAACCTGGAGGTTGAGTGTTTCTTTTAGCAGTTTAGCCAAAGAATATCTGAAGGTTCCGGAGCCCTTTCAATTTATAGAACTTTACCGTGAAACAGGATGTTATTGGGAGAAGGACAAAAGAAGTTTATGATAATTGCTTGTATTTGCTTTAAAAGCCCAATTTTTTCCTTTCCATACTTTTAAAGAAGGCGCGCTTGTTCTTTTTCGTTATCAAATTAAATCAGGCAAGTTTATGTTGCAAGCTTTTTCCTAAATGTACTATCATTAATAAATTTCTTTCTTAAGTCTCCCATGATTTCGTAAGTTTGAGTGATATTCTGTTTGAGCTATTTGTACTGGGCAACATTATCACATGCCACGACATACTGTCCTTTCTTTTATTTGACTAGTTTTGATATTTCAAAGCAGTGTAACTTTATCTTATCAATCAAAGATCTACAGAACTACATATTGTAAATTATTTGAATGCTCTTCATTCCGTTGCTTTATAAGGTTTAGGAGTTTTAAGTGTTTTAACGGATCTAATTTTATTTTAATCTTTGAAAGTAGTCAATAATTTCCTTTTCGTTGTATTATCCAAAGGGTAGTTTATTGATTTTGATAGTAAAGTCAGATGAGCTCTTTAGATTTCCATCAAGTTCCTCATCAGTTTTTTTGCCCAAGTACTTGGTAAATCTTAACGATAGTACCCAAAAGATACAAAAGCTGATACCTAAGATATACTCGATATTTCCAAGGGATCCTTCTACGTTATTCATGGAAGAAGAATTGGAGATGAAAGAACATGTGTCTGTAAGACAATTATTCCTCACAGAAGGATTGTTTCCTTGGCTAAAATTGAAATAAGTTGTGAAGATACTAAATATTAAGACGGCAAACAATAGATTGATTGCTAGGCCCTTCTCAAAATGATGAAACAAAACAACTCCCGACCCTAAGCACTACAATTAACTCTATGGACAGCAATAATTCAAACTTTTCCCTCTTGCCCTTTTGCATCCGCATTAGCATTTATAGATAGGATCTACCTGTGAGAGTTATACTTTAGTATTTTAGTTGACAATATTCGCCTCCTTATGTAACTTGGCGAGATAGTGGATTTCCTAGCATTGGGACTATGTAAGCTGAATATTGTTGTTGGTGATTAATTTGATAAAGCTATCCTTCGTCTCAGCTATCTTATTGATATCTTAGACAAAATTTTTATCAAGCTATTTATAGTATTTCTTCCCTTAGAGGAGCTTCAAGCTTTACCATTGGCTGTAACGAATCGCTTGGAATTTTTGTAAATTTTACTCTTCCTTTACTCGTGATTTGTAGGTTACTCTGCTTTAAATATGTTTGGAACTTTTCATGTTCTATATGTAAATTTAAATAGATAGAGTATTAATTTATAATTCTAACGATATCAGATTCCTAAATAAATGATGTGCACTACTAATTCCACTATTGGAGGCCATTCGTATGAGTTTAGTATTTATGGAGATAATATTACAAGTTTCAATTGTATGGACGATATATCTTTATTAGGAGTTGATTTTGATTGTTGGCTTTGCATCTGATTATGGTTTTTATAATATTTGTTATTTAATCTTCAAGCGCATTGGTCAATGATCCACAATCTAATGCAGCGCAAACCAACCCTAGAATCAAACAGTAACCATAAAGCTACTTAGAAAACTAAACTAACTCTAACTATAATTAGAAAAGGAAATAAGGTGTGGGGCTGATAAAATATCCATTACTAAGAAATAAATAAGATCTCACTTTCAGCTTCGAATAGAGCCAACTCTATGAGCTTGGACATCAACTACCCTATTACCTCAATATGATAAAGTTCATCATATTAGGACTGGTGCTACTTACAGTTGCTTACACCCTCCCTCTCACCATTTTACTACCCAACGCTAATTAATTTTCATCCACCTCACTTCTAATCAAACTTTCAGCATTCAACGCCATCACATCTAACAATATTGACTTCCTTGCTTATTTCTCAATTCTACTCATTTGCATTCATTTTGTAGTTATCATATTACTCTCAATTAAGCTCAAACAGATCAAACAGCATATTGCAGATACCAATCGATTTCCAGTCGATTACGCACTCTTCATGAGAATGCCAGCAGCGCATTTGAAGGAGTAACAAATTGTGAATAGAATTGAAGGATGGTTTGACAAACAAATAAAACGCGATGAATCATTCTCACAGTTGTTTCCTGAGCTCTTATAGAAAAATAAGGAGGTGTAAGAGTAGCAGTATTAATCGATATTTTCTAATTAGTCGCACAAGATCAAGACAACAAATTCAAATATCATTTAGACAGTGCTTCTTTCATTTAACTATGAAGATTATTTAAAGCTAATGTTGTAAGTCAATTACCTCAATACTTGTATTAACTAATAAAATACAAATTTGAAACCTGCAGAAATCAATGCACTGATATAAGTCTACAATAAAAAGAAAAATATTCTCAATGTCCTCCCGACCAACGAATATTGTTTGGTTGTCTTTAAGAAGATAAATTATACTAAATATTTTTATTAAAACAATCAAGGGAACATACTTACATCATTCTTTTGCCCAGAGTCTTATTCAAACCTATAAATTGAGAGTTAGTCTATTGAGGTCTTTGATCAATTATTGCCCAATTAGATCAAATGGTAAGAATTACATTATGATGACTCTTTCAAAACTAAGAAGAGATTAGCCTCTATTATAGTCTTTAGCATGTTGGCCCTTCTTGGTATCGGATGTCAATTTGGAGCAATTTATTTATAATAGAAACATTCGATTCCTCATTCAAGTATATCAGCCTTATTGATGAACATCATCATTTTCATTTCCAACCGCATTCTAAGAATATGTATTAATAACTAGCCCCAACCTTACTATTCATCAGCTAAAAAGACCTTCGTCCTGTATGCGACAACTTTAAATATACTTTTCATCACTATTTTCCCATTTATCATCAGCTACCTTATCAATCCCTCAATTATATACAAAGCTGAAGGATATCTTATCTATCAAATTTACTTGCTCATATTCTATGCAATTTTTACAATTGCTAATATTTATGTTTGCTCATCCTCTCAAAACTAAAGATATGAAATGAAATAAACATAGAGTGAAGTGAAAATAATACATGAGCAGAATATTGAATGCTTGTTAACAGGATTTCTTACAGTATTATCTATTGCTTATTTTCTAGCCCCTTTTTTTCCATTAGTATTGGCCATAGCCTTAGGATGGTTCATATTAATGTTTGGTCTTTAAAGATATAATATAGTTAGATTTTATGACCATATATAATACCATGGGGAAAAGCTTATTTACTAAATAATTATATCTATGCGCAGAACATCATGGTATTATATCGTTGGCCTACTCTTTTTATTTACTTTCGCCTCACTCCAGTTCAATTATACTTGGTCACCCTCAGCTATTGCCATCATATGTCTGGTTTCTGCCATATCACTATTGTTTTAATTTGTCAAATAGGATAAACTATTTATGATGTGCTCATAATAAAAGAATGCTGAATTACTCCTAAAATCCAAAGTAAATTACTCCAAAGCTAAGTAACATTTTATCGTCTTATATGAGTCTTTTAACTTTGCGTTGAGTTATAACCTAAAGCACAATAATAAGCCTAACAGCTACAGTACACGCATCAAAATGTACGAATAACTAAACACAATGTCCAAAACACTATCCCTATCCTTAAAATAACAGCTCTTTAGAAACGTTAATCCTATCCTCGCCTACTAAAGAAAAGCGACCTAATAAAATGAGGTATACTTCTAATACTAAAAAAAGATACATATGCAAAAAAGTAAACCTAAAATGTCCATACCACCTTTATTTAAAAAATAATAATCTATCCATATGCAGAATTCTAAGTAAGATGATGTGGAGATGAAAAATTTCAATAGTATCTTTTCATCAGATGATAGAGAAGGCAGAAAAATGCTTAAAAACCATATATTGAATAAGCTCAACTAAAAAGCTGTCTAAAAATGATCTTTTCTTATAGCTATATAAAGCATTAGTTTGAGTAGTATTTTATCACCAACCTTATTTAGGAGGCATACCCTTTTGACTTTTAGAACGGCTTTTAGTTGGATTCAAATACTTATTAAGCTTATTGATTGAGGCTTAATCGAGGTCAAGCAGTATCTTAACACTTCCTGATGGAAATTTTTTTGATTGCTCATAAATGAACTATGTCTCGATGTTGAAGGAGTGGCTTGTATTTGCCTTAAGCCATTGAAGCACATCTCCATGTAATTACAGTCCATATTAAACTGCATATTTCTACCTTCCCATCAGTTTGTTTAGTCGACCCTCAATTTGGGCGATTAGTTATGGCATCCCTGCACCTGTAACACAGCTTATCTTAGGAGATTAATCTGTCACCTATACTTAAGGGTTGAGGTCAATTTTATTCCAAACTTATATCATACGCTAAGTGTAGAAAGTTTCCTCGAAGCCAATTTATTTTAAGATCTTTATAACGGAATTCTTCTGTAGCTAGAATTGAGGATGAGAAATATCTCTTAAATGTAATACTAAGTTAGCATGGGATATTTCTTCAAGAGTACTTTTGAAGGCTTCCACCATTTATATTGGCAAATTAGTAATAAATCCAATAGTATCCAAGAGCATGACTTTGACTCCAGATGGCAAGATAACTCTAAATAGGATAACAAATACAAGCGAGAGGTTGTGGTGAGTGTTTGGAATAGCAAATCTCTGCTTTTAACCTATTCCTTCTTCATCATATAGTTCATAAATGCTGACTTCCCCACATTCGTATATCCGACAAGTGCGATAACTGGTATATTATTGTTTCTTCTCTTTGCCTTATCTTGTGTAATCTTTCTCAACCTTGTCTCCTCTTAGATTTCTTTCCTTATCTTTGCTTACTTATCTCGAATCTGCCTTCTTTATATTTATAATTGTGACTCTCCCTCTCCACTCATAGTTCTTACAGCTCTACGCTGCTTTGCAGATATCACCTACATTGTAACTTATTGGGCCTGCATTAAGTCTCCAAAGAAAATGTTTAGATTTGAAGAGTAGGTTGCACCGTCCCTTACAAGTCGTGTCTTTAAGTAATTTAAGTAGCTGAGTTAAATTTGTAGCTTTGAAAGCTTTGTTGTTGCTAAATGAAATACAGTATACATCTTTGAGCGAAGATTTGCAAGATAATGCTAAACCTATCAAACACCTTAATTCTACGAAATCCTGCGCTTTCTCGTTTTTTGGTTAATTAGGAGTTATCCTCTGTTTCGAATTATGTTTAGTTCTAAGTTTAGTTGAACCCTCTGTATGCTATAGAAGGTGAAATATTATTCATTTTAGCTTAGAGGAGCTTCTTTAAATTTTTGACTTGGGTTGGTTTGAGCTAAGCATTGATATAGAGGCAATCTGCATTACTTTTGGCGACATATTCAGCGACGAACTAAAGCTTTCCTTTGGTAAAAAAGGTTTTCTTGGTGATTTTTCTCGCTTTGATTAATGAAGAGTTGGCAAAAGACTCTCTAAGGATCTTATCCCTCCATTCTTTATAAAGGTCTCCTTATGATTAGCTTTCGCCTTAGTCGAAAATAATTCCATCATTCTCAATAAATCATTAAATACATATAGGGTTCCTTTTCCAATAGATGTTTTGATATAATCTCCATCTTGAATTTCATCAACGTTGCCTTCAATATGTAGCAAATTTGATCTCGTCATAGCGTTAGTTGGAATGATATGGTTACTGTTCCAGAAGGGGCCTTTGACGATTGACCACCCTAACGATTTAGCTAATCCAACTGCCTACTCTGCTAAATATTGCTCAATTAATGGACCTTTGCTGTATCGTTTAATGCATACTTCGGGAATGAAACGGGATGAAGGATTAAACATTGAGTGGGTGCTTTGTTCGTGCAAAATCTCCTAAAGGAAAGATTTAATAGACGATTAGCCATATGATTATTAATATTAATTGAGGAGATAGTTGGAATGAAAGTTAATTTTATTGAAGATATGGAGTGATGGGATGCATAATATTTGTTGATGATTTATTGATCAACTATAAAAATATTGTATTTAAATGGTGTTTAGGATCCGAGATAAGAGTTTGTTCTGGACTAAGTCTGGCTGGAAGAATACCTGGGAGCCCAAGATCTTAAATATGCCCAAGCCCATCAACTCACCCAACACACAATACGTGACTTGCCGATTCGATCATCACTCTTTCTTGAGGAGTAATCACCAAATAATTTAGTTGTCCAGGCCTATCGAAATATCTCAAGGACTTGCAAACAATACCTCTATGGCGATACCAATGCCGAACAGTTTCTCATCCTCGAACTGCGCAACCAATTCAAACTTCCCTTCTATTGTGAGACTCCAGTTGAACTCATCAAGGATGGTGCTGTACATCTACCACTATTTAGTAAAGAAGATTCGCTGATCAAATTGATAGGGATTATGAGCTACTCAGCCACAACTATCACCCTGTTCAACTCTTCACCTATGAGCTTCAAAATAAATATATCAGGAGACAGAATGAAGCTTACTAAGCAAACTAAAAAGGAGAAAAGACCTTCGACCAAGTCCTCTGCGATTAAGTTGAGTATTTATTTGTTTACAAAGGAAGCAAGTGAAGGAAGAATAAAAGAAGCTGGGCCCCGGATAAAAGGTGTCCTTGGATAAGATAACTGATATCTTCTTGAAGGTATCCCGCTCAGCAAGAGGATTCGTCGGCTAGAAGACTGGTACTCGAAATGAGCAAGGCGAGTTCAATGATTTCCTTGAGAAGCGCAGACCATTCCTAAACCCCAACCCCACAGGCCACTCTCATTGATTAGAATAAATATTCTTATTAAACTATTCAGCTGTCAAAATGTCACCCATTATATTAGTATTTTAAATTCATGAATGACTATGGTAATAGTACCTCCAGAAATCGACCCATATTAAAAAGCCCCAATCCACACAACGTTTAAGATCCTAAAATGCTAAAGCGTAAATATGAGCAGTCAAAATAAGCTCTGAAGGCATAGAAGAAAAATAGTGAAGCTCTTGAAGCAACTATAAAAACGCTCCGTGATCAGAATTTAAAGCAATAAAAGTAGCTTGCTAAGAAAGATGAGCAAATAGACATCTTGCTTGACCAAATTAAATATCTAAAAAATGTTATTTCTGAAAGCAAATCCAAAAAAAGTTCCAAAGAAATTTCTTCTTACTAGTAGCAAACGAGCACCAAGAGCATTCATAGTGACGAAGGACACTCAAAGTTGCCAGCAGTGGGAGGGTACTTTGGCAGTATTTTTAATTGAATGCTAGTGATTTCGAATGATTATTTTTCTTGAGTGATTGGATGATTAAGTTAAGATGTTTTTAAGAGTTTATTTGTAAGATCATTTCTTATCGCCCTTGCAAGGGAATGCATCTTCTAGGCTTTCGACCACTAACTTATTGCAATAGTACTTTGGACATTGACGGTCTTTCCATCGCGATATGACTTGAATTTATAGCTGATCGAGTTTCTTTTTTGGACAGCTTCATTCAAAGCGCTGCATGAAATGATGGATACGGTCTAACGCCTTCAATGGAGTGAAGGAAAGCTCTGACTAGAGAAAGTCCTGCCTTTTTGGCTGCAAGTTCGAAGGGCATATTTTGTTGATTAAATCAAATATAACTTGATTTATTGATATTATTTTTATTTTGATGAACGACACAGGAAATAGCTTTGGCTCCAACCCCGCCTCCCTCAAAGGCAAACTCCAGACTCTTTAGGTAACTCCACCATCACCTAGCAACAAATCAAGAATATCAGCAATGAGCTCAACAACCACAAGAAAGAAGTTCAGATCCTCAGAAGTGAGAAGGATACTCTTGAGTCAGTGCTCACTATGAAGACAGCTGACGTCAAGAAAAGTCTATCTAATGAGCTCGTTCGCATCGAATAAGAAATGTAAAAATGCAACTTATCCAGGAAAAGACATTTCAATTTCCAAAAGGCTTAGAACAGCCGCATCCAACAGCAAATCACCTCTTTGAAGGGAGAAAAAACTGCACTCCAGCAGCAACTCCTCGGCCTGCAGAGGCGAGTCACCGAACTCTAAATGCAAGTGGGAAGCGAAGGACGTTGATTCTTCTTATCATGCATACTTAAATAATCCTATAAATCACTTAGCCAGGGTGCAAATGAATAATAAAGCAAGGATATGGTTGGTGATAAATGATGAAATTAAATAAGCAATAACATCAGGCTTTGACTTTGAATGCACTTCCTTCAGTGAGTTTACATTTTCCACCAGTGGGCTTACTGAGGATATTCTTGCAGTTGTTGCAGGCGACGATGGTCTGGGCATGGCTGAAGACAACAGCAGTCTAGTTGCATCCTCCACACTTGACGTCCATAAAGTAAGAGTTAGGGGCTGGCACCAGTCTTTTGAGCTTGTGTGACTGTCTTTCCTTCTCAAGGGTTGGGTGAAGAAGATCTCTGTCCATTTGTGGTAATTAGATAAATATTATTAATTAACTAAATTAACTTTCCTATTAACTCATAGCACAGATATCTGTTTTTTTGAACCTATTAAAATAATATTTGGAATAAATTGATAGGGTTGATAAGTTAGATAAGCTGTTAGATTATTAATACATTTTTAATAGAACTTTATTCATAACTAACAAAGATGTCGAGACTCGCTCAAAAACCACCAAAGAAATAAGTGCGAAAGCCTATATCAGATAACTTCGCTCCTAAAAGATTAGCCATTAATTTTGAGCCACCTACCCTCAGTAACCATCTTATTGACTTAGTCATGGAGTATCTTGTTGTTGACACAGGCAAGCTATACCACCATAAAATGAGACTAGACTCAATCCTAAAGAAATCCAACGTGAATCGCATCGATGTCTTGAACTATGTAAAGAATAAGCACCATCTTTATTTTGTAAATGGGAAGGTCAAAGATGCGCAATTACTCAAATTTATTGATAAAATCATATCTCGACTGCACAAGAATAAAAACCAACTCGCACAAATCAAAGAGTCGTCAGTTCCTAAAAAATAAGTTGCATCACATTTCAACAAAGATGATGACTTTGATTACTTGAACGATGACGATTAGTACTAGGAGGACTATGAGGATTACTAATAGCCTTAGGATAGGCCTCCCCTTAAACCAGAAATCAAAAAGGAAACTTCTAGTAATGTGCAGCATAATGCTTTCAATAAAAATACTTTCCTTACCTATTGCAAAGAATATGAGGAATAATCCAATGAGGGCTAAGGGGCTGCGTGGGATTTAGATATGGACGAAGATGCTGATTTTGTATGAGAATCTTTTTATATTATTAACATAGATAATCATCAATAAACATTAATAAAAGTACAATGTTCAATGATTTTTCAAAAACCTACAGCACAATCAATCAAACATCAAGAAAAGCATAGAGATTTAACCCAAGGCACAATAAATCAGCACTTGAAATGTATAAGCAAATCAATCAAGATGCAGATAGACCATTGACATCGTTCTTCCTTACTCATAGATTCAATCACTCCCCACATCCAAAACCAGTGAAAATGGCTGCTGAGAGTTAAATTGAGTAAGCGGAGAATGATTTAAGGAAGACATATCAGGTTGATCTGAGTAACTACCTTCATAAGAAATTTAGGAACTTCATTATTAAAAAGCATTAAGTGCCCATTGACAGTACAATTCAATACAGTACCCTATAAAACCCTTAAAGCTTCAACCATTTTTGTTCCAAAATGAAATTAATGTAATCATCGTAAGTCCT
>JACCDV010126247.1_pt1 | contig 12636 bp, 11 predicted proteins | sample 7446131 | NCBI WGS metagenome assembly JACCDV01 (sample SAMN15323448, study PRJNA562643) | freshwater metagenome | isolation source: river surface water | place: USA:Blue River Watershed | collected 2017-08-17 | reverse complement strand
TAACAGTAAGTCATATGGTGTGGCAACGAATATTGGTGTTCACTTTTATGACATGTTGCATTTTATTTTTGGAAAATTGCAACGCAACGTGGTACATCATTCGGGTACGCAAAAAGCTGCTGGTTATCTAGAGTATGAGCGGGCAAGAGTTCGCTGGTTCTTATCGATTGATGCAAATGATTTGCCTATTGAAGTGCAGGGCAAAAAAACAACTTACAGAAATATTGACATAAGCGGTGAAAAACTTGAATTTAGTGAAGGTTTCACAGACTTGCACACAACCAGCTATAGAGAAATTTTGGCTGGCAGAGGTTATGGCTTAAGTGATGCAAGGCACTGCATTGAAACAGTGAATTTCATTCGCACAGCCCAACAAGTTAGAGGTGAACTGGATGAAGTTCATCCTTTTGTAAAAGGCCTTAATAAATGATTTATACCGTTCATCCAAGTGCAATTGTTGATGATGGCGCTCAAATTGGAGAGGGTAGTCGTGTGTGGCACTTTGCTCATGTGTGTGGTGGGGCAAAAATTGGCAAGGGTGTCTCGCTAGGTCAAAATGTATTTGTCGGCAATAAAGTTGTTATTGGCGATAAGTGCAAAATTCAAAATAATGTCAGCGTTTACGATAACGTCACACTGGAAGAGGGAGTCTTTTGTGGCCCAAGTATGGTGTTCACAAATGTGTACAACCCTCGCTCACTCATTGAACGAAAAAATGAATACAGAGATACATTAGTTAAGAAGGGCGCCACACTTGGCGCTAATTGCACCATCGTGTGCGGCACTACTGTTGGCGAATATGCTTTTGTAGGTGCGGGTGCTGTTGTTAATAAAGATGTGAAGCCTTATGCGCTGATGGTGGGGGTGCCAGCAAAACAAATTGGTTGGATGAGTGAGTATGGCGAGCAGATTCCTTTGCCAGTTCATGGCTGCGGTAAGTATGTTTGTCATCATAGTGGGTTTGAGTATGAGTTGCTAGACGGTATTATGAAAAAGCAAGGAAATTACTAGTATGGAATTTATTGATCTCAAATCCCAGTATCAACGTTTAAAAACTGAAATTGATGCAGGTATTCAGCGAGTTCTTGATCATGGTCAATATATTCTCGGCCCAGAGGTTGCTGAATTAGAGGAAAGGCTAGCGCACTATACTGGTTCAAAATATTGCATTACTGTAGCTAATGGAACAGATGCTTTACAAATTGCACAGATGGCATTGGGAATCGGCCTTGGTGATGAAGTTATCACGCCAGGATTCACGTATATAGCGACTGCTGAAACAGTAGCCCTATTAGGCGCTAAACCTGTTTACGTAGATGTTGATTCCAAAACTTACAATTTAAATCCATCATTACTTGAGGCTGCAATCACGCCAAAGACTAAGGCAATTATTCCGGTTAGTCTGTATGGTCAATGCGCAGACTTTGATGCAATTAACGCCATTGCTGTTAAGTATGGCATACCAGTTATTGAGGATGCAGCTCAAAGTTTTGGCGCCACCTATAAGGGCCGAAAAAGTTGTAATCTAAGTTCGATTGCATGCACAAGCTTTTTCCCTACAAAACCACTTGGTTGTTATGGTGATGGTGGAGCAATCTTCACAAATGATGATGAGTTGGCAAAAGTGATGCGTCAGATAGCTCGCCATGGACAAGAAAAAAGATATCATCATGTTAGAGTTGGCGTAAATAGCCGACTCGATACCCTACAGGCTGCGATTTTATTGGCTAAGTTAAATGTCTTGGATGAAGAAATTAATGCTCGAAATACAATTGCAAATTTTTACTCAAAAAATTTAATAAATCCTGAGATAGTTACTCCCTTTATTGCAGAGTGTAATAAAAGTGCTTGGGCTCAATTCACTCTAAATATAGACAGGAGAGATTATTGGAGGATAAGGCTAGAAAAAGCAGGAATTCCAATCGCCATCCATTACCCGCTTCCTTTGAACAAGCAGCCGGCAGTAGCGAATTATGATATTAGTTTGCCGAATGGGGATTACTTGGCCGAACACGTCATTAGTCTGCCGTGCTCTCTCAGTCTAACTCCGGATCAGTTAGCGCATATTGTGGAGAATTTGCGATGCTAGACTTAGTCGGGGCTATAGGTAATATTTCCTATATTTACCCTGCGATCTTGGCTATTGCTTTCTCCATAATTATTATTGCCTATGGGGTATATCTCAGCAGGTTTTTAGACGTTGCCCCCACTTTTGCATGGGCACTCCTAATGCAGGCCCCTTTCATACTCCAATCAGGTTTTTATAATTCTGAATCGGCGCTGACGCAGAGTTATGGAATTTTTATCATGGGTATTCTAATAGGTGCAGGAGATTGCTATTCTTTATTCCATCAAAATAAGATTCAACATCACAATACCAATATTAACGTTAAGCCTCTGCTGGTAGTTTGCATCATAGGACTTATTTTTTCCCCACTTTATCATTTAAGTCACATAGAAAGTATTCCTTTTTTTGACAGGCTATGGGGCAATTTTGAGTCAAATGATATTGCTCAAAGAAGGGAGATGTACAGTAAAAACTTAAATGTAAGTATATTTTATAAATATGCATTTCAATGGGTTTGCACTGTATTTGGCCCACTTGCATTTACTTTGCTAGTCATTCAAAAGAAATATTTTTTTGCTTTAGTGGTTTGCATTTGGGTGGTTATTTACTCAGTCCTATCAACGGCAAGACTGCCAGTATTATTATTTTTGTTTTTTTCTGCTCTCGGTATATCTCAAATAATTCCTGAAATACTGAGAAAAATTATTGGAGCAATAATTTTTATTTTGTGTGCTGGATTTTTATTTTTGAGCATACAACGTATGGGGGAGATTAACAGTTGGTATCTTGAAAATACATCGTCAAATCTTGCGATAACTAATTTTAACGAAAGCTCTGTTGCCAAAGATCCGCTTAGACAACTAACCCTAAACGATATTGAGCGAATAGAGGGAGTAAAAATAGAGGGTGCATATAGCCCAACAGTTAACTTCCTCATCTACCGCATTTTTCTTAGTCCGGCCGATGTCGCTAATCATTGGTACACATTTTATGAGCAGGTGGCTCGAGAAAAAAGATCTGCTTGGGATTTAATTACCCCCCCTAAGGTCGGAGAGTTGCGCGCATCTAATTTAGTGGGTCGCTGGGCGTATTACGAAAGATTTCCGAATAATTATTTAGAAACCATTAGTGCTTATGGCTCAATAGATGCTGATGCCTACTCTTTTGGGGGGCTGATTTGTGTTTTACTCGTCGGATTTATATATTTGGCATTGCGCATATACACAATCAAGTTGGGTGCACATGCAATTGGAAGAGTTATATCACCTATAATGATTGGTTATTTTGTAGTATTTCTAGCCCAATCTTCTTTGCAGGCAATCCTTGTGGCTCAGGGTCTTTTTGTGCTTATACTGATTAGCTTATGTTATTAAGCAGTGGGATTAAATGTTAAAAATTTTAAATAATAAATATATTAGTGCATTGAGTTTATTAATATGTACGTTATTAATATTTTCTGGCCAGTTAACTGTTAATCGTATTGTACCGCTAAGTGGGTTTTTGGGTGGAATAAGGATAAATTTTATAATTATAATAGTGTTAATAATTATAACATTAATTTTTTATGGTGATTATAACAATAAAGATAGAGGTAATTTTTTTAGATTAATTAAAATTACAGCAGTGATTATATTGGCTAATATTTTTATCAGCTTGATTGAAAAAAGAGAAATTAATATTGGTTTTAATTTTGATATTACTTCTATGGCCATTACTGGAATATTTATTTTTATTCTCATAAAAAATAAAAGAGACTTTATAATTTTTATGAGAATAGTTGCAATGACAGCTATAATTTTAGGCTTGACAAATTACTTTCTATGGAACTTCGATAGATTTATACTATTAACCGAAATCAGTTCAAATAGGATAATTTTATTTGGACTTGGTGCGGCAACTTTACTTTTTATAGATAATTTAAAGTTGGAGAATTTTCTTTTAGTTGTTGTACTAATTTTTTTAGCTACTTGCGGTTCATTAAAGATAGGATTCTTGGCTTTTTGCCTATTTATTTTCTTGTCTATAACTATGTTAATAGTATGTGAAAAATTTAAAACTGCCAAATTACTCATTTTAGCAATTACTTTTGGAGTTTATTTTGGGTATATTAATAATAACTTTCAAGATATTCAAAGCAGAATTAATTTAATTGTTGATAAAGAACTAGTGTCTCAACAAAAAGATCCCCCTAAAGGTTTGCCGGGTAAGCCAGATAATATTGAAGATTATCTGGTTTTGGAGTGCCTTAAATCAATCAATTATGATTATTGTATTTCGGATAAAATCACTATTAGAGATTCTACTGAGCGTATGCGAATGTGGTTGCATGCATTAAATATCATTCGTTCAAATCCATTTTTTGGCGTTGGGGTGGATGGTTATAATTTGCGTATGGTTTATAGGTACCCATCTGGTAATAAAATAATTGACTATAAATACCCACATAATATATTTCTTAACTTAGCAGTTGAATTTGGGTTACCTTTTACTTTGTTAATTGGAGTTATTATTTATTTATGCTTTGTATTGGCTATTAGAGTATCCATTTCTAATCCCGAGATAATTGGCCTTGTAGCGGCTGGTGCCGCTATATTTTTAGCTTCAAATACCGGTGGTGATCTTTATGATGCTCGTTATATTTTTTTGATATATGTACTCGCTAGCTTATATAGTAATGCGCCTAACTATCAGCATGTAAAATCTGATTTGGTTAAGCTGTAGTTGGCTTAATTGTAGGTTATGTTTAAAAAGAATAATATCAACACATTTAAATCTTTTGGCAGCCTTATTACTGGTTCAGCAGCAGGCTATTTTTTAGTTCTATTAGTTTCACCGATTATTACTAGGATTTATAGTCCTGAAGAATTTGGTAGATTTGCAGTCTTTGGTTCGATTGTCGCTATATTTTCAATTATTGCGACATTGGGCTTTGAATTCGGTATTTTGGGCTCGCTGAGTAGAACCTTAGCCTTGCGATTTTCCTTGGCAGCTACTTTAGTAGCGGGGCTCCTGTTGCTTCTCGTGCTGTTTATATCTCTCGCCCTATCTCTATTGGGCTTAGTAGATTTTATGCTTTCGCCCTTTCAAATCATACTAGCATTTGTGAGTTGTTTTATTGCAGTAATTACAAATATCGCGATCAATATAGCAATACATTTAAATCACAGTGCAGCAGCTGCTAGAGGTACTTTTTTTAGTCTGTCCATACGTAGTTTTTTGCAAGTTGGATTTGGCTATACTTTTGGCGGCCTTAGCGGCTTAATCTGTGGCGATGTAATTGGGCGACTTATTGGTTGGTTTGCTGTAGAGCGTGGATCATTTAGGGTTGCGCTTAAGGGTTTTTTGAACTATCGAAAAATTGTTTGGCGCCATATAAAAAAAAATACTAGTTATATTTTTTATCTGACACCTGCCAATACAGTTGAGACCTCCCTTATTTGGTTGATGGCACCATTATTTACAATGTTTTACGACCCATTTGTTGGAGGGGTTGTAGCAATGGTCCAAAGACTTGCGTCTGCTCCATTAACAATAATTAATCAATCTTTGGGTCAAGTATTCCATCATTACGCCGCAAAATCGTATGAGAAAGATTCTCTAAAAATAATACAGTTCACTTTACTTATTGCATTTTCTGCATTGCCATTTCTTGCGATTTTTATGAGCATTTTTTGGATTTATGGCGAAATAATTTCGATATTTATATTTGGCGATCAGTGGGGGTGGGCAGGTTATGTCATGTTTATGTTTTTACCGCTCTACTATGTATACTTTCTATCACTAATAACAAATCGATTATTGATGATTATGTCCAGGGCATACGTTAAGCTAATTGCTGCTGTTTTTCATATTTGTTTACTTATGGGGTCCCTTCCGCTTTCTACTTACATGGGGTTCAATTGGAAAGGTGGAATGGGTATCTTGATAGGCTGCTTAACTATCTCTCATTTATTATTTTTTATTATTGTTTTACTTCTTGTTCTTAAGTATCCGCGCCCAGGATCTTTAATTTTAGATAAATTTTTCTTGAAAAGGAATTAATAGGTATGGCTGCTTTAAACGTATGGATACTTCAAACGGGGGAGCCACTTCACTCAGATGGTCCTGGTGCTCGACCTATGCGAGCAATAAATCTTGCTAATGCTCTAGTGCGGGCTGGTCATAATGTAACTTTGTGGAGCTCAATCTTTTATCATCAGGAAAAATCTCACAGACATAATGACGGCAGTGATTTAATAATTTCTTCTGCATTGACAATTAGACTGATCGACAGTCCTGGATATAGTCGTAATATTGGGTTCGGTAGACTTTGGGATCATTTTATTCTAGCAAGAAATTTAAGTAGAAAATTAGATAAGATCTCTGAGATTCCTGATTTGGCATTCATAGGCTACCCCCCCATTGAAACTGCATATGTAATGAGTAAGTGGCTTTCCAAAAATTATGTTCCTTATATTGTTGATGTGAAAGATCAGTGGCCTGAAATATTTATCAATCCATTTCCTGCCTTTTTAAAACCGCTTGCGCGTCTGATGCTATGGCCATATTTTTACTTGGGTCGGCAAGCTATGAGAAAAGCTAGCGGTATCTCGGCGATGGCCTTAGGTTTTCTTGATTGGGCTGTCAGTTTTTCCGGGCGAGCTCGCAATCAAAATGATTATGTGGTGCCATTGACGGCACCAATTGGAGTTGTTTCAGAAGAGCAGTTATCCAGCGCTGGCAAATGGTGGGAAGAAAGGGGGGTTTTTACAGATCAAACTTTTAGAATTAGCTTTGTAGGAAGTCATACCTCTGCTTTTGATATGGATCCCATTTGGATCGCCGCGAGACGTTTGATGGAGATTGGCGCCAATGTACAGTTTGTTATTTGTGGTAATGGACCTTATTCCGAAGAATGGCAGAAAAAAGCAGCTGGACTTAATAATGTGTTGTTTCCAGGTTGGGTAGATCAAGACAAAATTAGCTCTTTATATTCTCGATCAAGCCTTGGGCTTGCCCCATACAAAAACACTGAAGATTTTGTTATGAGTATTCCGAATAAAGTAATTGATGTTTTATCTGCCGGGTTGCCTCTTTTGAGTTCCTTAAATGGAGAGGTAAAGAAATTAATTGAAGATCATGATGTAGGGGTTTTTTATGATCAGAATCGGGCATCATTAGAGGATGTTATAAGTCATTTGCTGGGTGATTCTGCGAGAATTAAGTTATTTTCCGAGAATGCCCATAATCTATATAAGTCTAAATTTTCATATGAAGAAGTGTATGGAAATTTAGTAAAACATCTCGAATTAATGACGCTTAAAAGTTAATATGAAAAAGGATGATAAGACTGTCGAATTGGCAAGATATGATCAGAGGGCTCAAAATAGCTTGTCAAATGGAGATTATGGCGATGAGTTACTTCTTGGTTCAGAGATTGTTCCTGAATATTTCAAAGCACCCTATCTTCATTATGAGGTTCAGGTAGCGGATATTACCCATGAATCTTGTAGTGTTTTAGAGTTGGGGGCTGGCTCAGGGATGCATACCTTGGCCCTTTTAAAAACTGGAGCCTCTATTACTGCTAGCGATATATCGCCATCCTCACTCGAGGTGATTAAGAAAAAATATAGCCCACATTTTCAAAATCTAAAAACGGAAGTTGCTGATATAGAAGCACTACCATTTGGCGATGATACATTTGATATAGTTTGCTGTGCCGGAAGTCTTAGTTATGGGGCACTTGATAAAGTCTTGGTCGAAATAACCCGAGTCTTAAAACCGGGAGGCGCCTTTATTTGCGTTGACTCATTGAATAATAATCCGATTTATCGATTTAATAGGTGGATTCACTATTTAAAAGGTGCCAGAACAAAGAGCACTCTAATTAACATGCCAAATATTGCTAAGATTAAAATAATTGGCCAATCATTTGAATTTGCACATATTTATTACTATGGCTCAATTAGCTATTTAATTCCTATGATAAGTAGACTGATAGGCGTAAAAGCTTCGGCGCGACTGTTAAATGCGGTAGATAAGTTTATTGGTGTCAAGAGATCAGCATTCAGATTTGTATTGGTGGCTAAAGATTTGATTAAGGTAAAATCTAATTAAACATTAATTAAGGTTAATTTAGTGATTAATAAGAGTATTACAAAGTTTTCGCTCGGACATTTTGCTGATCCTTTGGCTTTCCACGATGCATTAAATGTTTCGGACCTTGATCCCAAGAAACTTTCTCAATATTTGCGCTCTATGCTTCAAATTAGATTGGTGGAGCGAAAGTTGGCGATTGGACGAAAAGATGGACTTATTAAGGGGCCGGTTCATTTGGGCGTGGGGCAAGAAGCAATTGCTGTAGGCATATCAAAATATTTAAGAAGTTCTGATCGCGTATTTGGTGCTCATCGCTCACACTCTCATTTGCTGGCTTTGGGAGCTTCAACGCATCGTCTTTTTGCTGAGATTTTAGGAAGGGATACTGGTCATTCCAGGGGAATGGGTGGTTCAATGCACTTGTGGGATCAGTCTTGTGGCTTTTATGGCTCAGTTCCTATAGTTTCTGGGACTGTTCCATTGGCTGTTGGGGCTGGCTTAGCCGCAAAAATGCAAAAAAACGGTGACGTTGCTGTAGCTTATTTGGGCGATGGTGCAGTGGAAGAGGGTGTGGTTCATGAATCCCTAAATTTAGCTAGCATTTACAATATTCCCGTAATTTTCGTTGTGGAAAATAATTTGTTTGCAAGTCATATGCACATTTCACTTCGCCAACCAAGTGATGCTACTGCGCGCTTTGCTGAGGCAAATGACATTCCATTTGAGATAATAGATGGCAATAACGTTCTAAAGGTTGCTGAGGTTGCACAAAAGTTTATTGACTCAGCCCGAAATGGCGGCGGTCCCGCATTTATTGAGGCTGTAACCTACCGATGGTACGGACACGTTGATTGGCGCGAGGACATTGATGTAGGGGTAAATAGGTCTCAAGATGATGTTGAGAATTGGCGCGCGCGCGATCCGGTTAGTCGCCTGGTTCGGGGAATGATTACAAATAACTTTCTCCTGGCGGAAGAGTTGCAGGCTCTTGAAAATCAAATTCAGAGCGAAATAGACCAAGCTTGGGAGGTAGCATTGAATGATCCATACCCTTCAGGCGATGCTTTATTGGATAGAGTTTATGCAAGCGGGGGTCAGTTATGAGCAATCCTTTGGTGAAGCACAACTACGGTACTGCTATTCTGTCAGCATTTGAGTACTTGCTCTCAAAATATCCTGAGGTATTTGTAATTGGTCAAGGTTTATGGAGTCCTTGGTACGTTGGAAACTCTATGACTGATCTGGATAAAAAATTCGGTGCGGATCGAATTCTGGATACCCCAGTATCTGAGTCTGCTTGTACTGGTGCTGCGGTGGGGGCCTCTTTAGCCGGTATGAGACCTATCGTAGTTCACCCCAGAATTGATTTCATGTTGTACGCAATGGATGCGATAGTTAATCAGGCTGCTAAATGGTCTCACATGGTCGGCGGTCAGGCTCATCCCGCGCTAACTATTCGTGCAATTATTAATCGGGGTGGTGAGCAGGGCGCCCAACACTCTCAGGCCCTGCAAGCTTGGTTTGCTCATATTCCAGGTTTAAGGGTGGTAATGCCTGCTACTGTTGCAGATGCTCGGGATTTATTAATAGCATCTGTACTGTCTAATGACCCCGTTGTTTATATCGATGATCGTTGGCTTTACGATCAGACTGATAATTTGGCTCCGGTTCAGGAATTGGATTTAAGCCAAGAGGGGCCAAAATGTATTATAGACGGCTCTGACTTGACGATAGTAGGCAGTAGCTATTCGACTTTATTAGCCCTAAAGGCGGCTGATAGTCTTGGGAAGGATGGATTATCGGCTGAGGTGGTTGATTTAAGGGTTTTAAATCCTTTAAATATTGATCCAATTATTAAGTCTGTAAAAAAGACTGGGCGCTTATTGGTTGTTGATGGTGGTTGGAGTTCATGTGGTGTGGCTGGAGAAATTATTGCTTCAGTGTGCGAAAAGATTGATCCGAATACATTAAAAGTTGCGCCTAAGAGAATTACTTTGCCTGCATCCCCTGCGCCAACCTCCCATATTCTTGAAAAACTCTACTACCCAGACGTAGACCAGGTGGCAGAAGCCGCAAAGAATCTTATTATTTAAATTTTTGATAGGTATATATGACTACATCCAGAACCGTTCCATTTTTTAATTATCCACGCGCCTATTTGGATGATCGTGATAATTTGATGAAAATTTTTGATGATGTTGGAAATCGTGGCGCATTTATTATGCAAAAGGATTTGAGGGATTTTGAGAATTCTCTTGCTACATACACCGGTGCAAAATATGCCGTTGGAGTTGCGAATGCAACTGACGGTTTGGAGTTATCTTGGATGGCTTTAGGTTTGCGTTCTGGGGATGAGGTGATATGTTGTTCACATACCATGCTAGCTACTGCCGCTTCAATTAGGACTGCCGGTGGAGTTCCTGTACCCGTTGAGCTGGGTTATGACGGTCTAATTGATCCTGATGCTGTTGAGGCAGCAATCAACCCTCGTACAGTTGGTATTATGCCGACGCAATTAAATGGAAGAACATGCAATATGGATCGCATCATGTCTATTGCTAAGAAAAACCATTTCTTTGTAGTTGAGGATGCTGCCCAGGCCTTGGGTTCTAGATTTAAGGGTCAGCATGCCGGTACCTTTGGCAATGCAGCTGCGATTAGCTTTTTTCCAGCAAAGGTATTAGGTAGTCTTGGTGATGGTGGTGGAGTCATCACTAATGATGCGCATGTATTTGATAAGGTTTACCAACTTCATGACCATGGTCGTGATATTGACGGTGAAGTGAAGAGTTGGGGTCGCAATAGTCGCTTGGATAATTTGCAGGCTGCGATCTTGAATCATAATTTGAAGTCATACGATAAGGTCATTGCACGCAGACGTAAAATTGCTGGAATGTATCAAGAGCGCTTGGGGATTATGGATGAGCTTCAACTCCCCCAGGGCCCTGATGCCAACCCCGATCATTTTGATATTTACCAAAATTATGAATTGCAGGCTGATCGCCGTGATGAGCTGAAAGAGCACCTTCGTATAAATGGAGTTGGCACTCTAATTCAGTGGGGCGGCAAAGCAGTTCATCAGTGGGAGCATCTAGGATTTACGGTAAAGCTTCCGGCAGTTGAAAGATTTTTTGAGCGTTGCATCATGTTGCCAATGAATATGTTTATTTCAGATGATGATGTCAACTATATCTGTGACCAAGTTATTAGCTTTTATCGCCGTTAATTATGAAACGTATATTTGACATTCTTGGTTCTAGTTTTGGCTTAATTGTTGCCTCACCTATTTTATTCCCAGTGATGTTTCTAGTTTGGAAGCAGGATAAGCATTCACCATTCTACGTAGCACCACGAGTTGGAAAGGATGGCAAGTTATTCAAGATGGTGAAATTGAGATCAATGGTAATCAATGCGGATAAATCCGGGGTTGACTCAACGGGCTCCAACGATCAACGAATTACAAAAGTTGGCCAGTTTATACGACGTTATAAGTTGGATGAGCTGACCCAATTATGGAATGTGTTGATTGGTGACATGAGCTTAGTTGGACCTCGGCCAAACGTCCAGCGTGAGACTGATCTTTATACACAGCTTGAACGAAAATTGTTAACAGTTAAGCCTGGGATTACTGATTTTGCATCAATTGTCTTTTCGGATGAGGGTGATATCCTGAAAGATGTTGCTGATCCAGATATTTCTTATAACCAGCTGATTCGTCCTGGCAAAGGTTATTTGGGATTGTTTTACATAGATAATGCATCTATTTGGTTAGATATCAGATTATGTTTTTTAACAGTAATTGCAATCATTTCAAAAGATAGAGCGATAGATAAGATTTGTGCAATTCTTAGATCATTGGGTGCGTCAGATGAGTTGGTTACTTTGTCTTGTCGAAAAAAACCACTAGAGCCAATGCCTCCACCGGGGGGCTCTATGGTTGTTACATCAAGAGATGGCAACCCATATTTGTAAACTAAGTACTGTCATTTTTTGACGAGTTGGTCTCAATAATCAAATTGAAAAATGATTGAAATTTATCTTTTTAAATTTTTTTTATTAAACTTTCTGGTGTATTAATCTTCTACAAGTTCTTGCAAACTTTTCTCTAAGTTAGGCTCTATTTTATGGCTAAGATAGCTATTCCAAAGAACTTTAAATAAAGCACGTGTGTGACGCTTGAATTTGTTTAGATTTAAGAAGGCAGCAGAGAGGGCGTTTTATAGGGTCTTATTCTTAAAGAGACCATAATTGGAAGATGTCAATTTGGGGTTTTAAAAATCTATTTATTAGTTAAATTATGATTCTAGTCACTGGTGGTGCAGGCTTTATTGGTGGGAATTTTGTTTTGGATTGGTTAGCCAATCCTGCTGCTGAAGGGGTAGTTAATTTAGACAAATTAACCTATGCAGGCAATTTAGCCACCCTTGAGTCTTTATCATCTGATTCTCGCTATGTGTTTGTTGAGGGTGATATCGGTGATTATGAGTTGG
>JACCDV010542409.1_pt1 | contig 12643 bp, 5 predicted proteins | sample 7446131 | NCBI WGS metagenome assembly JACCDV01 (sample SAMN15323448, study PRJNA562643) | freshwater metagenome | isolation source: river surface water | place: USA:Blue River Watershed | collected 2017-08-17 | reverse complement strand
GCAGGGACGCCCGCTCAGGCAACCGATCGCCCGCGAGTATGCCAAGGCGGAGCATCTCATCCTGCTCTGCGGTCACTACGAGGGGGTCGACCAGCGGGTCGCCGACCATCTCGTCGACGACGAGATTTCGATCGGTGACTACATCCTCACCAACGGGGTGCTCGGTGCGCTGGTGCTCACCGATGCCATCGTCCGTCTTGTGCCGGGCGTTCTCGGGGACGACCAGTCGGCGGTCACCGAGTCGTTCGAGACCGGGTTGCTCGATCATCCCCACTACACGCGACCCGTGGAGTTCCAAGGGTGGGAGGTTCCGCCCGTGCTGCTCTCGGGGAATCACGGAGCCGTTGCCAAGTGGCGCGCGGAACAGGCGATGGAAGCGACCAAAAAGCGCCGTCCCGATTTGCTTTCATAAGTAAAAAATCGGATTATTTAGATGGTGAAGAGGTCTTTATTAAAAATCTAATAAGCACAAATGAAAAGCAAGATAACATTTATATTATTAAATATGTTATTTTGTGCTTTATGCCATGCAAATTGGCAAATTGAAGGTCTTGAAATAGATCGAGGAATGGAGTTCAAAAAGATTTGCGTTCCATTAAGTAATGCCACCAAATCAGAAGTTTGTGTCATGATTTCAATGGAAAGGATTTTTCTTGGATCTAAAAAATTTGATTTTATTTCAATAAATGCTGTTCCTGAAGTGATATTTCAAGGAGTTAACATTAAAATTTTAAAGTTTCAAGAAGAAGAAAGCGGCAAAATGTGGACAGAATATATTAAGGAATTTGCAATTAGAAATACGATATTTAGAAACGGTGAAATTCGTAAAATCAGCATTTTATCTGATAAAAAAGGGCTAATTATCACAGGGGGTGAAGGGCGCTTTGATAAAAATCTTAACTTTTTGGAAATTAGAACTAACGTATCGATTCAAGGAGTTAAAAAATCATTGCGCTCCGTATGGGTTATGCTTGAGGGGCCATTGCGGGGAAACATAGTTTGGGAAGAGGAGGGTGTGATTCATGTAGAACCTTTTGCATGAAGGATATCTTCTTTTGTAGGATATTTTTCTTGTTATCGGATGGATAATTATTGAAGAATATTGTTCAGTCAAAATGAACCCCCTCATCAACAGAACTCTTCTCCTTGCAGGTTTATTTTCTTATCTCCTTTTCGGGGGACGTGCATCCGCCTCAGATCTTGTAGCCGCATCCAACAACATTTTGTTGGGACTCCAAAGTCTTACGAATCAGACCAGAGTTGGCCTTGTCGCCGCTGATGGTTACTTCGCTTCGGCGATGAGCAATGCCCCCACGCTCGACACCGCAATCGTCTTGAAGACCGCCACGGCACTCGCGGTGCTTCAGGGTAACAACGAATTCATCAATTTGCTTTCGTCAATTGGTGTGACACAGCCAAACCAGAGCCTATATTCCTACGACTATCAGCTGCCAACCGATACCAACGGTAATGTCCTGGTTTCAGGCAGTTCGACAAATGTCATCGTATATCTGGATGTGACCCTGCTCCCTCAAGTCACGACGGCCATTTCAAGCTTATCCCGAGTTTCCAGCAATGTCCTAATCAAGTTGACGGCACAGCAGACATCCACTGTTCCGACGGCCATCGATTATGGTGATGTCCAGATGTCGCTGTGCATTCTTTACCTGGCTCAATCGGCTATCTACGCGATCGATAGTTATAATTTGGGGGCTGCGCTTTCTGATATTAATACGGCAATCAATCGCACGGCAACATTACAGAGTATCTTGGAAACTTACCCCTCACTCTTCACCTTTAGCACAGTCAATAACAGAACTCTTGCCGTTCAGGCTTTCAAGAATGCAAGTGCTGCATACCAGAACTCAGTGGCATTTATTAGCCAACGTCGCGTGGTACAGGCCGGCTACATGAATCTCTTCTCGTTTAATGGGGCGGCTGGATTAACTGCTGCCCAGAGTGCCGGGACAGCCTTCGCCGCGATGGCAGCCTCGTTTTCTGGACCTCAAACTTTTCCTGGAGTCTTCGGATCGCCGACGGCATTTGACGGCACAACGTTTAATCTTTCCACCTTCAGCACAACAGCGGCTACTCCTCGATCCTACTTTAGCGCGGGCAGTTTTTACGGGAATTTTTACAACCCCAGCACAACTACTGATCCAACATTTGGGAGCGTTTTTCCTCAGTTTAACAATAACCTACTGAACGGGATTTTTCTCGATCAAGGGCTACTGAATACCTACACCCCTTGGCCCGTATCGACGATTGCAGGACTTAACGGCGTCACGGGTCATCTAGATGGATACCGAACGAATGCCCAGTTCATTGCCCCGACGGGAATTGCAGTTGATGCTATTGGTAATGTCTTCGTTTCCGAAACTTATTCTTGGGATCCAAACAATGGTAACCAAATCACAGGGAATACAATTCGTAAAATTGGCACCAATGGGAGCGTTACTACGATTGCGGGCCAAGTGGGTTTGGATTATTGGAGTTCATACACTTATCAAAACGGTTATTACCCCCCCCTTCCTTTCGAAGGGAAGGCTACTGATATTGTTTTAATCTCTCCTAGTTCCCTAGCAATCGGAAGTGATGGCAAAACACTCTTTATTGCTGATGGAAACTTTATTCGTAAACTTGATCAGTCAAACAACATCAGCGTCTACGCGGGTAGTACCAACTTGCCTTGGGGACATGACGATGGATTCAGGACCTCGGCTACTTTTGGGTGGATTAATGCCATCGCTTTTGATGCGCAAGGAAACCTCTTCATTGCAGATAGCCAAAATTACAATGTGCGCAAAATCTCCACGAACGGTTATGTTACTACGATAGCCGGTCAGGCTGGAGTGTGGGGATACTCCAACGGAATCGGAACAAATGCTTTATTTGGCTACATTTCCGGCATTGCAGTAGACCCCGCAGGAAATATTTTCGTGGCGGACGGCGGAAACAATCTCCTCCGGAAAATCAATCCTAGCGGTGTCGTTACGACAATCGCTGGTCAGCAAGGGATGGATGGATGGAGGGATAATTACGGAACAACGAACCAGCTTTCCAACACGCTTATAGGATGGCCTCAAGGACTCGTCACCGATGCAAATGGGAATCTTTATTTCACCGATTCTAATCTGCTGCGTCGTATTGGAACCAATGGGGTCATGTCCACCCTTTCGGGGAATTATAACCGGTTGGGTTTTGTTCAGGATGGGAGCGGTCAATATGGTCTCTTTGCTGGTCCTTGGGGGATAGCAATAGCTCCCAATGGATCTCTCTATGTTGCGGATAATCAAGCCAGGACGATACGGCTTGTGACTGGAACTAACCAAGTCCCTACCCCATTCCCTGGTGGTTCACCGACTCCGACTCCTGTTCCGACTCCTGTTCCGACTCCGACAAGCAATAGCTTCGGATCTGCATTGAATTTTAGTGGCAGTAGTACCAACTCGATTTACAGCAGTATTTGGGGCCCCGGGAGCAACGGTATTGACCTTTCTGCAGGGACTGCGGGGGGGGGCACCAATGGCGGTGGAATTAATATGTCTACCAAAATTGGAGTTGGGTGGGCACAGCAGATAGGTGGTCTTAATGTAACTTCATATTCACTACAATCAGCTGGTGGATGGGTTAATGGAGTCTGGACTTGGGTGTCTGATCCTAGCACAGGGTCATGGATGCCAACCAATGGAAGTACTTCATATAATTACCTTGCGACTGCAGGAACGACATCAACCATTAGGCTTACTGTTCCTGCCAATGTTGTGTTGGAGGTATGGAACCTCAATACTTTAAATGTTATTGCTTCTAATGTTAGTAGCCCTGGTTCAAGCGTTACATTTACAGCGTATCCATCAACGATGTATGGCGGTTATGCATGGTATACTAATAACGGGCAAACTAACCTTCCGATTTCTGCAAACTATATTCAGGCAAATGTTGCGACCCCGACCGCGACTCCGACTCCTGTTCCGAGTTCTTCACCACCTAACTGGGTTGCTCCTACGGGTTACCAATACTTTGAGACAGTCTATGCGAAGGTGTTGGATGGCAGCGGGAACGCCATTACCAATAGCAACAGCATCTTGGCAGCCTTCAACGGCACCACCGTGGTGGGAGTAGCCACCCCGATGGCAGGTCCCAGCAACTCGGTCTACTATCCCCTGCAGGTCTGGTCGACACAGCCGAGTCAGGCTGGTCTGACCTACAAGATCTACAATGGAGCAACTGGCCAGATCAGCACCTTGGCCCAGACACTCAACTTCCAGAGCTCCACCTCACTAGGCAGTATCTCTTCTCCGATCACCTTGAACATCTCTGGTATTCAGAGCATCCCGATCGTGGCTGGGTGGAACTGGCTCTCCTTCAATGTGATCCCCTCTGATGGAAGCGTGGGATCCCTGCTATCCGCCTATACTCCCTCGGATAATGACGTGATCAAGGGAACCGAGGGATCGGCCACCTATTACGGAGGCACCTGGTATCCCTCCCCAAGCAACTTCACGATCAAGGCTGGCCGGATGTACATGCTCAGCAGCGCAAGTGCCAAGACCATGACAGCATCGGGTGTTCCCGTGCAGTCACCTGCGAGTGTGACCCTTGCATCGGGATGGAACTGGGTCGGGTGCCCGCTACAGAGTGCGTCGGCACTTTCGACCCTGTGGAGCAAACTCCAGGGGTTCAATAACGACGTGGTGGTGTCCCAAGGAGGGTTTGCGACCTACTCGGGGGGTGCCTGGTACCCGAGTACTACGGGACTGCAGTTCTCCCCGGGTGCGGGATACCAGATTTATGTTGTCACACCTCAGGCCTTCTCGTTCAGCTTTTAAAATAATTCTATGAAATACTCCATCTTGGCTATTGTTACTACGCTCTGTGCCATAGTCCTGCACCTTGGCGCTGTATCTGCTACGCCATCGCCTTGGAGCGCTAATAACATTACCAAGGGAACCGATAGCATGCTGATCTATGCTACAGTCACCAAAGCGGACGGCACGCCGGTAAAGAATGATGGTAGCCAACTCTCGGCATTTTCAGGGGGGGCTCTCTCCGGTTCCGTGGATGCCTCCAAGGGACCGGGTGGCTCCACGCTTTACGCATTGCAGGTTTTCGGGGGAAGCGCTTCCACGCCTGTGGGTTATCAGTTTTATGACTCTGCAAGTGGCAACTATTACAAGGTTAGCACGACATCCACCTATACCCCGGGGGGATCTCAGGGATCGATAGTCCAGCCGATTGCTCTGAAACTCTCGGAACCTGCTGCCTCACAGGCAATCACTCCAATGCCAAAGCTGAATACCGCAAGCTATAATCCATCATCGCCCGTCACAGTGCCACTTCCTCCCGTATCATCCTCGGCACAGTTGCCCGTGACCTACTCCGTGGTATCCGGTCCGGCCGTGATCTCCGGAGGGAATGTTTGTGTCATGGGGGCTGGTACCGTGGTGCTAGCTGCCAATCAGACAGGATCAGCGAACTATGCACCTGCACATCAGGTTACGACCAGCTTCGTGGTGAACAAAGCCGATCAGACCCTCACTCCAATTCCACCCATTCCTGACAAGGATTCAGCCAGTGATCCTTTTACCATATTTCCGCCCACTGCGTCCTCCGGCCTTCCGGTGAAACTCAGTGTGCTGTCCGGGCCCGCGACGATATCCGATACCACGGTGACACCCAATGGAACTGGCAAGGTGGTTCTCGCCGCGGATCAACCGGGAGACGCAAACTTCAATCCCGCTCCCCGCGTCACCACAAGCTTTGCCATTACCAAAGGGGCAACCTCCAAGCAAAAGACTGCGGAACTGACGCCGCTCCCCAAGGATTCTTCCTCCGAGAATACGGGTTCTCGGAAATCCCAAATCATAACCTTCCCTCCAATCTCGGATCGAAGCTACGACTCAAAGTCCTTTGAGATTACTCTGCCCAAGTCCTCTTCAGGACTTCCTGTCTCCGTTAATCTGAACGGTCCTGCAAAGCTGGATGGGAATAAGCTGACACTTACCGGCACCGGAACAATTAGTCTCTTGGCTACCCAACTTGGAGATACAAATTATCTACCCGCGCCGGTGATTCTCAACAGCTTCATCGTTAAGAAAGCCCAAAAAATCTCGGCCTTTGAGAAAATCAAGGACAAGACCTTTGGGGATGCGCCCTTCAAGATTACCCCTCCAACCTCTGACTCTGGCCTTCCTGTGATTATTGCAGTGACTGCGGGATCCGCATCCTTCATGAGTAACACAGTCACGATGACCGGAGCCGGATCGATTACCCTGGAGGCGATCCAGCCCGGTAATCAGATCTATGGGGAAGCTCCACACGTGAAAATCTCCTTTGGAGTGAATAAGGGCAGGCAGAAAATCTCTCCGTTTTCCCCGATAGCGGATGTCAGCTTCGATAAGATCAAATACATCCCGCTACCGATACCTAAGACAACCTCGAAACTCCCAGTGATCGTCACCGTGAAGTCGGGTCCTGCGAGTATCCAAGGAGACCAGATCATCCTGACGGGGAAGGGGACAGTCGTCCTTGCAGCGAATCAACCCGCAACGCCTGACTACTCGGCGGCTACCGAGATCACAACGACCTTTAAGGTGAAGTGACGGATGTAACAATGAAATCAAGCCCATCAAAGCACTGGATTCTATGTTGGACTTCTTTTGGGGGCGATGCTGCAGAGGACTATTGCCGGGAAGCGGTGAAGCGTAGTTTCGAGGGACTTACCGGGAATAAGAGATGGATCGCAGCGCTCTACTGCGAATTTATGGAAAATAATCATCAGCAATTTCAGCTATGATCCGCCGATCAATTAAACATAGTAGGGAGCATTCTAAAGAGCTTGCCGATTTCAAAAGAAAGTTCCTTTGTAAATACAATAAATCATTATCGGTCTGTGAAGCGACTCGGAGTGCTATCAAAGCGGCTCTGCAACACAATTCTCTCTATGCAGAAACAGCTACTTTACATCAAAGAGAGATAGTGCGCTCAGGGTGGAGAGACTTCTTATTACGCTTGGAATTACGGTATCGTCATCCAAAAAGCGGGGAGAATCTGGAGGAAGACATACTTTTTCTGAGGCAGAAAATGAATGACCAATACAAGCAAGTATTTCGTAAAAAACCTCATCCAAAATTCAAGACTGATCCCGGCTTTCGCATTTCTCATGCACAGAAAAGTATTTCAGTATTTCTAAAGCATCTTTGGTGTTTGGGGCTCATTCCGGAACCGCCTCATTGTCCGGTAGATAGGCTGATACTGAAAGAGGCAGGTCTGAAATATCTCGATACTAAATGGGGTTACGTGAACGATATGGGTACTCACCGAGATCAGATCAAATTGTTATCTAATGTCGCCTCCTCCTGTTCTTTAAGTCTCGCTGAGTGGGAATTAAAGGAATTTAAGCTGTGATTCTTACCGGATACATATTGAACAACCTATCCAAATTCGGGCTCATAAAGGCTTGCTCACTATCGGAATATAACTCCTGAATATTTGGATAATATAATATGAATCTGATAAGTAAAATAAGATTTTTTTGCCTTTTGCCATTGTTCGGTGTTTTGGCTTTCTCTTTGGCTGGTTTTGTGGATTTACGAGCAGCGGACCGATTTGGTGATTGTTATATTTACGCAAGTGGAAAACTACCCACAGGTTGGACCTATACGATCAATGTGTGGAGCAAGCCGTGGGACAATACATGGCAGAGTATATCAGAGGGATATTGGATTAATATCACTGACGGTTACAAGGACTTTAATGATAGCTTGGGCGATGTAATTCCTCGCCAATACCTATACAGTTCCCCTGATTTTATAAATAAGGACATTAAGTTTAATTGGAAAATATATGACGAATCAGCTGCCGTTTACAAAGAGGGAGAATTCCTACATCTTGCAGGGACTAGAGATTATTACATTAATCTATCTGGACCAACTCCAACCCCGACGCCAGCCCCAACCCCGACGCCACCAAGCCCCTCGACGTTTCCACTCAAGAGACCATCCTTGAAAGGAAGTGGATCCCTTTTACGATGGAATGCGTCTTCTGGAGAAATTTATGGCGGACCAGCTCAGGAAGGCGTAGTGATGGTCGCTCAGGATATTGCTTTACTTGATAACGGCACAGTTATTACTTGGGGTAGTACACCAGTTCCAAATGGCTTGAGTGATATCGTGCAGATATCTGCTTCTTCAACTTGTGAACCATCTGCGGCCCTGCCCAATTTATTGTCTTCACCTCCTGTTCTGAGCGCCAAACACTACCTAGCACTACGTTCTGACGGCACGGTTGTTGCTTGGGGATCAAACCACGCAGGTCAGTGCAATGTTCCAAGTAATCTGAATCAAGTCGTACAGATTTCTGCAGGATTTAGTCATAGTCTCGCGTTAAAAGCAGATGGGACAGTAGTTGCATGGGGCGGGAATACTACTTGGACAGCCCCCTCAGACGGTACTTGGTTCGAACCAGCTAGGACATACACTAACGAGCAGAATATTGTGCCAATCGGTCTGTCAGATGTTGTTAAGGTAGCTGCAGGCAGCAATTTCTCTGTAGCTCTCAAAAGAGATGGTACCGTGGTGGTTTGGGGTGACAGGCATTTAAAACGGGGATACCTAAATGGGTTCGATTATCCAGGATCTTCCTCTTGGATCTATTTCTCAGGATGCAATGTTCAATTGCCGTATGGATTAAAGGATGTAGTGGATATTTATGCAGGTGATTATACCATCGCTCTCAAACGGGATGGATCGATAGTAGCTTGGGGAAGAGATTCGTTCGGTGATCAGATTAACCTGAGTAGCAGTCAATTTACTTTTAATCAAATATACCCCTATTACCCAATATACGATCCATATGCTTTTAGGTCTTTTGTGTCTGTTTCTGCACCACTGAGCATTGTCCAATTGGATCGTAGCATGGGCTTGCGTTCCGATGGTTCCCTGCTCCCTCTGGGGACAAAATCATATTATACCCCACCAGAGCTTCCTAAAGTCTCCCAAACCTTTACGTCTTCAAAAAGTGGGCAAAATGAGCAAGTAGCTACAATACTTGAGTCTAGATATCGCCGAACCCAGACAATAAATAGCTTTACGACTATTTCTTCGCGGCGGGTCAACGAACCTCTTACTGTAATACCACCGACAACAACATCCGGAAGAACCTCGACTGTTTCAGTTAAGAGTGGTCCTGCAATCATTTCCAATAATGTTGTTAGCTTCACAGGTTCCGGACAAGTTACATTAGCTGCAAATCAACCTGGAGATTGGGTATACATGCCTGCCAATGAAGTTGCCACGAATTTTAATGTTCTTAAAATGGATCAGACTATTTTATTTAATCCTACAGCTTCTTTTCTTTTCGGGCGAAGCGTAACCCTAAATGCCAGCTCCACTTCTGGTCTTCCTATTACCTACACATCTTCGCCATCAGGAATCCTCTCCATATCAGGCAGTACTATAACTGCCATTGGCCAAGGCAGTGTCACAGTAACAGCCAGTCAACCGGGTAACAATTCTTGGAATGCCGCTCCATCGGTTTCCCAAGGCATTTTCATTCAGCCACCTATTTTGGTTAATGACGAGGTCGCAATTGATCAAGTCTCACCATCAATGGGTTTCTTAGAAAAAACCGTTGCATTAACATTCCCGGAAGGAACTACGAACGTGCAGGTTACTTTAGTCGGAGCGTCTGGTGCAGGAGCGGATGGGGGGAGGGGCGCTCAGATCGATGCAACACTCAAGATCTCCCCTGGTGAAGTCCTCTATCTGACAGTAGGTGGTACCAATGGATACAATGGAGGAGGGCTTGGACAACCTAACTATAATGCGAAGATAATTGGCAATTCTAAGGGTTGGTCTGGTGGTGGTGCAACAGATCTGCGTTTAGGTGGATTGGGGCTTAGTAATAGGGTCGTCGTTGCTGGAGGCGGTGGCGGCGCAGGCGCCGATTCGCCAAGATATCAGACGGAATACATGACTTATCCCCGCATACTTCCCCCCGGCAGAGGAGGAGATGCTGGTCAAGATGGAGTCACGTCGGGAACTGGAGCGCCTGGCACCAATGCTTATGGCTTTGGGGGGAAGGCTGGATCGCTCGCGGCGGGAGGGCAAGGTGCAAATGGCTTCTCTTATAAATGGGTATTATTAGGTACTAATTATGTAACTATTACAGCACCACCGGCTGGCTCTGGTAGTCTAGGTTTGGGAGGCGAAGGTGCATTCGGTCCCAATTACCCCGATTTGGCTGGAACTTCAACTCGTGCGGGTGGAGGAGGCGGTGGCGGTGGTTATTTTGGTGGTGGAGGTGGTGGAGCTGGAGGGATGTGTAAGTATACTAATTATGTAACTAATACATTAGGTGATGTCTGGCCAGACATCGGCTGGTTTGGGGGTGGTGGAGGCGGAGGTGGTTCATCTTACGCAAATCCTCAGTATGCCTCTGCGGTATCTACAAATATAGTAACGACCAAAGGAAATGGATATGCTATTATTAGACCCCCTAGAATGCCGCAGAACTTAGGTTATTTTAATGAGTTAGGCAGCAAGGTGTTTGGGGATTCACCATTTGAAATTTCTGCTCCTCTTGCTTCCTCGGGCTTACCGGTTAGCCTCATGGTGAAGAGTGGACCTGCGACGATTTCGGGCAACACGGTAACGCTCACTGGAGCGGGAACCGTTATCCTCGCCGCCAATCAGGGCGGCAACGGTAAGTACCTGGCCGCCACCGAAGTCACCACCAGCTTCAGCGTCGCCCAGTCCTCGCAGACGATTTCTGCGTTCGCGACGATCCCCAGCAGTGTGTACGGAGATGAGCCCTTTAGCGTGACTCCCCCCACGGCTTCGAGTGGATTACCTGTCAATCTAAGAGTACTGTCGGGACCCGCGACTATCTCGGGCAATACGGTGACTCTCACCGGAGTTGGAACAGTGGTGCTGGCGGCTAACCAAGCGGGTAACGCCAACTACTTAGCCGCCAGCGAAGTCACTACCAGCTTCAGCGTGGGTCAGGGCAGCCAGACGATCAGCTTCGGGGCGCTGACCAACCGGACCTACGGCGGGGCGCCCTTCGCGCTGGGAGCGACGGCCTCTTCCGGACTGCCTGTGAGCTATAGCTCGAGCTCCACCAACATTTCCATCTCGTCTAACACAGTGACGATTCTTGGCGAAGGAACGGCTACCATCACGGCAAGCCAGAGAGGCAACATCAACTGGAGCCCGTCGCTGCCAGTGAGTCAGAATCTGGTGATCGCCAAAGCAACCAACACGATCAACGCCTTTAGCACGATCCCGAGCCAGACCTATAGCAACGGGGCGACGGTTTCGATCACGCCTCCGGGCGCAAGCTCCTCGCTCCCGGTGACCGTCACGGTGAAGAGCGGACCCGCGACGATTTCGGGCAACACTCTGACGCTAACCGGAGAGGGCACGGTTGTTCTTGCTGCCAACCAGAGCGGCAATTCCAACTACACGGCCGCTACCGAAGTCACCACCAGCTTCAGTGTGAGTGCTGCTACCCAGATCATCCCGATTACAGCTGGATGGAATTGGATCTCCTTCAATGTGATCCCCTCGGATGGAAGCGTGGCATCCCTGCTCTCTGCATATACGCCCACTGATAATGACGTGATCCAAGGGACCGAGGGGACAGCCACCTATTTCGGGGGGGTATGGTATCCCTCGCCAAGCAACTTCACGATCAAAGCGGGTCGAATGTACATGCTCAGGAGTGCCAGTAACAAGACCATGACAGCCACCGGAATTCCGGTGCAGTCGCCCGTGAATGTGACGCTGGTCGCCGGATGGAACTGGGTGGGGTGCCCTCTACAGAGTGCCTCGGCACTTTCGACCCTGTGGAGCAAACTCCAGGGGGTCAATAACGACGTGGTGGTGTCCCAAGGAGGGTTTGTGACCTACTTGGGTGGTACCTGGTACCCGAGTGCCACGGGACTGCAGTTTAGCCCAGGTGCGGGATACCAGATTTATGTTGTCACACCTCAGGCCATCTCATTAAGTTTTTAAAATAATCCTATGAAAATATCTCTCCCCAGAAGTGCCATGTTCGGCGTGGTCTTGGGATTGTTGCTAATTGTAAGTAGCGTCCTGGCATCAGCTCCGGAATGGACGGTGAGTTCTCTCCAGCAACAATACTCAATGTTGGTTTATGCGCAGGTGAGAGATGCGAATGGCAATCCCATTCAGGATACGAATAGTAGGCTAGCGGCGTTTAATGGGTCAACTTTAGCAGGGGTAACCGGGATCAGCTCCGGCCCCAATGGTTATCTCTATCAGTTGCAGGTTTTTTCAACCAATACGACCGGAAATATTTCTTATAAGTTCTACAACTCGCAAACAGATAAAATCTATTCGATTAGCACAACATCAGTTTTTCAACCCGGCGTGCAAGTTGCCTCGATAGGTTCTCCAACAAATCTTTCAGCAACGACAATCGATGAAGTTCTTTCGGCAACTTATTCTACGCCGTCTAATGGTATTGGTGGATTTGCAAGTTCCGCCTACACGGGTTACCCCGTGGACAACGCCTTTGATGGGAACACCAACACGGCGTGGTTGAGCGCCGGCGGGGCCCCGCAGGTGCTCGGCTTTGATTTTGGAGCATCCTACCCGCAGCGACTCACCAACATCTC
>JACCDV010447183.1_pt1 | contig 12645 bp, 8 predicted proteins | sample 7446131 | NCBI WGS metagenome assembly JACCDV01 (sample SAMN15323448, study PRJNA562643) | freshwater metagenome | isolation source: river surface water | place: USA:Blue River Watershed | collected 2017-08-17 | reverse complement strand
GATACCGATGGTGCCCGGGGCCGGAATCGAACCGGCACGCCTCGCGGCGGGGGATTTTGAGTCCCCTGCGTCTACCAATTTCACCACCCGGGCACGGGAGAGAAGAGCAATATTATGACACAGATTTAGTCCCATAAATAAAAAAACTCCCCGTGAATGCATTGCCAGCCTGTTTTTTTAGTTCCAAAATTTTCTGATGGCTCGGTTTAGCGTGGGGCCTACTTTTCATAAACCCTGAAGAACCCTGTTGCCACGGTACCTAACGGTGCCGTCCCTGCGCGGATTCTTCGCCAACCGAACGGCTAATGATGCAGCCATCAACCTAGATGGCATGCCACTGGTCTATGTATCGGCACCAAATGGGAAAACTTTGGGGGTGGTGTGAAGATGTCGGTTAAACCGACATGGGATTGCTAGGGGTAGGGATGTCCTAGTCCTCTGCGTCTACGGCTTTCTATTTGCAATTGCCGTAGTCAGGTTGGGAACTCGTTCAACTATAGTAATGAAAAGTTTTGAGTTCTATTCCTAGGCTTGTGATGCAAGACCAATCTGCCCAAACACACGACAACATCGCGCCTGCTCCTGAAAGCGGTGGAGCACACCCCTTGGAGCGGGTCTTACGGAAGCTGGCAGACGCACGTAATAAGTTAGTTGATCGCAACCTTCGAAATCGCCTAATCAGCACCCCTCTTGAAAGTAGCCGAACGAAAAGTTTGCGTGTGTGGGGTAGCGAGAGTGAGCAGATCTTCGCAACCTTGCTTAGCCAGAAGAAGCAAATGACTTTTCTGCCAATTTCCGATGAAGTCGGGGGAGGGGATGAGTCGGATGAACAAACAGAATTAACATTGCCAGAAGTGGGGTCTGGTGGTGATACTGTTTTACAAACCAAGCTCACAAAAACCAATCTCGAAAAGAAACTCAAATCACTCTTCTACGAGTCCAAGGAATACGAAGAAGAGCAGGGCGTAAACGTTCTTTACATTGCCCTTGGTTTTCTCAAGTGGTACGAGGACGCTAACTCAGACATAGCGAAATATGCGCCTTTGGTTTTGCTTCCAGTTGAGCTGAGCCGTGAAGGTGCCAAAGACAGATACAAACTAAAGCTGAGAGATGAAGACATCTTCACCAACGTTTCGCTGAAGCTTTGGTTGCACGAGCAGCATTCAATTTCGCTGCCAGAAATTCCAGAAGAAGAGGAATGGAGTCCGCAAAGCTATTTCAAGGATGTTCAGGCGGCAGTTGCAATGTCGCCTCGATGGGAAGTTTTATCTAACGAAGTTTTGCTTGGTTTTTTCTCATTTAGCAAGTTTCTGCTGTGGAAAGACTTAGACCCCACAACATGGCCCAACGGCCAAGGCCCACTAGAGCACCCAATCATTCAGAAGCTATTGAGCTCGAGTGGTGAACGTGTTGAGGCCGAGGGGCCGCTAATACCGGACGATGATTTCATCGATGACCACTTTACACCCCATGATTTGGCGTACATCATGGATGCAGATAGCTCTCAGACCGAGGCTATTCAAACGGCAATCATTGGCAAAGATTTGGTAATTCAGGGCCCCCCGGGAACTGGTAAGTCTCAAACAATTACGAACATCATCTCTGCTGCTATTCGTGATGGAAAAAAGGTTTTGTTTATTGCAGAAAAGATGGCCGCACTTGATGTGGTGCATCAGCGATTAGTGAACTCAAAATTAGGACCTGTGTGCCTTGAGTTGCATAGTCGAAAAGCAAACAAGGCTTCTGTGCTGGGCCAAATTCGTGATGCGATGGAAATGGCAAACCAGCCTGCGTACTCGAAGGAGCCTTTAGACACTCTGAAGTCTTTGCAGGACCTTCTTAACGGGCACGCTAAGCGAGTAAATCGTCCACTAGAACCGTGGGGCTTCACGCCCTATGAAATTTTGGGTGGCATTTCACTGCTGTACAGCGAAGGTAACTCACTTCCTGACTTTGAAATTCCTAACGCAAGCAACTACACCAAGTCTCAGTTGCAGTTGTTCAAAAGTAATCTCGAAGAGTTGTGCGGTAGGTTGTCGCGTTCAGGAGTGCCGTCGAAAAATCCTTGGCAAATGTCGAAGGGTGTAACACTAACTCCAATTGGCTTCGAACGTTTAGAGAACGTATGTAAAGAGGGCCTTGGTGCATCTACTGCACTAAAAACTTCAATAGAAGCGGCAGCGTCTGAGTTGCAGGTGGATGCAAATCCTTGGTTGAAGCAAGTTCCAAAGCACACAGCGAAAAAACTCAATGAATTAATGTTGATCGCTTGTGCGGCTCCTGAGCTGCCTTCGAAGACTCTCTTTCAGTTTGAACTCATTGAGAATTTACCAGCCTTAAAAGACTTGGCTGATAAATTGATTGCTTACCAGACTAGCTGCAGCGAATTGAACAGCAAGTTGATCGAAGGGTGGAAGAACTATGAGTTAACTCCCCTGCGGGTTAGGTTTGCAGGCTCCGGTGGTTCTATCTTCTCAATTTTTAACAGCACCTACAGGCAGAGCCTCAATGAACTTAAAGGTTTGTGCAAGCAAGAGTTGCCTCCAAAGTTCAAGGATCGTCTAGGCCTTATAGATGCAGCGATTGCTACATCAAGTGCGTTGCATTCAATTAATGCTACCAACGGCAAACTCAAAGAGCTTCTTAACACCCTGTGGCAAGAAGAAAATTCGAATGTCACACAGATTAAAGAATTAAGTGAGTGGGTTGGAAGATGCCAATCGCTCAAAGCCGAAGAATTTGAATTGCTTGAAAAGATATTCCATAGCGAAAAATCTCAGATCATCATTAGGTCTTTTGATGAGAAGCTAGCTACGCTAGAAAAAGCGGCAGAAAACCTAGAGTCAGTATTCAGCGTTTCTGTAGACGAGCATTTGAAGCTGCCGTTGAATGAGCAGTGCAATCTATGGAAAGAATGGTCGTTAGAGACAGGAAGAGCTAACGACTGGCCATCTGCACGTGACTCATTAGCCGAGCTCAAATCAGCATTGGGTGATGGATTTCATCGCAAGATATGGGAGGGTGAGATTGGGGTTGATCGAATAATTCCAATTGCCCAGATCACAATCTTTGAAAAGCTGTGGAATGTTTTTTGCCAAAAATTGCCGGAGTTAACGGCCCTTGATGCCTATCGACTAGATAGTACGCTTGCTCAGTTCAGGACGTTGGATAAGCAACGGTTGTCTATGGCAGCGAGTGAAATTCTGTCAGCTTATGCTGCCAAACGGCCTTCTGGAAGCGGTGGTGAAATGGGCGTTATTCGCCAAGAAATTAATAAAAAGCGAAACCATCGTTCAGTTAGGAAGCTTCTCAAGGAAGCTGGTCTGGCAATTCAGCAAATGAAGCCGGTCTTTTTGATGAGTCCACTATCTGTGGCGCAATTTATTCCTCCGGGTTCTTTGATGTTCGATTTGGTCATCATTGACGAGGCCAGTCAGGTGAAGCCTGAGGACGCTTTGGGTGCAATTGCACGAGCAAAGCAAATCGTCACTGTTGGTGACGATAAGCAGCTGCCTCCTACTAACTTCTTCAATAGACTTACTGATGATGAGTTAGACGTTGAGCAAGATGAGGATGACTACTCATTTGGCGACGTAGAAAGCATTTTGTCTTTGTGCAACATTGCATTGCCAAATCAAGCGATGCTCAAATGGCATTACCGCAGCCAACATCCTGGACTTATCGCAGTTTCAAATAGAAACTTCTACGATAACCAGCTGCTTCTTCCTCCATCAACGTTGCGTACTTCCTATAGTGATGAGCTAGGTGTTTCAATGATTAAGAGTCCCGCAAATGGATACGAGCGGGGAGGTGCAAATGGTGGAAGAAATATCTTAGAGGCTGAGCAAATCGCCAAAGAGGTCATTCGTTTCGCCAAAGCTAATCCAAAGAAAACACTAGGCGTTGCGGCATTCTCTGTAAAGCAGAGAGATGCTATTCGTGACATGGTTGACGATCAACGACGCAAGCATCCTGAGCTGGAAGAGTTTTTCAGCCACGCCAGACAAGATCATTTCTTCATCAAGAACCTTGAGTCAATTCAAGGTGATGAACGTGATGTGATTTTTATTTCTGTGGGTTATGGACGTGATCAGAACGGACGTTTAACCCAGACGTTTGGCCCGCTAGCAGCAGAGGGTGGTGAACGTCGCTTGAATGTGCTGATTTCTAGAGCCAAGGAGCGTTGCACGATTTTTTCATCTATCACTGCCGATGACGTTAAGCCTTCCCCCGGAAAACTTGGCGTCAATGCTTTCAGAGAGTTCTTGCAATTTGCCGAAAAAGGTTACTTTGATGTAGCTCAGATTACTGAGCGTGATTTCGATAGCGAGTTTGAAGAGTCTGTAGCCAGATTTATTAAGTCTGCTGGGTATGAGGTTCAACCTCAAGTTGGCATGTCAGGATTCTTTATAGATATTGGTGTGATAGATCCCAACAACACTAATCGATTCCTTTGCGGCATTGAATGCGATGGTGCGACGTATCACTCATCTCGCTCAGCTCGGGATAGGGACCGTTTACGTCAATCTATTCTTGAATCGCGAGGTTGGACGATTTATCGCATCTGGAGTACAGACTGGTTTCATAGAAGAAAAGACCAAGAGAAGAAACTCCTCGATGCACTTGAGCAAATGCGTAATGGCGTTCATGTCGCTGCACAAGAGGTAGATATTGTTGAGGCTTTTCCAGCTGAGCCTGTTGAAGTTCCAGTTTTAGTTCCGCAAGCTAATGTCATTACGTATGTGGAGTTTGAAGGAAAAATAAACTCAAAGAAAGCGCCACATGAAGTGCCTGTTTATCAGCTAACTCAATTAGTTGAACAAATCGTACAGGTCGAAAGCCCTGTGCATGAGGATGAGATTGCTAGACGAGTTACCAAAGCGTTTGGTCTAGAGAAGGCAGGTTCTCGCATCCAGTCTGCAACTGTTGCAGCTTTAAGAGCATCTAGAAACTTGGTTCATGCCGGTGAAATTTGGTCAATTCCAAATTCGACGATTCAGGTTCGTGATCGCTCAAACGTTAAATCAAAGAATTTGGTAAGTGCTTCAATGCTTCCCCAGATGGAAATCGTTGCTGCTTTGACGCTGGTTGTTGAGCAGAGCGTACGTATCCACTCGGATGAATTGATACAGGCTACTAGCCGCATGTTTGGTTTTCAGCGTTGTGGCCCGGATCTCAAAGATGCAATCCAACAGGCACTCAACAGTCTATTGACTGGTGTTTTTGTGATTGATGCCGACGGATTTGTGATGAAGGTTTAAGTTTATCCTTATCAGCTAGCTCTCAACATGTATCGGTTTCGAGGTGAGAAAACTTGGGGCTCATGTTGGGATGTCGGTTAAACCGACATTGTGTCGGTAGAGGAAAGTATGTATCAGTCCTCTGCGTCAAAGAGTTATTTTTGACTTCACGCAAGAAAAAAATCTTGCTGCACACAGTTTGTGCGTCGCAATTTCACATTCAAAAGCCATCAGCGGTGGCGGTTCAAACTGCTTAAACAACGGCGTCAATGCTGGATTTCAAATTCAACTCGACGCCATTGCTGGCCTTCAAACAGCCTCAAGAAACACGCATTTGGGACGGTTCATTCAGACCAATCTCAAATGTAATCATTTCCTACCAAAACACTACCGGTAGCGTATTGGCATTGTTTTCAACACCAGATATAGTGTCAGTGCACAAAACAAAAAAGCCGTGCTGTAACACGGCTTCTTTGCCCCTGATCTGTCTGACCAAGGGAAGTTTTTGACAACTAGGTCTCAACAGCCATTATGTTGCCATGAATTTGGGTGCTGGTCGGACTTTTTTTATCGGGTAAAGCCCGAGGAAAGTTATCGCTATGCCACACAACCCAAAGCAAACCAGCAAGCCTGTTGCAAAAGTCGCCTCAAAGCAACTTAGAAGTCCGAGCACGTCTAAACCGGCAAAGACTACAGCAGCATCGGCGCTTGCTCAAGCTCCGTTGAAGAAAAAAGCCAAGTAATTGGCTCAAGCTGGGTGGAAGCCCAGCTTGTTTCTCACATTACAAAGAAGCGTGAAAATGGTGCCTGAATTAGTTAGTGGATTTTTTCAATTTTTAAAATTAGCGCCCAGATACCTAGTAGCCTTAGGTGTTGTGGCTGGTGCATTGTTGTTTCTCAATCGTTCGACTTTGGAGCAACTTAGTGTTGCAAACATTGCAGATGCAAATCGAGAGGTTCTCGGACTTACGCTTGTAGTTACCACTTCGTTGTTTGTTACGTCACTTTGTGGCGACTTGATAGGTGTCGGAGTGAGATTGATTCGTTCTCGAAGAAATTTGAAAAAAATCGAACATCGTCTTAACAATTTGACTGAAGACGAGAAACAAATTCTTCGTTATTACTTAGCTGAAAACACAAGAGCAAACACTCTTCGTGTTGAAGATGGGGTTGTGCAAGGACTCAAATCGAGTGGTGTGATTTACATGTCTGCTTCGATGGGTAATTTGGTTGAAGGATTTGCCCACAACATCAGCAACCACGCATGGGATTACATACACAAGCATCCTGAATTGCTTTTAGGAAGTACCAAAACATACCGAACAGATAAACGCCCTGCACGTTGGTAACAAAATATGACGACGACAGCTCTCGCAGATGGTTATAGAACCTTGTATCACTGGCAACCGTTTGACGAAGAACGATTGCGCCCTTTGCTGGAACAAAACCTCTTGTATTGTTCAAGCCCAAGAGATTTCAATGATCCTTGGGATTGCAGACCATTTTTCAATACTGATATCCTGAAAGATTTGGGGGAAAGAAGTATTCATACTGCATGGGCAGTCGATCTGTGTCGTAGAAAAACGAATATGTCGGGGATAGACATCGCAAAAATGATTTTTTCCCTTGAGCATGATGTAGATAAGGCTACTGAAATTATTCAAAATCTGTCGAATGAGCTAACAGATACGATTGCCGAAAAGCATCGTATTTACTGTTTGGGTACAGACATACAAAATCAATTGATGTGGTCGCACTATGCTGACAGACATAGAGGGATTTGCTTGCAATACGACCTCAGCAATGAGGTGATGTGCGTGGCTCAAAAATGTGATTACACATCAACATTCCCTCTAACGAAAGCGTACGACGATATTGAAGAGGTTGGCTTGCAGATGCTTCTAACAAAGTCTGCGGCATGGACTTATGAAAATGAATATCGTTTAATAACAACCGAAAGTAATTTTGCTAATGATCAAGATTTGTTGATCTCAATAAACGGATTTCTTGCTCTACCTGATGGGGTCTTAAAAGCAATCATTGTTGGGTGTGAGGGTGACTTAAGCCGCATCAAGAATTTTGTCCATGCAATCAACCCAAACATAGAGGTTAAGCAGGCACTTCGAACTCGAAACAAATATGAATTGTTAATCACTTGATCCTCTAACTTAGTAAAACGACATAAAGCTCAACATATCTAGTGCGCTCTAAAAATTTGTTGTCTATTTTTTAGCGCCATCACAAGCGACCAACTTTCTTTCGTTTCGCAATTTTTCAGGTGCTGTAAGACCTGACAGTTTGCTTGGATTTCAGGTTGCCCAACTACTTGCGCGAAATTACGCTGTGCGTTTTGGGCTAGAAGTTGAAGCAAACGCAGAATGATTTTTTGCACTTAGCGCACAAGCTGCAAGAGCAAACAGGGGTGCCAAATCCCAAAACCCTCATCAGTAGCCTCCATATCAGTGCCAGAAAAGAAACCACTCACCACATGCGTGATGGTGAAGTCGTTTTGTATCTCCGTCCCACAAGTCGTGTTTGGCAAGTTCGTTACAAGTTGTTTGATCGCAAGTGGCGATGCGTCAGTACTAAGCAGCGGCAGCTTGAATGGGCAAAACGGGTGGCTGGCGAGATCTATGACCGCGCTAGGTTCAGAGAAGAAGAGGGCTTGCCGCAGAAGTCCGTGCGCTTTGACTCGTTGGCTAATGAATGCATCCGTGTGCTCAAAGTTGAAATTGAGCGTGGCATCCGCGCCAATACCAACATGGACTACATACGGGCATTGAACAACTACTTGATTCCGTTCTTCGGCAAGATGGTGCTGACCAGCATCACACCCCAAAAGGTTGCTGAATACGAGTCATGGCGGAACCAAAAGATGGGCAAGATGCCAATTAGCAGCACATTGGCAAATCACAGTAGTGCGTTTAATCGGGTCATTGACTTGGCAATCCAGCAGGGTTCAATAAGTGACAAGGTTGGTATTCCAAGACTTAGCCGTAAAGGTAGGAAGGGCTCAGCTAGGCCCGCCTTCACACAAGAGGAGTTAGCCAAGCTGCTGGATTACATGCCCAAGTGGTGTTTGATGGGGGAACGCAAGAACCATATCGAGATGCGTCAGTTGTTGCGTGACTATGTGGAGCTGCTCTTAACTACTGGAATGCGCTCAGGTCGGGAGAGCATGAATATGAAATGGAAGCACATCGAGTGGTACTCGGATGGCAGGACGGATGTGCGTTACCTGCGTATCTGGGTAAGCGGTAAGACGGGTGGGCGTTGGCTCATCGCCAAGCATCGTGCTTCAGAGGCGTTAACAAGATTGGCTCAAAGACAGAGAGTAGGTGCTAACTTGGATCAGGCGATTGAAGCTAAGAGTGACACATATGTGTTTAGCTTAAGCACTGGACAGCGGCCTACCAGCATGCACACTTCGTTTAAATTGCTGCTCAAGGACAGTGACATGCGGGTTGACCCAATCACAGGAAAAAACCGCAGCCTGTATTCCCTGCGTCATTGCTATGCGACTTTGGCGCTCATGGATGGGCAGATGGACATGCACACCGTTGCCAAGCAGATGGGCACATCAGTCGGCATGCTTGAGCAGCACTATTCCAAGATGACTGCGACTATGGCAGCTGAGCGGTTGGCATGACTGGACTTAGGGGCTCACGCAAAGATGTCGGTTTAACCGACAAGTAATTGCTAGGGGCCGAAAAGGGGCCTGCAGCCCTAAATTTCTGCGCTGCGGATTTCTTAGGCGAAGTACTTATGCTTTTGGGGTGGTGATTTTTACTCACCCCCCATTTCGGATATCTGCAGGGTGCCTACTGTGACCGCGGTTGGATAGTAAATTTATCGCATCTGTTTTCAATCGTTGCAAGCTGATTGAGAAAGTTGCCAAGTGCTTCAGGACTAACTTCAATTTTGTATTGACTAGATTGCTCGTCCATTTCTATTTGAATCAAAAATTGGCCATCTCTTTCGGTAACTTCAAATTGCTTGTAGTCAGACAAGTAGTAGTCAAGTACATCGTCCAAAATTTCACTGAGGCTTTCAGATTCATTGATGTAATTGCCATCATCGTCAGCCCACGCCCAAACGTATTTTTTCATTGTGCTCTCCTTAATTTGAATTACTAGCTTCGCAAATTGGTGACATTTGACACGCCTGCCTGTCCAGCTTTCTTTGCTTGATTAGCTGCCATGACAACATCCGTAAAGATTGATCTCGCGCTGCCTCGCCCTGCAGTAACTACTTGTTCCAAGGCTGAATCAGATGGCGCTGCAAGGTGAGCGTCGGTAAAGACTTTTCGCAGAATCGGGAGCCAACTAGCCGCTGGCGGTACATTCATGTCGATAACTACGCTGCGGTTTTCTAAACCGTTGTCAATCTTGTCTAGATTGTTTGTAGTCATGATGAAAACGACATGAGATTTGTTCATGATTGCTTTCAACCCTGCCTGCGCAGCCTCAGTTAAGTTGTCTATTTCATCCAAGATGACGAAGTGATAACCCGATTGGTTCATCGAAACCAGTTGAGTTCTGTTTTGAATTTGCTGTGTAAGTTGTGCACCGTTTTGACCTTGAGCACATGCGTGGATATCAAAGCACGGGTTGTTGGTATCAACAATCAAGCTTGGTTGAATACTTTGAGCGTTAGGGTTGCTTTTAGCTGTGTCAATTAGTCCAGGTAACAAGTTGGCTAATGTGGTCTTTCCTGTACCGTAAAGGCCATACAAGATGATTCCGCAGATTCCGTTGTCTGGGAATGGCAGAGTCAAATCCAAGATACTTTCTAGTTTGTATCTGCTGGTAGGTTGTAATGCAAAGTCTTGAAGACAAGTGGGTTGCTGAACTTTTACTGTAGTCATTTCAATCTCCTTAGTTTGGGAGTGACTGGGAGCAAAAGCCCACAGTCACTCGTGAGAGGCTTTCACTTCATGCAGCTTTAAGGGCGGCTTGAGCAGCTAAGCGTTCAGCTTCAATAGCTTTTTGCTCGTCTTCAAATTGCTTTGCACGCTCCTTGTCTTGACCTACGCTGGCACAAGCTGCAAGGGCGCTCTTGACGGCTGCGTTAGATTGAACAACTCGACGAATAGCAAAGCTGCCATCATCTTCACGAGTTGCAAGCAAGACGACACCTTCTTCAAGACTGTCGTTAGAAAAGTTCTTGTTTAATGTGTCGCTCTTGACTGTCAAAAGTGTCTCGCTTTCAAGAACAGCACGACCAAGCTCAACTTTGTCTTTCATCGTTTTTCCACGACCAGTTGTTGCTTGACGACGAACTTCCTCGATGCCACCTTTGTCTTTGAAAAACTTTGGCAAGTTAATCACTGCAACTTTTTCAGCTATTGCTACACGCAGGGCAGAGCTGTAGGCATTTACACGGCGACGGTCTACGCCAAAGACGCATTTGACGATCTTTGCAATCAATGGACTTGAGTCTTTGAACTGATAGCCTTTAAGTTGAATGTGGTTTGCCAAGCCCTTGCGTAATGCCTTAGCAGTGAAGTCGGAACCAGACATTGCGTTGTTGAGCGTGTAGCAATGTTGGAGCAGGGCATACAGGGCATCGTTCGATTTGGCAAGCTCGTGGTTTTCCCAATGAACTCGCTCGTTAACTAGCTGGTCAATAACCTCGCCGACAGCTTTCTCTGGGTTGCTACGGGTTAGTAGTTGTACTACGCTGGACGTGAACCTATTTGGTGCCTCTGTAGTCTTTGATTCACGGTCATGTGCTGCTTCGCTTACTTTTTCTTCACTCATGATGAGCTCCTAGTTGGTTGATGGATGCGTGATCTGTTCAAGACAAAGACCACGCATTTATTTCAACTATTTCTTCCGTGCTGGAATACATACAAATTTGAGAACCAGAAAAAGTATGTAAAAAAAGAACGGTCAGCTAGGGTGGAGCGCGACACAAGAACAACAAAGAACAACAGGTTGCCTAGTGCCCCTGCTGGAGCAGATTTGCCATTTGGCAGGTTGTTCTTTAACTACCTAAAGCTCAGTCCGAGCTATGCCGCTGGATGCCATCGCATTGCTAGTGGAGCCAAGGCAAAGCTCAATGCTCACGGCAAGAAAGTGCTCAGCTGCGTTGAGGCGTATGGCGATGTGAATCAGTGCCAATACGGCGAATGGATGGCAGGGCAGGGATGTAAGTGCTACAGCGAGCGGAATGCCGTGGAAGTAAGAACTGCCAGTGACCTAGCCTCCGTCTCGAAATCTGATTTGCTCTTGTGCTTTCCCAATGGCGTGAACAGGATGACCGATAAAGAGCTAATGGCTTTTATCAAAGCCAATGTGCCTAAAGGTGAGGGCAGTAATAAAAGGCTGACTCCTGTAGTGGTCAAGAACCTTTGGAAGAACATCTATCTCAGTTACTTGATGTTCAGCAATCCCGATGTGGAGTTGTGGCGCATTGGTGCTGAAGCCATGTTGGTTGATCGTTTCGTTGGCACCATTGACCCAATGGGTCGCAGGATGAACGCATCGGAAGACCATGCCCGTCGCCATTTGACGCTCACAGTGGTGCGGCATCATGAGTGGGCTTTTAATACGGCAGAGCACGCAGCCGTGGATGACTTCCCCTGTAAAGCCAAACTAGGCGAAACCCAAGGATGCTTTGACTTTACGGATGCTTGCCGTGCTCAACAGCTATTTGCTCAAGGTGCAGAAGAAATGGGCAACGCCCGTGCTGAGGTCATACGGTGTTTAGAGTCACACCGAAAGTTGTCGGTTAAACCGACGCTGCACCATCAGGGGTTACTGTTCTAGGCAGGGTTACGCAAGCTCTACCGCACGACGCAGCATGTCATCCGATGCGTCAACATAACCAATCGTGGTCGAGATGTTGCGGTGCCCCATGAGCTTCATCAACACCCGAATGCTTGCGCCTTTGCTACTCAAGGATGTGGCAAAGGTTCTGCGACCACTGTGACTGCTAGCGCCCTCTATGCCAGCACCGCGATATAGATTGAAGAACAACTGTGTGAGCGTGTTGGGCGTGAAGCCACGACGTGGATGCTTCTGTGTGTAGAAGAAAGCAGCTTCGGGTGCTCTTGCTGGAATTGAGTTGACATAGGCTTGAAGCTCTTTGCGTAGCTTTGGGCTGACGTAAACCGTACGGGGGTGTCGGCCTTTGGTTTGGTCTGCGTTCAAACGGATTTCCTCTCGGACCTGCCCGCTGGTGTCTACAGCATCTGACCAGCTGAGTAGGGCGACTTCCCCGACGCGAAGTCCAGCTAGGTGGGTAGTTAGCAGCATTGCCCTGTTGCGTGCTGCATGCGGGCGTGTTGCTATGTAATCGGTTGCGCGGCGTAGCTCAGCCGCTGTGAGTGTTTTTGCTTGTGCCATCTGTGCTCCTAAAAGTAATAAATACAGAGCTACAGTTTGTTTTCTTTGATTCG